>Ga0164241_10000170_pt1 | contig 155187 bp, 151 predicted proteins | sample OricomyardsoilBY_FD_108780 | JGI IMG/M metagenome (GOLD analysis project Ga0164241, IMG submission 108780) | Backyard soil microbial communities from Emeryville, California, USA - Original compost - Back yard soil (BY) | ecosystem: Environmental > Terrestrial > Soil > Unclassified | place... | reverse complement strand
TTGAAAAGGGCCACACGGTTACTGTTTTAGATAATCTTTCAATCCAAATACACGGAGCTGATCCGGAAAACACATCAGATCTTTTCAAATCAATTAACGGGAAAGTAAAATTTATTCGTGGGTCGGTTACCAGCCGGGAAGACCTAAGTAACGCCATTCAGGATCAGGAAATAATTGTTCATTTGGCTGCTGAAACTGGCACCGGACAATCAATGTACCTAATCCAAAAATATGCAGATATAAATGTTGGTGGTACAGCTTTAATGTTGGACATTTTGGCTAACGATAACCATCAGGTCAAGAAAGTAGTTGTTGCATCTTCCAGGGCTATTTATGGGGAGGGTAAATACAAACTTGCCGACGGCACGCTGGTGTATCCCCATCATCGCTCGGCCGCTGATATGGACCGCGGCGACTTTGAAGTAAAGTACAATGACAACACCGTTTACCTGATGCCAACCGACGAAGAATCAAAAATACATCCCTCTTCTGTTTATGGCATTACCAAACAAACCCAGGAGCAATTGATAATGACGGTTTGTAAGTCAATAGGCATTGATGCAGTTGCATTCCGGTATCAAAACGTTTATGGGCCGGGGCAGTCTTTAAAAAATCCATATACAGGTATATTATCCATTTTCTCAACACAAATAAAAAACGGCAATAACATTAACATTTTTGAAGATGGGGAAGAAAGCCGCGATTTTGTTTTTATTGACGATGTTATAGACGCTACAATATTGGGAATAGTAAAAGACGAAGCGAACAACGAGGTATTTAATGTAGGTTCGGGTATACCCACAACCGTTACTACCGTAGCAAAGCATTTGATAAAAGCCTACAATGGACAGGTGAGTCTTAATATTACAGGCAATTACAGATTGGGAGACATCAGGCACAATTATGCCGATCTGACCAAGATCAGGTCTATACTCGGCTATCAACCAAAAGTGTTTTTTGAAGAGGGAATCGTAAGGTTTTCAAAATGGGTAAATACGCAGGAAACCGAGGCAGATAATTATCAGCAATCAATTGAAGAAATGAAGTTGCGCGGCTTGTATAAATAGCAACAATTGTTAAAAGAAGGTCTACTTATAAATATGGTGCCACACTTTGCCATATAGTTCATCAGGTAAAAATGGCTTTACCACAATGTCATCTATGCCGGCATCCTTTATATCTTGTCGAACTTCGTCTGGCAGGTTTGCTGTCAAGGCGATTATTGGAATGGTGATTCCTTTTTGACGCATTACCCTCGCCGCCTGGTAGCCGTCCATAACGGGCATGTGCAGGTCCATTAAAATCAGTTTGTGTTTGTTTACATCTAATTTCTCAAGTGCTTCTGCCCCGTTTACGGCAACATCAATTCCGGCGCCCCAGCGTTTAAGGAAAGTTTGTGCAACCATTACATTCAAAGGATTATCCTCCACCAACAAAATATCTATCCCGGCAAAGGGCTTACCCTGTTTTGGCAGTTGGTTTTTTAACTTCTGCTCCGGTAATGACTCGCCTGCTTTGTCAAAAGTCTGGATGAAGTAGAATACTGATCCCTTTCCTTCCTCACTAATTAATTGCAAAGATGAGTTTTGAAGCTCGAGTATGCGTTTACTGATAGCAAGCCCTAAACCTGTTCCGCCAAATCCTCTCGAAGTTGAGGAGTCAGCTTGGGTAAAACGTTCAAATATTAATGCTTGCTTATCTTTCGATATACCTATACCGGTATCCTTAACAGCTATTTTTAATTTAATAGTTGATTCACTTTGTTGCAAGACATTTATGCTAACCTCTACATATCCGGATGGTGTGAATTTGATGGCGTTATGCACCAGGTTGGTTATCACTTGCGACATGCGGATAGGGTCGCTTAGCACTTTACATTTTACCTGTTCATCTGTGGTTAATTTGAGCGCTATGCCCTTATCTTCTGCTGATATTTGCAAACTGTTTACCACATTGCGTGCAATAGCAACTACATCCATTTCAATGTGTTCAAAAGATATTTTTCCTGCCTCGATTTTGTTATAATCAAGAATATCATTTACAATAGCTAACAAGTTGTTGGCCGAAAATATAATTACATCCAATTGTTCCAGTTGATCCTGGCGCGGATTGTTTTTTAGTAATAAATGACTCATTCCAACTACCGAGTTAAGCGGCGTTCTGATCTCATGGCTCATTGTACTTAGAAACTCCGTTTTAGCTTTTAGCCCCTGCTCCGCCTGTTTTTGAGCACTTTTTAAAGCAAAGGATACCCGGTGCGAAAGAACCAGCGATTGCAGAAAGAAAAAGCTTACATAACCCAAAAAGCTAACCACTTGCAACTGCGGAATAAAAGCCCAATAGTGAAATAACGATATGGCGAACACTATCATTAATGAAATAGAGCTTAAAAGCGAGTAGATTGATCCCGGCCGCCTTCGCCTATAAGCCAGCAGATAAACATATGGTATATAAACAAGGCAAAACATCATCAATACCAGGAAAGGATTGATAAGTTGCGTAAAATAGAATGGGGGCAATATCAGCGAAGCAAACGCAAATAGGAAACATATCGCGCTGACCATGTTAAGAATTGGCTTGTTAATATCCTGAGGATAAAGGAATCGGCTGTAAAGTCCGAATAAACCTATCCCAATAAATAGGGTTATGTACTCAAGCCTTACAGTAATATACCAGTCTACACTTGGCAAAATGGTGTGCAGCACATAATTATCTATACCAATAATACGGTAGCTATAAACCAACACATATACCGAAAAAAGCAGGATCGCTTTATCGCGGTTACCAAACAGGTACAAACCGAAGAAGAACAAGCCACCCATAATTAGACAGCCTGTAAGTAACAGGTCAATTGCTTCGTCGCGCTGCCTGTCAAGCCTTATAACTTCCTTGTCTCCTAAATATAATGGTTTGGTTATTCCGCCCTTACTATGTACAAAATTGGCAATCTGCAGCACTAAGTTCAGGGTATCGGTTTTGTCATTAAAGTCTATGGTTTTGTACTGCCAATGTGGTTCGAATCCTTCAGCAGTCCGGCTTACTTTACCATTACCTGCAGCAGGTACCCCGTTTACATACAATTTATACGCACAATACATATCAGGCACCGATAAGCGTAATTCGCCGTGTTGCTTTGGCAAAAGAATTGTAAGCTGATAAGTGGCGTAGCCAAACGCCGGTAATTTTTTACCGGCAATCTGATATCCGGTATTCCAAAGAGAGGGAAAATCTATCAAAGCAGGTTTACCTGACGGCCTATCGCCGGGGTTTAATAATTGCTGCCAGTAAAAAAGCCACTCTCCATTAAGTTCTATTTTGTTTGTTATGGGGCCCGAACTAAGATCGAGCACACCTTTTTTTGCCACCTGATGAACAGGTATAGTCATTGCAAAAGCGCCTTGACATATAACAAATAATACGATTAACAATCCCGACAGCCTTTTTAATTGCTGAAATGGTTTACCGTAAAATCTATTTAGTGACATGGAGGAATAAAAGCAGCCGGTACAACAGAATGTCTGCATTCCAAAGATAAGCTATTATATAGCTAAATGTGCTACGCGATTATAAAACCCCCGGAATTTAAGGCAGTTATTGCTTATTTAGTACGCCATTTATGGCAACTAATTCATTATTGTCGAAATTGGTTTTGGCAAGGCATTGTACAGCGTCAACTATTTGCCAGGGCTTACTGGCCCCTATCAGAACAGAGGTGATCCGGTTATCCTTAAGTATCCACGAAAGTGCCATCTGAGCCAGCTTTTGGTCGCGCTGTTGTGCTATCTCATTTAGCTTTGTTACCTTTTCAATAATCTCAGGCTTTATACTGTCAACTGTGAGGAAATCTCCCACCTTTAACGCCCTTGAATCGGGTGGAATACCGTGCAAATACCTATCAGTCAACAAGCCTTGCGCCAACGGCGAAAAAGGGATGCAGCCTACCCCTTCCTGCTCAAGCAAATCCAGCAAACCACCCTCTACCCACCTTTCAAACATTGAATATTTGGGTTGATGAATAATAGCAGGTGTACCCATTTGTTTCAGTAATGTTATCGCCTGTTTAGCTTCGGGTACTCTGTAATTAGATAAACCAACATACAAAGCTTTGCCTTGACGCACTATCAAACTAAGTGCGGCCATGGTTTCCTCCAGCGGGGTTTCCGGATCAGGGCGATGGTGATAAAAAATGTCCACATAATCCAGCTTCATCCGTTTAAGGCTTTGGTCAAGGCTGGAAACAAGGTATTTCATTGAACCCCAATCGCCATACGGCCCATCCCACATAGTATAGCCTGCTTTTGTAGAAATTATCAGTTCGTCGCGATGATCGCGAAAATCAGTATGCAGTATCCTTCCAAAATTTTCTTCGGCCGAGCCGGGCGGCGGTCCATAATTGTTTGCCAGGTCAAAATGCGTAATACCGTTATCAAAAGCGGTTCGCAATATATCACGACAATTCTGCGGCGTATCATAGTCGCCAAAATTTTGCCACAGCCCCAAAGATATTGCCGGCAGCTTCAATCCACTCCTACCGCAACGCTTGTATTGCATTTGATGATAGCGGTTGGGCGACGGGTTATACGACATAAATTAAAACTGGATCTACCTTAACGGTGGATTGCTCCTTTTGAAAAATGTATTGAAATACAAAAGCTCATAATTAATAGCATTCGACCAATACTGCCAATTATGCGCGCCGGGGCGAACTATAAAATCGTGAGCTATGTTTCGCTCTACCATCTTGTCATGAAGCTCGGTATTCACTTTATAGAAGAAATCCTCCGTGCCGCAATCAAAAATTATAGCTAACGAGTTTGGCGTAAGCAGGTGCAATTGGTTAGTTACGGTATATTTCTCCCAATTGTCCGGATTTGTGGCATAGTCGCCAAGGCGCTTTGCCATATCCCAGTTTTTAGGGAAGGGCCTTATATCAACCCCGCCGCTCATGCTACCTGCGGCGCCAAAAATATCCTGATGCCTGATCCCCAGATATAAGCCGCCGTGGCCACCCATACTAAGGCCGGTTATGGCTCTGCCGTTTCGGCTTTTTATGGTTTTATAACTTTTATCAATAAACGGTATCAGCTCTTTGGTAATATAGGTTTCGTATTTGTATGTAGCATCAACCGGGCTGTCCCAATACCAACTGGTTACACCACCATCGGCGCACACAAGTATTATGTTATACAGATCGGCGTTATCTGCCACCTTACCACCCTTTTTCACCCAATCAGAATAATTGCCCCCTGCGCCATGTAATAGATAAACCACAGGGTATTGCGTGCCGGCTGCATAATTATCAGGTGTAACAACTACCGCTTTAATTTTCTTTTTCATTGCATCGCTGTAGGTTTCAACGGTGTCAACTTTAGCTGCTTTTACGTTAATTACCAATGCGGTTAAACACAGCAGCAGGAGCAGGTTTCTTTTCATAATACTAAGTTAGTTTATAATTGGTTTTTAAGCTTTTGAATAAGCCTTTACTGTTTGTTTTGATGTTCCTAATCCATCAACACCCAGTTCCATCACATCTCCGGGTTGCAAATATGCAGGTGGTTTAAGGCCCATAGCCACACCGGCAGGTGTACCTGTAGTTATTACGTCGCCGGGAAGCAAAGTCATAAACTTGCTTACATAAGCAACCACAAACGGAACATTAAATATAAAATTAGATGTGTTGCCGTTCTGCATCATTTTGCCATTAACAGAAAGCCATAACTTAAGGTTACCCGAATCAGCAATTTCATCAGCCGTAGCCACAAATGGCCCAATAGGCGCAAAGGTATCGCAACCTTTGCCTTTATCCCAGGTACCGCCACGCTCTAATTGAAACTCGCGTTCAGAAACGTCATTATGTAATGTATAACCGGCAACATAATTTAATGCGTCGGCCTCGTCAACATAGCTGGCTTTTTTCCCAATTACAACAGCAAGTTCTACTTCCCAATCAACTTTTTGTGCATCCTTAGGTATAATTACATCATCAAACGGGCCAACTATGGCGCTGGTTGCTTTCATAAAAATTACAGGTTCTGCCGGCGTTGCTGCGCCTGTTTCCTTTGCGTGGTCGGCATAATTAAGGCCAATGCAGATTAATTTTGATGGCCTTGCTATCGGGCTACCCCAGCGTTCGCCGTCGGCAATTGCAGGTAGTTTTTCTTCGTTCTCAGCAATAAATTTCTCCAGGCGGTTTATCCCGTCCGACTCAAAAAATGCTTCATTGTAATCTTCGCCAAAAGCCGAAGTATCGAATCTTTTTTCGCCAATTATAACACCTGTCTTTTCTTTTCCCGGGTTGCCCCATCTAATTAATTTCATAATAATGCTTTAGTCGTAATTAGTATAAATAGATTCAAGAATCAAGATGCAAGAGTCAAGATGAAGCAATCTTTATTTAGATCGTAGTCTGTCTTGATTCTTGCATCTTGATTCTTGAGTCTCTTTGTAGGTCTACGCGGATAAAGCTATTACAAAATTTAAAATTATTAAAGCCTTAATTGGTTTTATCGTGCTTTTCTATTTCGGCCCGCTCTTTTTTAATATCGATCTTTATCAGGGCGTACAAACTCATATACATATTGGCTATCCACACCAATGAAAAACCTGCCAGCAGATAACCTCGCCAATCGGGCAGTAAAAACTTAAAGCCCGTAAGTATCACCATAAAAAGTGTAACGTAGTGACTAAAACAATATTCGCAGGTAAACAGGTAAAAAAATTTGCGCCCCAATATGGTTTTGCGGGTAGTGCTTTGCTTAACGCAGTATTCGCGCGGTTCGCGAAACACCTCTTCGTGCGTAACCGTCCAGGCGATGCAGGCAGTGGGTATGGCCAGTAAAAAAAGCCAGGCAACCTGGACAGACAAAGCAGGCATATTGTTGTGTTTTTGTTTAAATATACAATTTTGATACCAAAAAGGATTTAATATCCTCATTGAACAACTAAATTTATAGTGGAATTTGCTCGTTCATTTAAAAAACGATAATTTTAATGCACAAACCTTTTCCGTAAACCTGTCAAATGAAAAGAACGCTTTTTTTACTTATCATATTGAACTGCTCACTTTTTGCCCACGCGCAAAATAAGGGAGGGCGTTTTGCTGATATTATATTAGCGTTAGATAGCATGGCGAGCTTAAACCCGGTTGAAAAAGCGCATCTTCATATTGACAAACCCTTTTATTCTGTAGGTGATACCATATGGGTGAAAGCTTATGTTACCGATCAAAACAACAGGCTTTCTGATCTGAGCAAAATAATTCGCGTTGAACTGGTAAGTAGCAATGATTCTATAAAAGCAAGCCTGGCTATGCCACTAACCAACGGACAAGCATGGGGAGCCATTACGCTTGTTGACAGCCTATTCAGGGCGGATAACTATACCTTACGCGCCTACACCGCGGTTATGCGCAATTTGAATGATGATTACATTTTTACACGGCCGATAACTATTGGCAATGCGCTGCCTGCCGTAAGCAAAAAGGTTTCGCCCGCTTCGGCTTTATCAGTTAGCACAATTGCATCTAAAGCAGCTAATGAACCCAATGAGATCAATTTGAGCTTTTTCCCCGAGGGGGGCAATCTTATCAGTAACCTCGCATCTACAGTGGCATTTAAAGCCATCGGAAAAGATGGGTTAAGTCGTAATGTTAAAGGTTATATTATTGATGAAACCGGAACCCGGATTACTGGTTTTGCAGCTGAGCATGCGGGCATGGGTACGTTTAAATTATTCGCGAAGGCAGGCAGCAGCTTTACTGCCGTTGTTGATGGCACCGAAAAGCGCGTGCCCTTACCCCTAATACAAAATGAAGGCTACACTTTAGCGGCAAGCCAGGATAAAGACAACATTTTTATTAAGGTCATATCATCAGCTGGAATTAGTGATAGCGATACCATTAACCTGATTGCGCAGGCTAATAACGAAGTGTTGTACACCGGGAAAACCACATTGAAGGGGCACGGGCTAACCACCGCTATTTCTAAGAGCCGTTTTCCAAACGGCATGGTACAGCTTACCCTGTTCAACAAATCTTTTTCGCCTGTAGCAGAGCGACTGGTATTTGTAAAGCAAAATAATCAAAAAATACAGATTAGCCTTACCGACACAACAGCCGACAGCCAAAAACCATGGATGAAGCGCTTTAAGCTATTAGCTACCGATGCCGCAGGCAAGCCCATTACCGGAGCATTCTCACTAGCGGTTACTGATGCCGGCAAAGTCGCTTATGAAGAAAATAGCGAGATAAGCATTTTTTCAAACCTGCTGCTTACCTCTGATTTGAAGGGATATATTGAACAGCCCAATTATTATTTTAGTGATACGGTTAAAGAGAAGCATCTGGACAACCTGATGCTTACGCAAGGCTGGCGCAGGTTTATCTGGCAGGATGTTTTAGCAGGTAATTATAAAGCGCCCTTGTTTAAACCTGAACAGGGCAATGTAAGCGGCATTGTTATTGATGGAAAAAAACGGCCGGTTGCCGGTGCACATGTAAACTTATATATAAAAGGTGAAAACGCGATAGCATTAGATACCGTAAGCGACATAAAGGGAAAATTTGTTTTTGAGGGTGTTTTTCTGAATAAGGAAGAACGGTTTCTGATAACCGCTAACGATGAAAAAGGCAAAGCTAAGTATACAGTAGTAGCTGATAAACTTGACACTGTTGCGCCCCCAAAGATTGTATGGTATCCTTTTACGCCATATTCCGGCTTTATCAGCTACCTTGAAAGCGCGGGTAAGGACTATAAGGAAATGCAAAACCTCGGTTTGTTAAACCAAAGCGAAAAATTGTTAGATGAAGTAAATGTTGCTGAAAAAAAACAGGCCACGGTAAAAGAGTCTGCCCTTAAACATTCTGCTAATTTGTCGGGAAAAGGCAGGGCCAATACCGTAATTACCTTTCTTGATCTGGTGCCCTGCGGTGGTATTACGGATCTTGCCGGCTGTTTAATATCCATAGGAAAGCTAAACAATATTTTCTACGATGCTTCAAAGAACCGTTTTTTTGCCCGGCAGGCAAATGACCCCTTATGGGGCGGTTCACCAATGGCTATAGTTGTTAATGGCGCACCAGTTCGCGAAGGTTATCAAGGTTCTATGAGTGAAATAGCAAGCATAGAAATACTAAAATCAACAGCTTACAGCGCTGTATACGGCAGCGCCGGATCCGGCGGGGCTATTATAATTACCACCAAAACAGGCGATGTAGACTACGATGCTTATGTGCGTGAGTTTTATGGAGGCAAAGATGGCAGATCAAAGATAAATTTAAGCACTACATCGTACGCGCGTCGCCGCGAGTTTTATACCCCCGCTTACGGCGTTGTTAAACCCCAAATTGCTGATCTCCGCTCTACCATTTACTGGAAACCAAATGTTGTGACGGATAAGGACGGACGCGCAACCATTGAATTTTTAACAGGCGGTGCTCGGGGTAATTACCGTGTGATAATTGAAGGCCTGGATATAAACGGCAGGCTTGGAAGAAAGGCGCTTAACTACGTCTTCCCCTGATAAAACTTCAGCAATAAAAATTATTGGCTTATTAATAATACGTTTTGTAGTGTAGTCAAGTGTATACAACCTATGGTTGTATGCGGTCTTTCCGTATCAATAGCACCTGTAATTACAAAAACTTAAAGTATTAACTATCTGTAATACAGATAGTTAATATAAACAACTAAAAAGGTGTAGCCTGATTTTGTTGAGTGAATCATTTATAAATGGCTACACTACACCTATTTTATTTTAAATTGACGCTCGTAATAAGCATTATCATTCTTCTTTTGTTTATAAATATCGCGGTCAAAAACTTTGTTCAGGTTGTTTCCGGAAAGATCTTCCAGGCGTGAGGCAACGCGCAGCTTATACTCGCCTAACTGCCATTGCGCATCAGGCGTAAACATCCAGGTCTTGTCCTTATCAGCAAGTGTTATCTTACCTTTAACAGATCTGCCGTCGCCGGTTAAAACATTTAATGATTCGCGCAGAAGATAATGATCAAGCGGATGACCTAAATAGATAATAAGCGGCGCTGGGGTACCGGCCTTAGGTGCTGAAATGCGCCACTGGTAAGTGCTAAGCTGCGCATCAACACGAGGGCCCGCTATAAATTTTTTGCTGATATCCTTTTCGAGGGTTAAGCCGCGGCGGTCCTTCCATTTGCCGGAGATGACCAATTCATAAGCCTGGCGGCTATGCAGCGGATTACCCAACTCCTTATTCAAAACCAGGTCGCGCTTTATTCGACCCGGGTCTATCCATATTGTTAAAACTCTATCTGTTTGGTCCCATAACTCCGGTTTCAGATCCAAAAATATGCGATCGAGGGTATCGCGGTTCTTATCCAGCAAAAAAATATGCTCCAACGCGCTGCCGGTTTGCATTGGTTCAGAAAACTCAATATAAAACTTCAGCAAATTCTCCGGAACGGTATCGGCTTGCGGATAAATAGCAGTTATCCGGGGCGATTTACCAGTATTAATAGGTACAGCTATTTTACCAACCATCCTGCTGCTTTGTAAAACTCCGTACTCCATTCCTTGTGATAAGGGGATAAGCGGCTCGAATAATACACCGTTATCCGTCCTGTTAAAATCCCCCAATACATTGCGGTCACTTCCATTTAGCGCAACAGTTAGCGGATACTTATCCATATCCTCGATCAGATCATTTGGAATAAGAATACCCTTTGCCTGCCCGTTTTTCCAAACCAGCGTTATCTTGTCCGACTTGTGCGCTTGGCACGCCGCGATAACGCACAAAAAAAACACCAGGCTATATTTGAATAACCTGGTGCTCTTTTTAAAGTGTAAACTATATAGTCTTACCATCTGAGGTCCAAAGGTCAACATCGCCATTGGCTTTTTTCTGAATTACAACCGCGCGGCCGTCATCCAGTTTGTCTAATTGCAACACTTTTTCGTAAGGCAATTTGGTAAATGCAGTACCGCCCGATCCCGGGATGGGAGTAGTTAATGATTCTTTGAATTGTTTGATATCATTGTAGCTAACCTTAGCTGCAGGGCGGGCGCTGTTTGCCATCACAAGATAATTTTGGTCAGACCCTTTTAACCATATCATGTCTGTTGGGGTATTCATATTTCCCATTTCGGCAATGGTACGACCCTTAACATGTGCGCCTGCTTTCAACTCATCCATTGAGAAAAGCACAAGCGGGGTACAGGTATAACTGGCCACCATGTAGTTTTTACCATCAATTGTAGTGGTGGTAAATGTACGTATAGGCGAAGTAGTTTCGTAACGGCCATGAGAAGTATGATACATTTCTAAACTTGCTTCATCCTGTTTGTTAGCAGTAAAAGGAAAGCTGATAGTGCGGAATGTTGAACTGAACTCTTTGTTGCTTAAACCGCTTACCATTAATTTACCATCTGCAAAGCCCATATCAGATATAGAAGTAAGGCGCTTTAAATTTCCGCGACCGTCTTTCTCGTCCGGTCCCGCTACATCATTCAGAGATACGGTTGAAAAGTTAACATCCTTTAGTGAAACCGCCTTTATTTGGTTATCAGCACTCATCGAAAGCAGTACCGGGGTTCCGTCGGCACTTTTAACAGCTACGTAAAGGTTTTTTGAAACCGGGTTAACCGCAATATCCGTAATGGTGATATTCTCTTTTGAAGTACCCAAAGCAGCGGCAATTTTTTCGTCTATTTTAGGCAGATCAAAAGCTTTAACTGTTGACGGCTTTTTGGTGTCCTTGGTATCAAAGGCAACAACACTTGCGTTTTGCGAATCGCCAATGAAAAGAACCCCGTTAGGGCCAAAAGTTAAAGATGTTATTGATTTTACCTCGGGTGTACCATTGATAAAACCATAAGGTAACGCTGGTTTGTGGTTAATACCGGCAAAGAGCAACACGCCAACTATGGCTGCGGTACTCATTAAATAGATCTTTTTCATTGAATGAATTTTAATAGGTTTTAATTATCGGGCTTGGGTGGTATAACAAATATAGCTAAAAGCAAATTTCGCAACACCGTATAATTTCAATGTAACCGACAAGTTACTGTCAGCTAATATCTTACAAATATTCGCATATGTGAAATACTTTCGGCCTATTTAATTAATTATCATGTTCTGGTTTAAAACCGAGTTCGCTATATTAACTATTCTAAAAGACAACCTAAAACACATTTACAATCTACAAAGCCTTGCAATGAGCTCGCCATGCTGTGGATATTGTTGAGCCATATCGGCCTTTTTAGCCATTTTAAATTCACTAAAATCAAAGCCCGGCGCCACGGCACAACTCACCAGCGCATAGCCTTCTGCAGCCGGTAGCTCGGCAGCAAACCATTGGCCCGCTCCAACCACAACTTGCAGATCACCCGTGGTTTTATCGGAAAGCTCATGTGTTGTTAAAGCACCATTTACGTCAATAACGTGGATATGAAGTGGCTGGCCTTTGTGAAAATACCATATTTCGTCAGATTCTATGCGATGAAAACCTGAAAAATCTGCCCCGCTCACTAAATAATAAATTGATGTGCATGCATGTTTAAGCCCACCGGGCGGATTACGGGTTACCTGTTTGGCAGAGCGATAAACCTCCTTATAAAAGCCACCTTCGGGATGTGAGTGCAGCTGTAGATGCTTCACCCAATAGTTTGCGTCTTCTATTGTCATAATCAGTTAATTGGTATAACTAATGTACGCATATCTGATAAAACATAACACATGTCATCAAACAAGCTAATAACAAAAAGCACTACTTTTTGGTGTATTGCTTATAATTGATAAGCAGCACGCTTAAAAGAATGATACCCAAACCCAATAATTGCCACGTAGAAATATGTTCATTACCCACCCAAACACCCAGCAAAACCGCTATTACCGGGTTAACGTAAGCATGGGTGCTCACCTGCGTGGCCGGCCTTACCGATAGCAGCCAAACGTAAGCTGTAAATGCTATTATAGACCCGAATATTATTAAGAAGCCTATTGCCAGCCAGGCCTGCGTAGGCACTGCAGATGGCTTAAAACCTGCAACCCCACTATGCAACGCGCTTATAGGCAAATAGACTATGCCCGCCGTTAACATTTGCCAGCCGGTTGTTACACGCGCGGGACTACTCCCCGGACGTTTTTTGGAGTATAGGCCGCCCAATGCCCATGCGCCCGGACCAAATATCAAAAGCCCCAGGCTTATCAACTGCTCGCGGGTAAAGCTGCCGTCCAATGATTGTAAAATAGCCTCGCCAAACAGCAGGCATACGCCAGCGAAACCAATTACCAGGCCACCAACAATGCTGGCACTATGCAGATTTTTCTTCCAGTTGGGTTTATCCAGTATTACAAACCAAAGCGGACCAATAGACACAATTATAGCCACCATGGCACTGGGTATGGTGCGCTCGGCCCATATAACTATGCCCATGCCTCCTACTAACATAAGGCAGCCACTTACGGCAGCTGTGGCAACATCGCCTTTAACCCACAGCTTGTCGCCTTTAATGGCGCACCAGGCCAGCATTAGGCCGCCTGCTACTATAAAGCGCACGGCACCCATTAAAAACGGCGGGAAACCATTAATGGCAACCTGTATAAAAAAGTAGGTGGAACCCCAAACCACATACACCAGCGCAAAGGCTACAACCACCCAAAGGGTTGGCGCGTGTTTGGTGGTGGTTGTCATTTTGTTCGGTTGAATGCTAAACTGCAAGATGTGAATATTCTTTGTGAATAGCGAAGGCCTTTCATCATCTCAAGGTAAAGGATTGGCGAATCGTCTATGAGGGGGGTGGCTCAGAGCCGGGTGAGCCACCCTGAGCCGGGGTGAGCCACCTGAGCCACCCGCCCTAAACAAGTAACATAACCACGGTTGTTCCGCTCCGGAACAAGCGGAACAGAGCGGAACACTCAAATTTTTAATATACTGATAATAAGCGCGTTAATTTTCCGAGCGGAACAAAGCGAAACAACTTATTCGTCAGGAAATTTAGCTGTAAATGTGTAATAATAGGCTAATAATCAACAGGTTGAAAATAGGGCAAATTTTGTTCCGCTTAATTGTCACCGCATCACCACTTTTACCTTTCTGCTTTTACCTTTTACCTCCAATTTTACCTTTCACCTCCAACAATCGTATATTTGTATATATGAATACAGCCGATCTGTTATTACGCGCTTCGCAATTTGATTTTTTGAGTATGGAAGAGGGCGTATATCTTTACCACAATGCCCCTACTGCTGATCTGGCTTATGTAGCTAACGAGCTGCGTAAAAAGCAGGTGCCGCATGGCAAGGTAACCTGGCAGATCGATAGAAATGTAAACACCACCAACGTTTGTATAGCCAACTGCAAGTTCTGCAATTTCTTCCGCAGGCCGGGTCATGAGGATAGCTATATAACCGATATTGAAACCTATAAACAAAAAATTGAGGAAACTTTCCGTTACGGCGGCGACCAACTGCTGCTGCAAGGAGGCCACCACCCCGATCTGGGTCTTCAATTTTATACTGATCTGTTTAAACAATTAAAAGAATTATATCCTTCGCTTAAACTACACTCATTAGGACCGCCGGAGATTGCGCACGTTGCCAAGCTGGAAAACATGAGTCATATTGATGTGCTCAGCGCTATGAAAGCAGCCGGTTTAGATTCGCTACCCGGTGCTGGTGCAGAAATATTGAACGACCGTGTACGCCGCCTGATATCAAAAGGTAAATGCGGTGGCAAAGAGTGGTTGGATGTTATGCGCGCTGCTCATCAACTTAATCTACCATCATCGGCAACCATGATGTTTGGCCATGTTGAAACCATTGAAGAGCGCTTTGAGCATTTGGTTTGGATCCGCGAAGTTCAATCTGAAAAACCTGAAGGTCATTATGGCTTCGTTGCTTTCATCCCCTGGCCTTTCCAGGATGACGGAACGCTGCTGCGTAAAGTTCGCGGGATAACTAATAATGTATCGGGCGATGAGTATATCCGCATGATAGCTTTGAGCCGCATTATGTTGCCTAACATAAAAAACATCCAGGCATCATGGCTTACTGTGGGCAAGCAGGTGGCGCAACTGTGCCTGCACGCCGGCGCTAATGATTTTGGTTCTATCATGATAGAAGAGAACGTGGTATCTGCCGCAGGCGCACCGCATCGTTTTACGGCCAAAGGCATACAAAACTCTATTGCCGAAGCAGGCTTTGAACCGCAGTTACGCAACCAAAAATATGAGTGGCGCGAAACACCTGCCGAGTTGGAGGAGCAGGTTATTAACTATTAAAGGTTTTTTCTTTACTGACAAAGTTGTGTCACCAAAAGACGTATTATTAATGCTGATATTTGGATAAATGAATAGGTAGAGAGGAGAATAAAAAGTGCATAGTGCAAATGAAATTATACAGGTTGTCTATAACTCTCGTACTTCAAATGATTAATCAGGCTAAAACCCATATTTGAATGACCTGCGAGTTGCTCTGATTATTGTACCATCGGGTAGTTTCCGGCTACTTAAAAATCAGTTTGCACCCCAGATTTATTTTAAATAGTAACATTATTTTTGTTTATACATTTAACAGTCTATATTAGATTGAATTAAATTCCCCACTGTTGTAAACCTGCCCATATTTGAAAGAATTATTACCAATCCGATTTGAGGGCTATATGGATAAAGGCGGCTCTACAAAGCCATGGAAGATTATCACCATCAATCCACAACATGGACAGTTATTGGAGACCCCTTATGTGCTTAAGTTGTTTACAGCTAACAATGTTAGACAGCAGAATAGTATTGGAAAAGAGTTTTTAGGTAATTTTTTAGCATCTGAATTTGATCTAATTGCACCAGAGTGCGGCATTATTCAATTAACCAAGCCTTTTTTAGATACATTAGAAAAGCATCAGGTAAATGAATACGCACACAAGCACCAGGGATATACCTTTGCGTCAAGATTATTTAACGATGCCATACTTTATAATGAAAACATGCCAAGATCGTTCCCAATCAAAGAGTATGCAAACGTATTTGCTTTTGATTGTTTAACTTTAAATACCGACAGAGGTGGATATCGAAATAAGCCTAATATTTTGGTTGATGACGATGGCTTCATTTTAATCGATCATGAATTGACATTTGCATTTTCTGATAGTCAAAATAGAAAGGCATTTGAATTTGTCATAAATAATATATCAAATAATACTATTTCCCCTTTTGCTTATGATAGACACGTATTTTTTAAAGTGCTTAAACAATACAGAGGCAGTAAGAAAAACATATTTGATGAGTCAAGAGAATATATAAGAAATCTTAATATTAATGCTGTTAATGATTACATTAGCACACTTGAAAAGTATGACATTAAGGTGGGGTCAAAAGTGTTGATAAATGATTATCTTAGTTACATAAAGCAGAATTCAGATAAATATATAAATACTTTATTAACGGTTGTGTCATGAGTATCGGAACATTTTCTTTTGCATTACTACAATATCACCACTCTCAAATACTGGGCGAAATATTGAATATTGGAATAGTTGCATACTTTCCAGACCACAAGGTATTAAAGTTTATTTACCCCGAAAAACTCATTCGTTTAAGGTTTGCATACCCCGATGTTCCTGAAAAGACGATAAAAAATTATTTTAAATTTTTTGAAAACAGAGTAAGCGAGTTAAATTCACAGCAGGAAATTTTTTCCGACTACACGCTAGACGTATCATTAGATACGTTTCTCAATAGTGAGTTTATTTCGCCAGATTCGTCTTCATTGCAATTCGGAAAAACAAAAAAATCAGTGCTTTATACGACCGATATAGATACCATACAAAACCAATTGTACAATCTTTATTTCTCTGTATTCTATCAACATGAAAGTATAATTCATAAAGTCGATGAAACAACCCTATTAAATAAATACAAGAATATATTTAATGAAATTAGGCTGGACAGTGATAATGGCAGTTTAAAATTGCCGAAAATTAAATACGACTATCACATAACAGCAAACTCAGGCAATTCAGTAAAATTTGATATAGCATGGCAAGGATCAAAAGCGTTACATTTGGTTAAACCGATTAGTTTTGATTTGGTTAAACCAGAGGCTATTACTAACAAAGCTTATCGTTTTTATGGTCAATTTACCGACTTGGAAAATCTTGCCCAAAAAAATAGCTTGAAATTTGACGTACTTATTTCAAAGCCAACAAGTAAACAGTTATTTGCCGCTTATGATACCGCAACCCGTTTATTAAGTACACCCGCTTCTGTTAATATAGTAGAATTTGATAAAATTAATCAATATGCACAAACCACATTGGATTTGTTGCAATTTGAAAATTAACTAAGCGTCTTTTTTATAAATCTTCTTCGTCCCAACTCCTATATATTAGGGAACATTTGGCAAATTGCAAAATCCGTCTGATGATGGACTATTACTCTCGAGAGGGGCCGCGTTTGGCTTGTGCGGCTGCAGGGGTGTGTTAAGCCGCTCACATAACCTACCTCTCCGCCCCTCTCAAGAGGGGAATCGCACCGTCCGCCGCTTGCTTTCTTTCGAACAATCACTACTACGGTAACCTATAAAAAAAGGCCGCCCTTTTCGGGGCGACCTTTATAATCAAACTTTACCTCACTTATTTAACTCCAAAAGGCGTTACCAAAGGCAGCACTTGTGCCATGGTTAACGGTTCGTCAAAACTTGCGGTAGCGGCATTAACAGATATATTAGCGCCTACGCCTGCTAAACTGGTAATGTTTACTCCGCCTTGCGTAATGTTATCCTCGCCGGCGTAGTTAGCGTTTACAGCCGTAATACCGGTATCGTTAGCGCCGGTTATCCAGGGTTTGGTGGTAGCAGCACCACGCATTCTGCGGATCTGGCGGACTGCCGAGGCATGGCGCGCCTCAACAGAATGGATATTTAAAGCTGCCGAAAGTGCAACACCATCTTTTTGCAGATTAGGTGCCTGACCTTTGTAAGCCCTAACGCCCGTATCTTCCAATGCCTGTGCAACAGCGAAGAATGTATCAACACTGGTAAAAACAGTGGGGAAAGTACCACCTGCGGTAAAATCATAAACACCGGCTGTACCCTGGGTAGATTGAGCAACAGCTGCGCCCCCCAAAACACTTTTCAAAAAGTTAACGTGCGCATTCTCGTGCCCCTGAATAGTAACCATATAGGCTTTTTCTGCAGCAGTAAAACCTAATGACGATGCAACGCCTGTATTGTAAAATGCCGCTTCCAGGTATTCTAATTTTAAGGCGTAGTTAAGCACATCAGCTACCGAAGGTGTAGCGCTTTGGCCGTAAGCTTTTTTAAACAAAGTGGCAAATGCAAAGGGCATAGCAGCTATGGCTACTTTCGACCCAAAACTTGTAATGTTCCTTATTGCCGCGCGGCGCGGGCTAACCCTGTCCTTAAACTCCGGATCAACCTTTTCTATTTCTTCTATTATACTAAGTAAATTCATGATCGTTTCGTTTTAAGCAGTGTAACCATAAGAGTAAGCGTTCACCTTAGTTTTCAAAAAGGTGTTGGCAGTTGCTAATACCATCGGGATTGTTTTAGGCTTATCCATACCAAAGCCGTCCAATATGGTACTGTCAGCAAAACTGCCGGGGTTTACCAAATTGCGTATGTAAGCCGCATGCCTTGCTTCAACAGAAACAATTTTGCCTGCTATAGTTAAGTAGTCGGCATTTTTGATCATAAATCCTGCGCCGTTGTAAGCAGAAACGCCAAGATCTTCAAACGCCTGCGCGGTAGCCAAAACGCTTGCCCTGTTGCTGAAATTTACCGCAGTAAAATCAGGGGTAAGTGCTTGTATGGCGTTGCTGCCTAATGCCGCTTTGAAGAATTCGCGGTGAGCCAGTTCATGGTCGCGAATGTCTGTAAATAATGCAATTTCATCTGCAGTGGCACCGGTGTACATGGTTGCAGTAACCTGGGTGTAAAATGCTGCTTCTAATTGTTCTAAAGCATAAGCATAATTAAGGATGGCCAAATCGCCCTCTCCGCCTAAGTCAATCCCGCCCTTGCCTACAATTCCTCCCTGGTCTTTTTTGCAAGCTCCTGCTGCCAAAATACCAACGCCCGCCAGGCCTGCGCCCGCGTAACGCAAAAACGACCGCCGGCCAAGACTGGCGCCATCCTTTTCAAATAGTGTTTCTGTTTTCATAGTGATGTTAATAAATTATTAATTACTGTAGGTAGTTTAGCTTAATTACGTAATCCACTATGTATGGTTTTGCACGCCCGCGTCTTTCATACTACTTTTTGGAATAAAAAATTTACTTTAAGTATAATATATTCCTAATATGTTTAAGATATATTTCTTTTAAGTAAAATTTTTACGTCGCCACAAAAATTTGATGTAAGCAGAAAGATTAGTAAATTAGAGGAATGGAGCAGCCGGAACTTTATATTGAAGCCTTGATCTTCGCATCAGAACAAAGCATACGTATTGAAGAGATAATTTACTGCCTGCAAACAGTATTTGAACGAGACTATACCGCAGAAGAAGTAAAGGGATATATTACCAATATCAAGCTAAAATATAGCCAGGACAATGTGGCCATTGAGCTGGTTAACATTAACAACGGGTACCAGTTTCTAACAAAGAAACCTTTTCACCCGATAGTGAATTTACTGCAGTTGCAACGGGCTAAAAAGAAGCTAAGTCAGGCAGCTTTAGAAACCCTGGCCGTAGTTGCTTACAAGCAGCCGGTAACAAAAACAGAGATTGAACAGATACGCGGCGTTAATTGCGATTACTCTATACAAAAACTGCTGGAAAAGGAACTGATAAGCATTGCAGGCAAATCAGACACGGTGGGTAAACCGCTGCTTTATAGCACAAGCGGGCAGTTTATGGATTACTTTGGCATAAACAGTATTGACGAATTACCTCATTTAAAGGAACTTGCAGACAATTCATCGACTATTGGCGAGCAGGTGGAATAATTTTTATTTGTTTTTCTTTGAAAATGATTTTTAATTATTTTTACTAATAAATAACATTGCATTATACCAAGTACTAAACTATAACAAAACTAATTCACCGCACATGGGAGCGCCAAGAAAAAATGCAAACAAGAACATTCCTAAAAGCACAGAGGAAGATGATGATGACGATGATTCGTTAGAGACGGGCACAAAAGGAAAAGTAATTGACGATGAGGACGATTTTGATGGTCCGTTGGATGATCTTGCCTTTGAAGATTTCGGCGACGAGGATGACGACGACTATTAAGTAATAGATTATAAAGAGAGTTAAAAGCATTCGCGGGTTTAATGCCTTCGGATGCTTTTTTATATTCAGACGGTTTTAAATATTGAATGACAGTTTTAGAAGTAACGGATAGCAAAACCAAAAAGGCTTTTTTAGATGTGGCACGCGCCATTTATAAAAACGATGAGAATTGGGTTTGCCCCCTTGACAGTGATGTTGAAGCGGTATTTGATCCTAAAAAAAACAATTTCCACCAATTTGGAAAGTGTATCCGATGGATACTTAAAGACGATGCCGGCAAACTTATTGGCCGCATTGCTGCTTTCATCAACAATAAAAAAGCTTACAATTATGAACAGCCAACCGGTGGCATTGGCTTTTTTGAATGTATAAACAACCAGGTTGCTGCAAACCTGTTATTTGATACCGCAAAAAGCTGGTTGCAGCAAAATGGTATGCAAGCCATGGACGGCCCGATTAACTTTGGCGAAAATGATACTTTTTGGGGTTTGCTGGTAGATGGCTTTAACCCGCCATCATACGGCATGAATTACCACCTGCCCTATTACCGCGGTCTTTTTGAAACCTACGGCTTTAAAACGCTTTACGAGCAAATAACCAACCAGTTATCTCCGCGTGTTCCGTTCCCTGCCCGTTTTGAAAAAATTGCAAGGTGGGTATCGCAAAAGCCGGGTTATGAATTTAAACACTTAAGAGTAAAAGAGATAGACAAATTTGCTGCCGATTTTGTTGAAATTTACAACGATGCCTGGGCCGATTTTGAAAATTTTGTACCGATAAATTACGGCACCATATTAGAAAGCTTTAATAAAATGAAACCCATTTTAGATGAAAAGCTGATATGGTTTGCCTATGTAAACGGCGAACCTGCCGCATTTAACATTGTGTTGCCGGACGCCAACCAAATGATAAAACCGCTGAAAGGCAAGCTAAACCTTATAGGCAAATTAATATTTGTTTACCGCAGATGGAAGGGTGTTAACCGTATGCGTGCTATTGTAATGGGTACCAAGAAAAAATTCCAAAATCACGGACTTGAGTCGGCGCTGTTTATCACTTTAGGCGATTACGTTTTACCGCTTGATCAGTATGATACGCTGGAACTATCGTGGGTAGGAGATTTTAACGAAAAAATGCTGGCGCTTCACCACTCAATGGGTGCAACATTTGCCAACAAACATCTTACAATGCGCTGTATTTTTTAAGAGCGGAATTACTTTGCTATTAAGCGGTAGCTTTGTTATGACGCAACTCTTCAAAAAGCTCAATAACTTTTTTTTGCAGGTCAATAATCTCTATCTCGCGGTCGGTTAACTTTTTGTTTACCACCTCCAGTTCATTTACAAATTTTTGCTCTTGCTCGTGGTCGTTAAAGGTAAGCAGTTGTACAACTGTCATATCAAACAGCGTGGATATCTGCTCTAAACGCGATAAGTTTATATCTGTTATTCCGGTTTCGATTTTGGAAAAAGCAGGAATGGATATGTCCAGCCGTTTTGCAACATCTTCCTGGCTCCATCCTTTTTGATGACGTAATAACCTGATTTTTTTTCCTAATGATTTCATTTCAGCTTAAATAGTGGCAAGGGTTTCTCAATAGTTAATAAAGTTACTGTTTTTTTTGAAAACCAAATACTAATTATAATATTTTATTTTTTAGTTCAATTAGATCTATCCCACCGAAATTTCCTGAACTCATCATTAACAAATTGGTATTCAACATCTCTATGCTGTCAAGATAGGTTTTTAACGCTGTCGGCTGGTTAAAAAATATAATGTTACGCGCAAAAGCTCCCTCAACAATTTCTGCCGGATAAGGCTCCATTTTCTTTTGCTCGAAAGTTTTATTATCTATAAAAACAATTGCTTCGTCGGCTTCATCCATCGTACCTGCGTACTCTCCTAAAAACTCCTTGTTCAAACTGCTAAAAGTGTGCAGTTCAATGCATGCAATCAGTTTGCGTTGCGGAAACTGTGTTTTAACAGCATGAATAGTGGCGGAAAGTTTAGATGGCGAATGCGCGAAATCTTTAAATAAACTGGCCGTTTCATTTTTACCGACTAACTCCAACCGCCGCGCCGCGCCTTTGAAGGTGGTTATATAGCTGTAAAAATCAGCCTCGGTAATACCCTGGCTTTCGCAAGCCAAACGCGCCGCCTGCATGTTCAACAGGTTGTGCTCCCCAAAAACCTGCAAGGGGTATTTTTTTCCTTCGGATACGATAGTAGTAATACCGTTTTCAATTACATATTTAGGCAAAGTATAAGGTAGCACATCTATGGTATTTGTACTTTCGGTAACAACCTTATTTAAAACCTCGTCGTCCTTACTGAATATCAATCTGCCCCCGGGCTGTATAGTATCAATAAATATTTTAAACTGATCAATATAACTCTGAAAAGTTGGAAAAACGTTGATATGGTCCCAGGCAATGCCGCTTATAATACCCACATTAGCTTTGTATAAATGGAATTTTGGCCGCCTGTCAATCGGCGACGCCAGGTACTCATCGCCCTCAATAACCATTACCGGCGCCTCCGCGGTTAGCTTTACCATGGTATCAAAACCTTCCAGCTGCGCACCTACCAGGTAATCAAAGTCTTTACCGGCGGCCTGCAAGGCGTGCAATATCATAGATGTGATGGTGGTTTTACCATGACTTCCGCCTATAACAATACGTTGCTTATCTTTTGATTGCTCATACACGTACTCGGGGTACGAGTATACTTTTAAGCCCAATTCCTGAGCTTTAAGCAGTTCGGGATTATCCACACGGGCATGCATGCCTAATATAACCGCATCCAAATCAGTAGTGATCTTCTCAGGATACCAGCCATTTTCGGCGGGTAATATGCCATGCTTTTTAAGGCGCGAAACTGACGGTTCAAACAACACATCGTCTGATCCGCTTACCTCAAACCCTTTTTTATGCAGCGCGATGGCAAGGTTATGCATTGCCGCGCCGCCGATAGCTATAAAATGTATCCTCATAGTCTATTATTTTAGCTAAGCTTTATAAATTTGGCCGCTACCCACTCGTTATCTTTTTTGTGCGATAGATAGGTTAAACCGAGCTGGTTAGCTGCCTTCGTTATAAAATCCAGATCGGGTGCTTCATAAAATCCGCTGAAAAATATAGTACCGTTGGGCTTCAATACTTCAGCATATTTGTCCATTTGATCTAACAGGATGTTACGGTTTATATTGGCCAATATAGTATCAAACTGTTCAGCAGGAATAGCGTCCTTTGAGCCGCATAGGGCCTTTATGTTCGATATCCCGTTCAGCTGTGCATTCTCTATCGTACTTTCGTAACAAACCGGATCATAATCAATAGCGGTAATATGGCCTGCGTTTAGCCTGCCAGCCATAATGGCCAAAATGCCTGTGCCGCAGCCCATATCCAATACTTTCTTGCCGGCAAAGTCCTCGTCCAACATCAACTGCAATATCATTGATGTGGTTTGATGGTGCCCGGTGCCAAAGGCCATTTTCGGATCTATCACAATTTCATATTGAACATCCGGGCGCGGCTCATGAAAAGTGGCCCGCACAGATATCTCATCGCCAATAACTAATGGCTCAAAATTGCTTTCCCATACTTCGTTCCAGTTTTTCTGTTCGATAAAGGTAGATTTATGGCTGAATGGAAACTGCTCATAAAAAGGGTTAAGCGTTGCTATAAGTACTTCCTCACTAAAATCATCAACAGGTATATAGGCGTTAAAACCGTCTTCGGTTTCTTCAAATGTATCAAAACCAATTTCGCCCAAAGCGTTTATCAGCAGATCGCGGCGATAGCCCTCTTCATCCTCAACAGTAAAAGATATTTCGTAGTAATTCATTCTTCTTTTTCTTTCTTTTTGTTTTTTTGGGCGATGAGATCAATAATAAATAATAGTGCTATATTAATGAGCCAGTACATTCCCTGCACACCGAACAGCGCGCCTATTGACCGGTATAAACTGTCTGTACCTAAAGCCTTATCCCAAATAGCATAGCTAACACCCACCGCTAACAGCAAACTTGCAGACAAAACCCACAGCAGCGTCACAAACGCGGCACGTAATAACCTTGAATTCAATTTGTCCCAGATGGGAATTACGACTACGTATTGCGTTAAAAAAAGTATGATGTATAAATAAGGCGAAGTATACCTGAAATAATACATCAAACTGTTAAGCGAGATCTCTGTTAATTGCCCTGCAATATCCTTGTGCGCTTCACCCAAAGCAGTATACCTCGCAAATATCACGTAAGGGATAAGTGTAGGAAGGAGCAGCTTTAACAGGGCTTTCATAGATGGGCTAAAAGATTGGATATTAAAAGATTAATGATTGGTTTTTGTTTGCACCTTCACCAATCTATAATCTTCAACCTCTAATCTTTATTAATTAAACGCCTTTACTATATCCGTAAAATCGCGCGATTTTAGTGATGCGCCGCCTATTAAACCGCCGTCAATATCTGCTTGCGCGAATAACTCGGCCGCGTTTTTGGGGTTGCAACTACCGCCGTATAAAATAGTGGTAGCATCTGCTACTGCCTGGCTATATTTTGTAGCAATTTCTGCGCGGATAAACGCATGTATCTCCTGCGCCTGCGCCGACGTAGCGGTAACGCCGGTACCTATCGCCCAAACAGGCTCGTATGCAATTACTATTTTGGCAAAAGCTGCTTCATCCAAATGAAACACACCTTCAATCAACTGACTTTTTATAATGCCGAAATGCTCGTTGGCTTCGCGTTCCTGCAACGTTTCGCCTATGCAGAAAATTGGTTTTAAGTCATTAGCTAAAGCAGTATCAGTTTTTTTAGCCAGCAGTTCATTGCTTTCGCCAAAATACTGGCGGCGTTCTGAGTGGCCCAGAATAACATATTCGGCACCTACTGATTTTATCATTTTAGCAGAGGTTTCGCCGGTAAAGGCACCCGACTCATTTTGATGAGCGTTTTGCGCACCTACTGATACGTTAGCGTAACCTTTACTTAGTTGCGCCAGGCTGTGCAAATGAATAAACGGACTGCATACTACTACCTGCTGATGGCCGGTAGCTTCGTCTTTAACCATATTGATCACTTCAGAAAACAAGGATAAACCCTCGTTGTAATCCATATTCATTTTCCAGTTACCGGCAACAATTTTTTTTCTCATGTTTGTTTTTATTAGTCCATGAACCATAGTCGATGGTCCATGGTATTTATTTATAAGCTTGTTACCATGGACTATCGACCATGGTTTATTGTCTCAAATTAAAATATCTCTCTATACTCCTGCGTCAATTCAAAAACTTTCTCCAGTATGCGTTGCTCCACTCCTTCAAAAATGCGGTCGCGGCGGGCGTATACACGCTCAGCGGTCTCAAACATTTTTTTAAGGGAATAGGTATCAAAATCTGTCCCGCCACCCCAGGCAAAATCTGCAACAAAATTAAGCGGCATACCCGATCCGAATACGTTTGCACTCACTCCTACTACTGTACCGGTGTTGAACATGGTGTTAATACCACATTTAGAATGATCGCCCATTATAAGGCCGCAAAATTGCAGTCCTGTTTTACGGAAGTGTTTTGATGGGTAATCCCACAGCTTCACTTCGGCGTAGTTATTTTTAAGGTTGGAGTTGTTGCTATCGGCACCTATGTTGCACCACTCGCCCAGTACCGAGTTACCTAAAAAGCCATCATGCCCTTTGGATGAGTAGCCCCAAATCACCGCGTTACTGATCTCACCCCCTACCCTTGAGTAGGGACCAACAGTTGTAGCGCCATATATTTTAGCCCCCATCTTCACCTGCGAATGCTCGCATAAAGCAAAGCCACCGCGTATGTTGGTGCCCTCCCAAACCTCAGAATGCCCGCCTAAGTAAATCGGTCCGCCGGTAGTGTTAAAAGTAGAACACTCGGCAACCACACCATCTTCTGCAAAAAAATCATTGCCGATAATGACATTGGTTGATGTTATGGCAGCGCTGGTTCGCCCGGCGGTAAGCAGCTTAAAATCCTTACGCAGTTCAACACTGTTCTTAGTAAAAATATCTTCGGGATGCTTTATGCTGATAAAAGGGGCGTGGTAAGTACTCGCCCTGTTAAAAACCGTATCCGGGTTTAATTCAGGGATGCGGGCGGCAATCAACAAGCCTTCTTGCTTTAAAGCATCGCCCTCTTTCAGGTTGTTAATTGCTTCTAACAAACCCTCATCAGGGCAAACTGAACCGTTAATGAATAAGCTGCCGTCATCCTGCGGAAATTTCTCCTGAAGGTAAGCCTGCGTTTTAAAAGAATAGGTGGTATTGAGGTATTTTGCCCATTTTTCGGCAATAGTAAGTATGCCTATCCGTAGGTCGGCGACGGGGCGGGTATATGTTAAGGGTAGTAAGGTTTGATGCGAGTTATCGTCAAACAGGATAATTGCCATGCACAAAAATAAAAAAAGTCCCGACTGCAAGGCCGGGACTTGTAAATATTTTATTTACGCTATTATTTCTTAGCGTAACGTGTACGGAATTTATCGATACGACCAGCAGTATCAACCAGTTTCATTTTACCGGTATAGAACGGGTGCGAAGTATGCGAAATTTCGAGTTTTACTAATGGGTATTCGTTGCCGTCTTCCCACTTTACAGTTTCGCGGGTATCGATGCATGATTTAGTGATAAAAGAGTAGTCGTTAGACATATCTTTAAATACAACTAATCTATAATTTGATGGATGCAGATCTTTCTTCATTGCTTTACTTCTTATAAAAGAGGTGCAAATGTAGTAAATGTTTTGGTTTTGTAAAATAGTATTTTGATAATTTTTAATATACTCTCATCAACTTGCCGCTTATGTGATTAAGTTTGATTGTGGCCCCCTTACCTCGGGGTGCGTTGCTGCATCGAAAGCGCTCCCAATTGCCACACCTGTAAGCCCTCCGCTTATATCACCTATCATACCATAATTGGTTAACGATACAACTATTCCTGTGTAAGGGTCAGTTCCTATGGGCAGGTTAATTGATAGCAAAAAAATCATTATTTTCTCTCGTTAACTTATAAAAATTTCGATTATAAGAAATATAAGCCTTCCTCTTTTAAGCCACCGATTTACAGTCTGTTGCTTTTAGCTTTTTTCGCTTTCCTTTTCATTTTAAATATAAATAACCAAATTACCCTCTTCATTTTTGGCAGAAACAATTTTGGTGTCCGGCTGCTGTAATAAAAAAGATAGCGAACTTGCCATTTGCGGAAATGGCCTGCCATGCGTTTATTGTTTAAATCGGTGAGCGTTTAAAAAAGTACGGCCAATTTGTTATATCTGATTAAAAGGAAAGTTGAATTATAAGATACTTATGAGCGGTTATAGTTAGTATTAAGTATTAATTTACTTAATATTGCAAAAACTAATATGAATGTAATTTGTAGTTGGAAATTGTAAAAGCCACTACGGTATTTTTATTAAATATGAAGTGTTTTAAAATCCTGTTTACCCTATTAATATTATCTGTAAACATTGTTGCTTATTCAACTGTTACTGCGCAAAACATCCCGGCTGGTACAAGTGTTGATCAATATTCTGACGCGCAGATCAAACAATTATTACAACAAGCGCAGGCACAGGGTTTAAGCGATGCGCAAATTATACAGCAGGCGCAAAGCCGGGGGTTATCTGCCGATCAGGCAACACGATTGCGAGACCGCATCAACATTATCCGTAAAGCGCAGGGTACAGGTGCAACCGCCGCTGATACAAGCCAAAACACACCGCGACGCTTAAATTATCAGCCCGATACATCAAATAATGCTAACCGCAGTAATGATGTATTTAACGCATTAAAACCACGCATTTTTGGAGCCGATCTTTTTAGAAACGGGAGCATCTCATCCACCCCTAATTTAAGATTAGCCACACCGTTAAATTATGTTTTAGGGCCCGATGATCAGCTGGTTGTTAACGTATATGGTAATTCATTAGTCAACTGGAAATTAAATGTATCTCCCGAAGGCAATATTACCATTCCGGGGGTTGGCCCGCTAAACGTAGCCGGAAAAACCATTGAGCAAGCCACCTCAAACATTAAAGCCAAACTTGCTGCTAACAATTACGCTATAGGACGGGGTACAAGTGTAAACGTAACATTGGGCGATATCCGTACAATTAAAGTACGTGTAGTTGGCGAAGTGGTTAAGCCTAATACGTATAGTGTGCCATCAGTGGCAACAGTGTTTGATGCGTTGTATGCATCGGGGGGGCCAAGCGATAACGGTACTTTTCGCCAAATCGAGATTATCAGAAATGGGAGGATTTTCAGGTCTCTTGACGTTTATGATTTTTTAGTAAGCGGCAGTCAAAAAGATAACATTGGTTTGCAAGACCAGGATATTATACGTGTGCCAACATATCGCACACGTGTAGAACTAAGCGGAGAAGTGAAAATACCCGCCATATTTGAAACTATCCCAGGCGAAACTTTGCAGGATATATTAAAATTTGCCGGCGGCTTTACCGAAAAGGCTTATACCGAACAAATTAAAGCTGTACAAATAAGTAATCAGCAATATCGTATAATAGATATTTTTGAAAATGATTATAAAAATTATGTTCCGTTAAGAGGCGACAAGTATATTGTTAACCGTGTATTGGATAGATTTGAAAATCGCGTAATTATTAATGGCGCAGTTTTTCGCCCGGGTCAATTTGAACTTGAAAAAGGTTTAAAGCTTTCGCAGTTAATACAAAAAGCAAAGGGGTTAAAAGAAGATGCATTTACCGGCCAGGGCAGTATAACCAGATTAAAGCCCGATAATACCACCGAGTTGATATCATTTGATGTACTTGGCGTGGTTAGTAAAACCGCTCCTGATATTGTATTGCAGCGTGAGGATATAGTTAACATAGCATCAATATTTGATTTAAGGGATAAATACACGGTTACTATACAAGGTGAGATAAGAAACCCCGGAGAATTTGCTTACGCCGAAAAGATGAATCTACAGGACTTGATCATTAAAGCCGGCGGTTTTACCGAAGGTGCCAGTGCCGAACGTATTGAAGTATCCAGGCGTATTAACAATAGTGATCCTTTATCAGCAAACAGCCTTGTTGCAAATGTGTTTACCGTTAATGTTGATCCAACGTTAAAACTTGCGGATGTACAATTTGAACTAAAACCCTATGATGTGGTTTCGGTATACACCTTACCAGGATATGAGCCGCAAAAAACTGTAAAATTGGAAGGAGAAGTAGTTTCTCCGGGTAATTACACCATCAAAACGAAAAACGAAAAAATATCTGATATTATTAAACGTGCAGGCGGGTTAACAGCATCGGCTGATGTGGAAGGTGGTACACTAAAACGAACCAATATTGCCATACTTGGTGTTGATAAAAATAAGGTTGACACAGCTGGGATTACCCGCGAACGCGAGGAAAGACTAAAAAGGTTAAAACAAACTTTTAAAGATTCAACCGACATTCAGTTGCGTAATGATTTTGTTGGTATTGATCTGAAAAAAATATTAAGTAAACCCGGTTCAAATATTGATTTAAGATTAGAAGATGGCGATGTTTTACTTATACCCAAACGACAACAAATAGTACGTGTTAACGGCGAAGTATTGTACCCAAGCGCCGTGGTTTTTGAAAAAGGTAAAAGCTTTTCCAGTTACGTATCAAATGCCGGCGGATTCTCGCCCAAAGCATTGCGAAGAGGCGCTTATATTGTTTATCCCAACGGTAGCGTAAAGGCCAGTCACAAAATTTTGTTTTTTACAACTCATCCAAACGTTAAACCCGGCAGTGAAATACGTGTACCCTTAAAGCCCGAAAAGAAAGGGTTAGGTGCAACCGAAATTGTTGGTTTAACTACAGGGCTTGCCTCGTTAGGGGCAATTATATTAACGATACTCAGTTTGCGTAAATAAAAAGGTGTTAAAAATGGAAAATAAAACATCTTCAAATGTTCGCGGGAAAGAAGAGGTTTCTCTGAGAGACATTATTATAAAAATAAAGGAATGGTGGAGGTACTTACTATCAAAATGGATAATAATATTCCTGGCAGGCTTATTTGGCGGAGTATTAGGTTTTACTTATGCATATCTTAAAAAACCTACATATAAGGCAGAACTTAGTTTTGCTTTGGAAGATGATAAACCGGGGGGCTTAGGGGCAGCTGCAGGTATAGCCAGCCAGTTTGGAATTGATATTGGCGGTGGCGGCGGTGGCGCATTTTCCGGAGACAATTTACTTGAATTAATGAAATCCCGATCAATGGTTCAAAAAGCTTTACTTACTACCGTAAATATCAAAGGTAAAGACCAAACACTGGCTCAGTATTATATCTCAATTAATAACCTAAGGTCTGATTGGAAAGATGATTTAAAGAACGTGCAGTTTTTACCAGGGGCCGATGCCTCAAAATTTAGCCGCCAACAGGATAGTTTGCTTGGTGTATTTCATAAAGCACTGATAGATGGTGCGCTTTCTGTTGATAAGAAAGATAAAAAGCTAAGTATTATTACAGTAGGGGTGGTTTCGGGTAACGAATTATTTTCTAAACTTTTTGTTGAAGTTTTAACCAAAACTGTATCAAATTTTTACATTGATACAAAAACAAAAAAATCTGTGCAAAACGTTTCAATCTTGCAGTTTCAAACAGATTCGGTACGCAAAAGATTAAATGAAGCGCTAACAGGGGTGGCATCTGATATAGACGCTGTGCCAAACGCAAACCCTGGAATGCAGGTATTAAGGGCGCCCTCACAACATAGGCAGGTTGATGTACAGATAAACCAGGCTATATTAATTGAACTGGTTAAAAATCTCACAATTTCCAGGGTGTCACTTAGGAAAGAAACGCCTTTAGTCCAGGTAATAGATATGCCTGTATTACCGTTAACTAAAATAAAAACTAGTAAGCTTATTTCTATGATTGTTGTAGGGTTTTTATTTGGATTAATAGCTGTTGTTGTTTTTTGTTATAAAAAATTGGCTGTCGATCTGAAATTATAATTATTACAAATTTGTATTCATCATATAACTATTTCAATTAAATAGTTATTATATACCGCAATAATAAGTATGGAAAAAAAGGCACATCGTTTAATCATTGAACCTGGGCGTGTAGAAAAAAATTATTGGTTAGATCTATGGATATTTAAAGACCTGTTTTATATACTTAGCTGGCGCGATATTAAAGTTAGATACAAACAAACCGTAATAGGTACGTTATGGGCTATTTTACGTCCATTTTTAACAATGATTGTTTTTACAGTGGTATTTGGCCGGGTGGCGGGCTTAAAAACCGAAGGCAATGCGCCATATGCGTTAATGGTATTGGCTGGTTTGTTACCCTGGCAGTTTTTTTCAACAGCTTTTTCAAGCGCCAGCGATAGCCTGGTAACTAATGCGAATTTATTGTCAAAGGTTTATTTCCCAAGGCTTATTGTACCTGCAAGTGCTGTAATTACCAGTTTAATAGATTTTTTAATATCATTTGTTATTTTAATAGGTATGATGATCTATTATCAATATGTGCCAGAATGGAAGATATTATTGATACCTGTATTTACATTACTGGCTTTTATTCAATCCTTTGCATTTGGCTTGTACCTATCGGCACTTAATGTCAAATACCGCGATTTTAGATACGTTGTCCCTTTTATCGTGCAAATCGGTATCTACATATCTCCGGTTGGTTTTAGCAGTTCGGTTATCCCCGAAAAATGGAAAGTCTATTATTATTTAAACCCTATTGTAAGCGTAATTGACGGTTTTAGGTGGTGCATTATTGGCAACGGTGCTGCTAATCCCTTTAATCAATATTTTTTGCTATCGATGGTTATCACGTTTACTATGCTGATGTACGCCATTTACAAGTTTCGTAAAATGGAAAAAACATTTGCAGATTTAATTTAACTATGTCGCAAACTGTTATCAATGTTCAAAATTTAGGTAAAAAATACCTGATAGGGCATGAAAGTAAAGAACGTTACACCGCAATGCGCGATGTGATTGTTCAAAATATAAAAGGGGTTGGTAAAAGTGTTAAAAGGCTTTTTAGCGAACATGGCCCGGGCATTACCGGTAGCGAAATTGAAGAGTTTTGGGCCTTAAAAGATGTTAGTTTTGAAATTAAGCAAGGCGATGCCGTAGGTATTATCGGGCGCAACGGCGCGGGTAAAAGCACGCTGCTTAAAATACTGTCGCGTATAACCGTACCAACAAAAGGCCATATTGAAATTGTTGGCCGTATGGCCAGTTTGCTGGAGGTTGGTACAGGTTTTCATCCCGAATTAACAGGACGCGAAAACATCTTCTTAAACGGTGCCATAATGGGCATGAGCAGTGCCGAAGTAAAAAGAAAATTTGATGAAATTGTTGAATTTAGCGGTGTTGAAAAGTTTTTGGATACCCCTGTTAAGCGATTTAGCAGCGGGATGTATGTACGGCTTGCATTTGCAGTAGCCGCGCACCTTGAAAGCGAAATATTAGTTGTGGATGAAGTACTTGCGGTAGGGGATGCTGAATTCCAGAAAAAATGCCTGGGTAAAATGGACGATGTTGCACAAAAGGAGGGGCGTACCGTTTTATTTGTAAGCCATAATATGCAGGCAATGTCCTCTCTTTGCAATAAAGGTATTTTATTGAATAAAGGCAATATACAGGATCAAGGGGCTATAAGCACCTGTATTGAAAACTACTACAAAGATTCGAAAGTATTTGATTTAAATGCACATAGTGCATTAGGAGATAGACTAAACAGAACAACCGGCAAGGTTAGATTTGACAGGGTTGAAATATGCAAGCCCGATAGTACTGATAGTATTTGGTCATTTACCAATGAGCAGCCGGTTGAATTTAAATTTGATTGTATAGCTTTTGACGAATCGGATGGGTTAACGTTTTATGTTGCCATCAAATCTCAAATTTCTGATATCATTATTACAAATTTCAAGTCGGTTGTTACCAAACAAACCGTTAAAAAAGGGCAGGCTGTATCTTTTAACCTTTGCTTGCCCGAAGGAAGCATTAGGCCCGGGCAATATAACTTATACTTTGCCATTGGCGATCTGGCCTTAAAGGAATGGCATGATGTTATTGACGAAAACGTGTCGCTGCCATCCCTAATAGTAACATCAACAAAAATTGATAATCACGAAAATAGTGGCTTTTGTACTTTGCCGTTTCAGTTAAATGTGAATGAAGTTGAATAGTATTTTTCAATTACCGTTTGTTGTTTTTAAAAAGATCATTAACAAACTGTTTTTTTTAACCGAAAAAAGAAACAGGCAACTTAATGTGCATTTGGAAACCGGTACAGATTGTTCTATACATTATTCGGTTATTTTATCAACATCACAAAATGGAGTAATAAAATTGGGGGGGGGCAATTATATTGGCCGCAATGTTGAAATAAGCACTACAGGAAGGGTTGAACTTGGTAGAAATGCTTCAATTCAGGACCGCTGTATTATTCTTGGAGATGTGGATATTGGCGCTTATTGTGTTTTTGCAACTAATGTCTATGTTAGTTCGGGCAGGCATTATTTTAACCATATCCCCGAATATTATATCCAGGACCAGGACAAGATCATCCAGACAGATCCGGACCTGAAAAAAGCACATTCGAAAAAAGTTGTCATTGAAGATGATTGCTGGATAGGTGCCAATGTGGTTATTATGTCGGGGCTTGTTATTGGAAAAGGCTGCGTTATAGGTTCAAATTCTGTAGTAACAAAAAGTATCCCACCCTATACCGTTGCCGCCGGCAGTCCGGCTAAGCCTATTAATCAGCGACTTGATTTTAAACCTAAAAAGGATTTGTTATATACTAAGGTTGCCGATCTTCCATATTTTTACAAGGGCTTTTTTACTGATAAGTTAAATATAGATTATACTAAACCTAAAGGTGGGATAGCTGCATTAGCTAATTTTGTAATATGTGCAGATGGATCAAATGCAAGCAAATTAGTGTTAAATTTAAAAAAACTCACAAATTATCCATTATCCATAAACTATAACCAACAAGCTGTGTTAATTACAGCCAATGAATTTGAAAATGTATCATTTAATATTGCCGATACAGTATATCACCAGTTTATAATAACATCTGCTAATGGCGAACCAATGTTGTTTGATAAAGTAGTTTACGTTAAGCAAGTTTCAGTATATTGATATTAATTATGAGAAAAGTACTTAGCAAAATAAAGCGCATAATTTTTGGAGACTATTTCCAGAAAAAGATTTTTTTTGATGGGGTTAACCAGTTTAATGCAAGCGGCAAAACCCCTCAAATTGCCTATCAGGCGTTTATAAACCTGTATTGCTCTACCAACGGAAAATGGAACGATGATTATCAGGAAAAAATTAAAACGTTAAACCCGCCAATAACTGTACCCAATGTTTTGGAAGGAGCGATTGGGAGTTTAGATGCAACTGATTTTAAAAACATAAACAACGAACTGAATACCAACGGTTACGTCAAATTTGAAAATAAAATATCGGCAGATGCATGCCAGAAGTTATATGAATGTGCTTTAAAAACCGGTGCTAAAGTACCGCCTAAATACGATAGTAAAATTATATACGATCCGTTAAAACCGGTAGCTGAAATATACAGGTTTGATATGAACGACCTGGTAAATAACCCCGATATACAAGCTTTAATCATGGATCCGGTGTTAATTAACATTGCACGCAATTATTTGGAAAGCGAGCCATTGTTTGATTTTCCGGCCATGTGGTGGAGTACGGCTTTTAGTAAAGAAGCATCGTCTGAAGCTGCCCAGCTTTATCATTTTGATATGGACCGCATAAAATGGCTTAAAATTTTTATATATCTTAATGATGTGGGTATGGATAATGGCCCCCATTCATACATTAAAGGTAGCCACAAAGTAGGTGCTAAGCCGGCTAACATTTTAAAAAGAGGTTATGTACGTATTGAGGATAAAGAGTTAGCCCCTTTTTACAAAAAAGAAGATTTTATTACCCTTACCGGGCAGCAGGGCGAAATATTTGCCGGCGATACCAAATGCTGGCATAAAGGCAATCCCTTAAAAAAAGGACATCGCCTGGTATTAGAGTTTCAATATTCAAGTTTTTTATTCGGAACCGATTACCCGCCATTTGTAATTACTAATTATACCGATGAGTTTAAAAAGTTTTGTGAAGACAATCCTGTTTACGCTTCAAAAATAACATTCAAATAAAAACCGATCTCTAACATGTTTTCAAATAAATCTGTATTAATAACCGGCGGTACCGGCTCTTTAGGAAAAGAGTTAACAAAAACTATCCTTAAAAAATGGCCTGATGTTAAACGTTTGGTTATCTATTCAAGAGATGAGCAAAAGCAATTTCAGATGGCCCAGGATTATCCCACTACGGAGTATCCGGCCATAAGATACTTTATTGGCGATGTAAGAGATTTGGAGCGATTAAAGCGTGCCTTTATGGGTGTTGATTATGTGATCCATGCCGCTGCCATGAAACACGTGCACATAGCCGAGTATAATCCTGATGAATGTGTTAAAACTAATATTGGCGGTGCCGAAAATGTGATAAAAGCGGCATTAGAATCGGATGTTACAAAGGTTGTTGCCTTATCTACAGATAAAGCATGTGCACCAATTAACCTTTATGGCGCTACCAAGCTAACCTCAGATAAATTATTTATAGCAGCCAACAATATCAAAGGGCGTAAAAACATTAAGTTTTCTGTTGTAAGATACGGTAATGTAATGGGTTCAAATGGTTCGGTTATCCCTTTCTTTTTGAAAAAGAAAAGCGAAGGCGTGTTACCAATAACCGATCCTAACATGACCCGGTTTAATATTTCATTGGCTGGTGGGGTAGATATGGTTTTGCATGCGCTTGATACTGCCTGGGGGGGCGAGTTATTTGTACCTAAAATTCCATCATATCGCATTATGGATGTTGCTGAAGCCATTGGGCCCGAATGTGAGCACAAGGTAAGCGGGATACGGCCAGGCGAGAAGATCCATGAGGAAATGATATCAAATTCAGATTCGTTCACTACATACGATCTTGGTAAGTATTACGTGATATTGCCCCAGGTACCTGTATGGAATTTAGAGGAATACACAAATGCATTCAATGCAAAATTAGTTCCCCAGGGATTTAATTATTCATCGGGTGAAAATACGGAGTGGGAAACTATAGAAGGCTTAAGGAAATTAATTGTTGAACACGTAGACCTTACCTTTCAACCATAGTAATATGCAAAAAATAATTCCGTATGGCCGTCAAAATATAACAAGTGAGGATATTGATGCTGTAGTTGAGGTATTAAAGGGTGATTTTTTAACACAAGGCCCCAAAATCGAAGAATTTGAGCTCGCTTTTGCGAAATATACCGGCAGCAAATATGCCGTTGCCGTTGCTAACGGAACGGCTGCCCTGCATTTATGTACACTTGCTTTAAATGTAAAAAAAGGCGATAAAGTAATAACAACACCAATTACATTTTCTGCCTCGGCTAACTGTGTAAGGTATTGTGGTGGCGATGTTGTTTTTGCCGATATAGATCCCGAAACATATTTATTAGATTTTAAATCGGTAAAGGCCTTACTTGAGGCATCGCCCATGGGCACTTATAGCGGGATAATCCCTGTAGATTTTGCCGGCCGCGCAGTTAATTTAGAGAAATTTGCCCAATTAGCCAGGCAATATGATTTGTGGATAATTGAAGATGCCTGCCACGCGCCGGGCGGTTATTTTATTGACCAGAATCTGCAGCAACAAAACTGTGGTAATTCGGCTTTTGCCGATTTAGCTATTTTCTCGTTTCACCCCGTAAAGCATATTGCCTGCGGCGAAGGGGGGATGATTACTACTAACAATCCTGCGCTATACCAAAGCTTGTTAAAATTGCGTACTCACGGCATAACCCGCAATTCCGAAGCGTTCAAAAATACAGCATCCTTTGCCGCAGGTGAAACTGCAATGGATTACCCCGGATGGTATATGGAAATGCAGGAACTTGGCTATAATTATCGTTTAACAGACTTTCAGGCAGCTTTAGGGTTATCGCAACTGCAACGCGCCGATGTCGGTTTAGCCCGTAGAAGAGAGATAGCAAAAAAATACGAACAAGTATTTGCCGGCAAGGGCTTTATTAAAAGCCAATCCGGTTATATTGACGGGCATGCTTATCATTTATATGTTATTGAAGTTGAAAATAGATTAGGCCTGTATAAGCACCTGCGGGAAGCTAACATTTTTCCGCAAGTGCATTATATCCCTGTGCATCTAATGCCATATTATAAGCAATTTGGCTGTAAAGAGGGAGATTTTGGGCATGCGGAAGAATACTATAAAAATTGTATTAGTCTACCAATTTATCCTACTTTAACTGACGAGGAACAAAGTTTTGTAATAGAAACTATTAATAGCTTTTATATTGAATAATCTGGCGATTATACCTGCAAGGGGTGGTAGTAAACGGATACCCAGGAAAAACATAAAGTTTTTTTTGGACAAGCCAATTATTGCCTATTCAATTGAAGTAGCATTAAAGTCAGGCCTTTTTACAGAGGTGATGGTTTCTACCGATGATGACGAAATTGCAGAAATAGCCGTTAAATACGGCGCATCTGTCCCATTTATAAGGAGCCGGGAGAACGCGGATGACCAGGCTACCACTATAGCGGTTTTAAAGGAAGTTATCGCCACTTATATATCGCATAACAAACTGTTTGAATATGCTTGCTGCATTTATCCAACAGCTCCGTTGATTAATTCAGCAGCCCTTGCTTCGGGATATAAATATCTGCAAGCCGAAAAATTGAGTTCTGTTTTTCCTGTTGTTGAGTTTACCTATCCTGTTTGGCGTGGGTTTAAATTAGATGACAGCAATACGCCGAGATTGGTTTGGCCACAGTACTTAAATTCAAGATCGCAGGATCTGGATAAAGTTTATCACGATGCCGGGCAGTGGTATTGGTTTGATCCTGGTAAACTCGATGATACTTTGTTTACAGATAATTCCAAGTCAATTATTTTAGATGAAACGCAGGTACAGGATATAGATAATTTAACAGATTGGCGCATGGCTGAAATAAAGTTTAAGTTATTAAATGACCGGTAAAATATATATTAGGACAGATGGTGACCAGCAAAGCGGTTTGGGGCACCTGGTTAGGTGCATAGCCCTGGCACACATGCTAAAAAAAACATTTCAAATTGTTTTTGTATGTAATAAAATACCCGAGGCAACAATAAAAGAGTTACAAGAAAGTAGTTTAGTTTTAATTGTAATTGACAACGAAACTTCCTTTTTAAACCAGTTAAAAGCTGGCGATATAGTTGTTTTAGATGGCTATAATTTTTATATCAATTTTCAACAAAAAATAAAGTCGATACCATGTAAATTGGTTTGCATTGATGATTTGCACGATAAACAATTTGCAGCAGATTTAATTATTAACCATGTACCGGGTGTAAAACCCACCGATTATCACGCCGCCATTTATACTAAATATGCGCTTGGATTAAGTTACGCATTATTGCGTAAACCCTTTTTAGAGCAATCCAAAACTGTTGTAAAAAAGAATAAAAAGATAGAGACACTTTACATTTGTTTTGGTGGATCGGATCATAAAAACCTGACAGAACAAACCTTAGCTACAATAAAATTAATACCCGATTTTAAAAAAATAATTGTAGTCACGGGGGCAGCTTATAATTACCTGGCTACTTTAAAATTAAAAGTGGAGGCCGATGCACGTGTTATACACTATCACGACATTAATGATAAGCAGATGATATCGGTTTTACAACAAACAGACTTAGCAATTGTACCAGCAAGCGGCGTGCTGTTTGAAGTTTTAACGTTTCATATACCCGTTATAACAGGTTCATATGTTAATAACCAGGCAATATTTATTTCAGAAATGACAAAGTTTAAGCAAGTTGTTAATTCGATTGATTTTTCTGCCGTAAATTTGAGTAAAGCCATAAAGTTTGCATTAACAGCAAACATTGAATACGATATTGTATTTGACGGTTGCTCTGGTGAAAGAATAAATGCCTTGTTTAACAACCTTTAAAATGGATAAAGTGTACATTATAACCGGGGGGAATAAAGGATTGGGTGAAGCATTTGTTGATTATGTTTTAGAACAACCTAATACGATTGTAATATCAGTTTCCCGGAAAATGAACAGTAAGCAAACTGACTATTTAAACACCGGCAGGTTTGTTTTTATTAATCAGGATTTGTCTGCCAAAATTGATTATACTGCATTTAAAAAACTGGATTATGTAATTAATAACCAATTAGAGATTACTTTTATTAGTAATGCAGGAACGATAAATCCATTAAACGAAGTTTCAAGATTGGATGATCAGGATATTATCGAAGCGGTAAATATTAATGTGATAAGCCCGGTTTTAATAGTTAAATATTTACTGCAACACTTTAAAGCAAATAAAATCAACTTTATTAACATCACATCCGGGGCTGCAAACAAGTCTATACCAAATTGGTCTGTCTATTCATCATCAAAGGCTTTTACAAATCGTTTTTTTGAAATATTAAGCGAAGAAAATAAAGACAATAAGAATTTTAATTTTAAATCTATTGATCCCGGATTGATAGATACAGAAATGCAGCTAACCATTCGATCTTCTGATTTTCCATTACAGCATGTTTTTAATGAAGCTAAACAAAGTGGCGCACTTGCTACACCGGCCGAGGCTGTAAAACGTATATTTAAGGCTTTTCAAACAAAATGAAAATAGCCATTATATCTGATATTCATGGCAATATTTATGCTCTTGAAGCTTTGCTAAAAGTAGCAGAGAAAGAGGGGGTAGAAAAACTTTTAATATTAGGAGATGTTGTGGGCTACTACTATCATCCTAAAAAAATTATGGAAGTAATTAATAATTGGGATCACCTACTTATAAGAGGCAATCACGAAGATATATTAGGAGATATTATTGCAGGGAAACTTAAAGAATCGGCGGTACGGCTGAAGTATGGAAGCGGCCATTGCATAGCTATTGAGCAATTATCAGAAAGCGAACTGCAGTTACTTTTAAATGCCCCGGAAAAAATGCAGGTAGAGTGTGATGGAATAAAAATATTAATGTGTCATGGGGCGCCATGGCAAACAGATTTTTATCTTTACCCCGATACAGACAAAGAAATACTTAACAAGTGTAAGGAGTTTGATGTTGATCTGGTGTTTTGCGGGCATTCGCATTACGCGTTTATCTATAAATCAAATACTAACATACTTGTAAATTGCGGGTCGGTTGGGCAATCAAGGAGTTTAGGCGGGCAGGCCTGTTGGGCGCTGTTGAATACGGCAAACGGCGTAGTACAATTAATGTCGACACCGTATCATACACAGCCCTTGATTGATGAAGTGAAAAAAAATGATCCCGAGCTACCTTACCTGGAAAATATTTTATCAAGAAAATGAGTGAAAAAATTAACATATTAGTCACAGGCTGCGGTGGTGATATAGGGCAAAGCATTGGCAAAATACTAAAAGGGCATGATATGTTAAGTGCGGTAATAGGTACTGATTTAAATATGAACCATGCTGGTATTATGATTTTTGATACCTGTTTTATATTACCAAAATGCAGTGATATAACTTATATACCTGCCCTAAAAAACCTGCTGATTGAAAATAGTATCGATTTACTAATTCCGGTTTCAGAAGCTGAGATAAGGTATTTCCACGATCATGGTGTAACAGAAGCAACATTAGGAGTAAAAATAATAATAGCCAACAAGGCATCACTCGCTGTTGGGCTTGATAAATTAGCAACAAGCACTTTTTTAAAGGATAATAATCTGCCGTATCCTCAAACAAATTTGGTAACGGCTCCCCAAATAATTAATCTTCCATGCGTAGTAAAAAGCAGGAACGGATCGGGCAGTAAAAGTGTTTTTTTGGCAAAAGACGATGCCGATATCAATTATCTTAAATTAAAATTTCCTGATTTTATTGCACAGGAATACTTGGAAAATGCTTCGGAAGAGTATACCTGCGGCTTGTATCGAACATCGGCGGGCGAATCACGAAATATTATTTTTAGGCGAACATTACTGGGCGGATTTTCGGGGTATGGCGAAGTGGCTAAGGATGCCGCCATCGATACCTTATTAAACACCATTGCAAGTAAATTAAGTTTAGTAGGATCAATAAACGTACAATTGCGTGTAAGCCCTAAAGGGCCATGTGTTTTTGAAATTAACCCGCGTTTTTCAAGTACAGTGCGTTTTCGCGATTTGTTGGGGTTTAAGGATGTAATATGGTCGGTTCAGGATAAACTGGGCCTAACTGTTGATACTTACGTACCCGTACCAGCAGGCAAAAAATTTTATAAAGGGTTTAATGAATATATTAACTAAAAGGATACGTTAAGTAATGAATAGTTTAGAGAACTTTTTGAACCAGGAAGCATCCGAAGTTTTTATTATAGCCGAATTATCTGCCAACCATAATGGTAGTTTACAAAACGCTTTAGACAATATAAAAGCAGCAAAAAGAACCGGTGCAAACGCAATTAAATTTCAAACTTTTACCCCGGATACCATTACGTTAGATGCAAAAACCGACGACTTTTTACTAAAGCAAGGCACCCTTTGGGATGGTAAGTACTTATATGATTTGTACAAAGAAGGGTATACCCCATGGGAATGGCACGCGCAGTTATTTCAAGCAGCTAAAGATGAAGGCTTAATTTGTTTTTCAACTCCGTTTGATAAAAGTTCGGTTGATTTTTTAGAATCATTAGATACACCTGCTTATAAGGTTGCGTCGTTCGAGATTACAGATATTCCATTAATTGAATATATCGCATCGAAAAATAAACCCATCATTATGTCAACAGGTATAGCCGGGCTGGAGGATATCCAACTTGCTGTTGATGCTTGCAAAAGGCAAGGTAACGATCAGATAGCCTTATTAAAATGCACATCAAGTTACCCCGCGCCTATTGACGAAGCTGACCTGATTATGATTAAAGACCTGGCAGAAAGATTTGGAGTGATTTCAGGTTTATCCGATCATAGTATGGGTATTACCGCACCAATTGTTGCAACGGTACTTGGAGCTGCTATTATTGAAAAGCATTTTATTGTAGACAGATCAATAGGAGGGCCTGATGCTTCTTTCTCGTTAAACGAGGCCGAATTTACGGCTATGGTTACAGCTGTGCGCGAAGCTAAAAAAGCCATTGGTAAGGTTGACTATACGCTTACTGATAAGCAAAAAAAGGGAAGGGAATTTTCAAGATCATTATATGTGGCGCAAGATGCAAAAGCAGGTGATGAAATAACTGATTTAAATTTACGCTCTGTACGGCCCGGGTATGGTCTCCATCCCAAACACCTTCCTCAATTGTTGGGGAAGAAATTTGCAAAAGATGTTATCAAAGGAATGCGTTTTGAGTGGCAAATGCTGGATTAATATTACTGTAGCCCGCAATTTTTAAGATTATTACAGTAAAAAACTTGTACCTAATTAATCCGAATGATTAAGAAAATAAAAAAAATATTTTCCTTTCCGTTGCAGTTAAAAGACACACAAAAACTGGAAAAGAAAGAAATTGAGTTTTGTGAATATTTTAAAAGTATTAATAAAAAAACACCCGAGGCATCTGATGTTGTATTGCTACAATGTGTTGAGGACCCGTTTTACCTTGCTATTTTTGGGCAAATCATATCGTCCATGCGCCAAACCCGGGATATCCGGGCCGAACAGATTTTAGTTAATAGTTTTAGGGTTGGCGAATCGGCATCTATAAATAAATTTTTTTCATACAGGTTAGTAACCAGGCTGTTAAAGCGCAAATGGAGTAAGCTATACCAATCGTTTTGCGATGAGGTTGCCTATGATCATGCCGGGCTACAACATCCCATAAGCGATATTACCGATCTTTATCGTTCTTATAAATGCTGGAAAGCAATTAAAACTAAGGATCAGCTAATTGGATTAACCATTAAAAGAATATTAGTAGGCGACCTTGTAAATGATACCTATTTACGTTACAAGCCGGCCGCTACAGTCAATTTGGTTAAACGCGACATTTATTTATGGATTATTATTTGGCAGGCATATCGCAATATACGCCGGGGAGAGTGGTATTTTGCAAAAGTTAAACCTCAAGTGTACTTAACATCATATAGCACTTACGTAAACCACGGTATACCAGTGCGGATAGCGTTGCAGGCAGGTGTGCGTGTATTTACCATTTACAGTAATTTACAACAATTTGCAAAACAATTATCAGATAAGGATATAGTACACACCAAAAACCCTGATAATTATGCTGCCGATTTTCTTAAATTTAATGATCAGGAAACAAAATTGGCTATGGCGGAGTATGCCTTAAGCCAGCGGATAAAAGGTGTTATTGATAGCTCTACCGCTTACATGAAAAGATCGGCCTATGCCGAAACTGATACGTTGGTGCCGGATGTAAAAGGTGCCGCGGTTATTTTTCTGCACGATTTTTTTGATAGTCCGCATGTATACCGCAATATGATATTTCCTGATTTTTGGGAATGGATTTGTTTTACAATCGATCAACTTGAACAATCAGGTATCCGGTATTTTGTTAAACCGCATCCAAATCAAATAGGGCTAAGTAGTGAGGTGATGCGCAGTTTAAAAGAAAGTTATCCTGATCTTTTACTGATTCCTTCAGATATTACTAATAAACAATTAGTTGAAGCCGGCATGGCATGCGCTATTACTGTTTATGGTACAGTAGGGCACGAAATGGCATTTTTAGGCATACCTACTATAGCATCTGCTAATCATCCGCATGCAAGCTTTGATTTTTGCATTACGGCAAAAAACAAACAGGAATATGCAGAAGCTTTAAGCAAAATTAACGCGGTTAGTTTTGATATACCACGCATGAAACAACAAAGTTTAATGTTTTATTACATGCATAACCTAAATTTAAGTAGGGAAGAAAAAGAGTTTAATGATGCTGTTTTAAAATTCCGTATGGATAGCGCCGAAGATAAAACCTGCTTGGTAACTTCATTAAAACATATTGCACAACTTCAGAGTTATAAGGGATATATTTCCAGATTATCTCACAATGATTTATAAGGGTTTAATCAATCGACGGCATAATAAAACATTTATAGTATTTTTGAAGCGTTAAATATTGTGCATAATAAAGTTGTTTTAAACAGCAATAAATTAAAAGAGTAAAATGGGGGTTATTATTTATGCCCGAACTCTTAGTAAATGATAAAACGTGTTTTAAAAAAAATTAAAAAAACATTCGAAATATATTTTCAGCTATACGTTCTGAAAAAAGAAAATTGAATGCAGTTAGTGCCGAGATTAAAGTTACCGGTGATTGGATTGTTACAAATATTGACGCATTAGATGTAACCAATGCTGTTGACTGGCATAGGTTATTTAAAACAAATCGATTAGACAACATTATAGCCGAACAAGTTTGGGAACATTTAACCAAAGAGCAAGCTATATTGGCAAATCAAAATTGTTATAATTATTTAAAAAAAGGTGGCAGGCTTCGCCTGGTAGTTCCCGATGGCAATAAACCCTACAAAAATTATATTGAATGGGTTAAAGTTGGAGGTAAGGGTTTAGGTGCCGATGATCACAAGATTTTATATACCTACAATACGATGAAAACGAAAACGGAAAAAGCTGGTTTTGATGTGGAACTATTAGAATATTGGCACGAAAAAGGCAATTTCCCCTTTACAAATTGGACTAATGATGAGGACTTAATACGCAGATCAAGCCGGTATGATGAAAGAAACATGGACGGAAGCCTTGCCTACATCTCTATTATTGTTGATGCTAAAAAAAAAATAAATTGGAATCACTCAGCAAAACCTTAGCACCTATTATTTTATTTGTCTATAACAGGCCTTTATATACACAAAGGGTATTAGATAGCCTCGCCAGTAACCCCGAGGCTGCAGAAAGTTTACTGTATGTTTATTGCGATGGCGCAAAAAAACAAGCAAGTGACGAGGTGGTGAAATTAATACGAAGCACCAGGCAAGTTGTAAAAAACGAGCAACGATTTAAAAAGGTAATAATTATTGAACAAACCGATAATAAAGGGCTGGCCAATTCTGTAGTAGCAGGTGTTACAGAAGTATGCAACAAGCATAAGCGTGTAATTGTGCTTGAAGATGATATAGTAACCTCCCCGTTTTTTTTACGATATATGAATGATGCGCTTCAAACATATAATGATATAGATGAAGTAACTAACATTTGTGGGTACTGGTATCCGGTAAAAGAAGAATTGCCTGAAACTTTTTTTTTAAAAACACCCTCGTGTTGGGGATGGGCTACTTGGGAAAAAGCCTGGAACAACTATGAAACAAATGGTACTAAGTTACTTTCCGAATTAAAAAGGCGAAAGCTGCAAAAAAACTTTAATTTAAATGGTGCAATAAATTATATCGGAATACTTGAAGATCAAATTGCAGGCAAAAACGATTCGTGGGCAATAAAATGGGATGCCGTTAACTTTATTAATAATAAAATGTCATTGTATCCGGGAAAAAGCCTGGTGCAAAATATAGGTTTTGAAGGTAATGGCACACACTCAGGCAGTAGTAGCTATTATGATGTTTGCCTGGCTGATCGGTCAATAACAGTTTCGGTACTACCTGTTGCCGAATGCAGTAAAGCTTCAAAAGCGCTTATTAGGTTTTATAAAAATATAAACAGGGATATTTTAATTAAGCGTATATATAAACTGGTTCCGTTTATAGAGCCGGCTGGATTTAAAAATATTTGATAGCTTTAATTTCATAACAAGTTCCCTATTAATTAATGAGATACTACTGTACTATTTTTGATAAAAATTATCTGTTACAAGGAGTTACGGTGTTCAGATCATTGAAATTTTCTTCTGAGCCCTATAAATTCTATCCATTGTGTATGGATGACGAATCATACAACCTGCTTACTAAAATGGATATGAAACACATGTTCCCGGTGAAGCTGGCTGATATTATGACAGACGAACTTTTAGAAGTACAAAGCCGTACAACAAAAGGTCAATTTTGTTGGGTATGCCAACCTATAATTTGCCAGTATATTTTAAATGAATTAAAAGCCTACATTGTGATTTACCTGGAAGCTGACTCGTTGTTTTATGCCGACCCCGAAATTTTGCTTAAAGAATTGGGTGATGATTCTGTTTCATTAGTTCCCCATAGTTTTTCTCCCGAATTTGATAATACCGAAACCGCGGGAGAATATTGTGTGCAATTTAACGCATTTAAAAATAATGAATTTGGGCACCAAGTTTTAAATTACTGGAAAGAGAATTGTTTTAAATATTCTAATAAACACTTAACAACATACCCGGGTCAAACAAACCTTGATAACTGGACCAGTTTATTTAAGGAGGTTAGGAAAATATTAAACCCCGGGGCGGGTGTTGCCCCCTGGAACGTGAATAAATACAAAGTGTCTGTAATTAACAATCAATTGTGTGTTGATAATTCGCCTGTTGTGTTTTATCATTTTCACCAGTTTGGTTGGCATTACAACGGCGCACTCTCCTTAGGGTATTATCCGTTTAGTAATGCTGTGATTAAACTTATTTATGGAAAGTACGTTAAAGAGTTGCGTATTACAGAAAACCTTGTGCATCAAACAGACCCCAAATTCAACTTTCGCCGGTACTATCCTAATGAAACTTCTTTCAAAACCGTATCATTACATGCCATAAAAAAAGTTTTTAACGCTTATGTAGCCATCTTTAAGCATAAGATAAAAAAAAGATATAATATATATCCAGAAAGTTATTTTGATATTCATTGAAATTTAAAAGACCATGTTTTTGAAAAAAATATTGAAAAAGGCTGTAGGGCTGATTTTGTACCTTCTGTTTTTGGATTTTTGGATATACATATTCTCGAAACTTTTGTACGGGCTATCAAAATTATTGTTTTTAAAAGAATGGCAATACAGTTTAACCGGCATGCCGCTTTTTTTTAAGCACCAAATTAATTTTAATGTGTGGCGTTTTAATCCCGCTGAATGGGCATTTACCTTGAGGGGAGTAAAAGCACGTGAGTTGATGTTTGCAAACTGTAAGGTTTTAGATATGTGTTGTGGCGATGGATCTTACAGCTATTTATTTTTTTCGGATATAGGCTCGGTTGTTGACGCGGTTGACTACGATAGATCGGCAATTGCCTATGCAAAAAAATATTATAAAAAAAGCAATGTCAATTACCAGGAAATAAATATCATCGAGCAAAGCTTACCATCTTCCGATTATGATGTAGTGGTATGGAATGCCGGTATATGTTATTTTACTATGGAGCAAATACACTTAATACTCAAAAAAATAATCAACTCCGGCAAACCTGATGTAAAACTATGTGGCATGTTACCAAAAGCAAACGGCCACGCAGATCATAAAACCGAATTTGAACATCCGGCAGATCTAAAAAAGATTTTTGACAATTATTTTAATGATATAAATATTAAAGAAATTATAGAAGGAAATAATGCTAACATTGTAACCTTTTATTTTAATGCATCAAATCCTAAGCCGCAAACGCGGTTATGTAAAGTAATATAAAACTATTTATACATCTATGAAAAATATTACCACTGCAAAAAGAGATGAATTTCTTGTATTTGCATTGCCATTAATTGAGAACGAAGAGATTGAAGAAGTTGTTAAAACCTTAAAATCCGGATGGTTAGGATCAGGCCCTAAAGTTGCACAGTTTGAAGAAGATTTTAAACAATATAAAGATGCAAATTATGCTGTGGCATTAAGTTCGTGCACTGCGGCTTTGCATTTAAGTTTAATTGCCGCCGGTATTACCGCGGGCGATGAAGTTATAACAACACCGCTTACTTTTTGTGCTACTGTAAACGCTATTATACATGCAGGCGGTACCCCCGTACTGGCCGATATAGACCCTCATACATTAAATATCGACCCGAAAGAGATTCAGCGGAAACTTACATCTAAAACAAAAGCAATTATCCCTGTGCATTTTGCCGGCAGGCCCTGCGAAATGGACGAAATAATGGATATTGCCAGGCAACATAAGCTAATAGTGATAGAAGATTGTGCCCACGCTATTGAAACTGAGTATAAAGGTAAAAAAGCAGGTACTACAGGCGATTTTGGTTGCTTTAGCTTTTATGTTACCAAAAATATTGTAACGGGTGAGGGTGGTTTAGTACTAACGCCGAATAAAGATTATGCAGCCCGTATAAAAACCCTCGGCCTTCATGGGATGACTAAGGATGCATGGAAAAGATTTGGTGATGATGGTTATAAACACTACCAGGTTGTGGAGTGTGGCTTTAAATACAATATGATGGATATACAGGCAAGTATAGGTATGCATCAGTTAAAAAAGGTAGACCGATATTGGAAACGCAGAGAAGAAATTTGGCTAAGATATATGGACGAGCTTAATGGTTTACCAATTACATTACCTATGGAAACAGCTGCCGATACCAAGCATGGTTATCATTTATACACAATTATGCTCGAGAAAGAAAAGTGCGGCTACACACGGGATGAGTTTATTGAAAAATTAAAAGACTATAATATTGGGATAGGTGTACATTACGTTAGTATCCCCGAGCATCCATATTACCAGGAAACATTTGGCTGGGCGCCCGAAAATACACCTTATGCTATGCAGGCAGGCCGGTCTATACTTAGTATACCGTTATCTCCCAAATTAACAGACCAGGATGTAAGTGATGTAATTTATGCCATTCAAAGTATTTTAGCTCAATAACGATACGTGTATTAATGAAAAAAATATTAAAAAAGCTTTTTTATTCGCTTGGTTTAGATGTAAGTATTAACAGGCCTGATACACGGCGCGAAGTTTTATTTTATAGAATGTTAAAGCAGTTTAACATTAATATAATTTTTGATATCGGTGCTAACGAAGGTCAATTTGGAGGTTTTATACGTGATTTAGGATATACAGGCAATCTGGTATCGTTTGAGCCATTAACAACAGCGTATCAAAAACTGGTTAATAATAGTAACCACGATCCTTTATGGGCGGTAGCCCCGCAAATGGCAATAGGGGATGAGGACGGTGAAATAGAAATAAACATTGCCAGTAATTCTGAAAGCAGCTCAATATTAAACATGCTTGATTCGCACACCCAGGCAGATAGTGCATCTGTTTATATAGGTGCCGAAAAGGTAAGGATAAGTAAACTGGATAGTGTTTATCAGGATTTTATTAATGATAAATCTGAAATATTTTTGAAAATTGATACACAGGGTTACGAAGACCGAGTATTAAACGGCGCCGAAAAACTGTTAGAAAGGGCTGTAGGTTTACAATTAGAGTTATCACTCATACCGCTATATAACAATCAAAAACTATTTGATGAAATGACGGCACAACTTAAAGGAATAGGCTTTGAAATATGGTCTATAAACCCTGTGTTTAGCGATGCGCACACCGGCAGGCAGTTGCAGGTTGATGTGACATTTTTCCGCAGCAAACAAACCGGTAAATAATTAATTTAAACAAGTACTTTTGCCTAAATTAATTTTACAACCGATATTGGTTTGGATGATAAGGCATTCCGTTGATTTTTTTAATAAATGAAAGCTTTTGAAAGTGCTGGTTTAACTGACGCTATAGATGAAAAAAAGAACATTTTCATTTCCAGTCAAATTTTTCTGGCTGTTAGTCTTTCTCTTTCATTTTTAATATTTAATCCTTTTTTGGCATTATTTATTGTGTCATTATTTTCGGTTTACTTCAATATACCTAAACTGCCATTTTTTATCACTACCTCGTTAGCGTTCACATTGTTTTTTTTTTACAGAGATTACGATGTTTTTTGGGCGGCCAGTAGCGATGATGTACCCACCTATATTGAGTTATATTTATCTAATAAATCACTCAGTTTTTTTGAAGTTTTTTCTCGCTTTTTCACATCTCCCGGCAATCACGAGCCGCTGTGGCACGCTCCCTTTTGGGTATTGCTTAACATTTTTAAGGGCAATCAAAAAACATTTATATTTATTCATTACCTGTTAATTTTTTATCTTTTATTTTATTCGTTAAAGTCAGTATCAAGCCAGTACTACATTATAGCCATACTTGCTTATTTTTTTTTAACACCCGTAGCTATAGATTCGGTATTTCATATATGGCGGCAACAGGTGGCGTCTACTGTGTTTCTTTTAGGGTGTAGTATATACCTCATTAAAGAAAAAAAATGGGGCATTTATCTTATCTATCTTTCTTGTTTTATACACCTGGTTTGTAGTTACTTTTTGGTTATTTTTTTATTGTTTAATTTCCTTAGAAAGCGTGGGGCGCTTGAAAATAAACTAAAGTTTTTTTTATACGCCATTGCAATGTGCGCTGGTTTTATACTTTTTTTTGAAATTGTTGTCAACTTTGTAGCCACTTTAAATCTCGACCGCGTTATTACTTATTCGCAAAGTTCGGGGGCAAACAACTTTAGGTTGTTTATTGTAATGGGTATTTTTATGGGGACTTTAACGCTATCCCACCTGTTTTTTAAGAATGATAACATGAATAAATTAATCATTTTTATAACTTTTGTAGTAACCACAATGACAATTGCTTTTCCAATTGCCGATGCTATTTTTACCAGGCTGGCGTATTTTACCGTACCCTTAGTTGGCCTGTATTTTTTAAGATGGTTTATACTTAACGTGCCTAAAAAATGGATGCTGGCATTTGTGGTTTTCATTTTTGTTAGTGGCATGTACCGCGTTATACCATTAATTACCGGTAAAAGGGCATCGGCCCAATTTTTAGCTTACGGGCACCCCTTAGATCCATTTATGGGTATAATAAAAATGGTATTCTTTTTATGATCATCAAAGTAAAATTTATTTTCTAATGTTAATTTCTGTCATCATTCCAATATACAATTCGGGTAAAACCGCTTTAGATGCAATAAATTCTGTATACAAACAAACCGATAAATATCAATATGAAATTATCATCGTTGACGATTATTCAGCAGATGATTCTTTAGCATATTTAAAAGCAAACGTAAAAGATAAAAGTAACGTTATTATAAAATACATCAGGCACGAGATAAACAAAGGCTCGGGTGCTGCCCGTAATACCGGTATAAAAGAAGTAACCGGTAAGTATTTTGCTTTCCTTGATTCTGATGACGTTTGGCTTGAAGGTAAGATGGAATCGCAGGTAGCTTTTTTAGAAAATAACACTGATTATGTAATGGTGGGTTGCCTAACAAATATGCCCGGTTCTTTTATACCACCATTTGTATCAAAGAAAAAGCGATTGATAGACATAACAGTATATCATCAATGTTTTAAATGCTTTTTTCAACCCTCAACAGTGGTTATACGGACTGCCCCATTTAATGAAAGTGTTGTTTGGCCGAGTATGCGTTATGGCGATGAAGGCGATGTATTTATACATCTGACACATAAATATAAAGTATGCCTGCAAAATGAAATATTGGTTAACTATGCTAATGGGAAACGCGGTTTTGGGCACAGCGGTGTAAGTGGGCGGTTGGCCGAAATGCAAAGTGCCGAGATACAAAATTTAAAAATGGCGTATCGAAATAAGTATATTAGCTTTGTAATGTTTAGCACAGCCATGGCTGTATCGCAAGTAAAGTACCTTAAACGGATTATGATTACTAAGTTAAGCAGTAATAGTTGATCAAAGTAAATGTATGAATCAATATACCGGTGAGCCATTAGTAAGTATTGTAACTGTTGTTTTTAATGGTGTAAATACTATTGAAAGAACGATTGAAAGTGTTATCGGCCAGTCATATAAAAACATAGAATATATTGTAATTGACGGCGGATCGACAGACGGCACTTTAGCCATAATAGATAGATACAAAGCCAGTATTGCAACCCTTGTAACCGAAAAAGATAAGGGAATTGCCGACGCAATGAATAAAGGCATAGCATTAGCTAATGGCCAGCTAATTGGATTAATAAATGCCGACGATTGGTTTGAAACTGATGCAGTACAAAAAGTAGCAGCTTTCAGTGCTAATTATCCCGGTGCGATTATCCATGGTGATATGCGTGTGTACAGCGATAGCGTAACCTACTACCTACAAAAGGCCCCTGCAATACCTAATCTTAATAAAGGTATGGAGCTAAACCACCCATCGGTATTTGTACCCCGGGCTATTTACCAAAAACATGGCACTTTTAACACACAATACCGTATTGTTTTTGATTGGGAGTTAATGTTGAGATTTAAATTGACGGGTATAAATTTTAAACAGATTAATGAAGTGCTCAGTAACTTTTCGGTTGGCGGCGTTAGCACGCAAAGGGCAAAGGAGCTGGTTAGCGAAATGCACCAAATACGTAATAAATACAAAGTATACCGGCTGATAGATAAATACTATGTTATCAATAAGTTCCGGTTATTAATATTTGGCTCAAGCGTGATAAAGATTTCGCAAAAAATAAGACTAATGAAACACAGGCTTGGTATAAAAAACTAATATGGTTAATAAATTGGTATGTTAAAACGCTATGGTTTTTTTGGATCGGTAAAATTAATGTTCTCATTAATTTATACTAAACTTTTTTTTCCTCAGGCGCGCATAATTAGGTTGCCCTTTGATATTAGAAATAAAAACTTAATTAAAATTGGGAAAAATTTCACATCGGGATTTGGTTGCAGGCTGGAAGCACATGCACTTATCCCTGATGTGAAATACTCCATCGAAATAGGTGATAATGTGCAAATAAATGATTACGTGCATATAGCGGGTGGCGAAAGATTGGTGATTGGCAACAATACCTTAATTGCCAGCAAAGTATTTATATCAGATATTAATCATGGTGCATATAGCGGGCCAAAGCATGACAGCCCTTTGCAACCTCCTAATGATCGTGAATTATCAACGAGGCCGGTTTTTATAGATGAAAATGTTTGGATAGGTGAAGGGGTGTGCATTATGCCGGGTACAACTATTGGTAAAGGAAGTATAATTGGCGCGCTATCTGTAGTAACTAAAGATGTTCCACAAAACTGTATAGCGGTAGGCAACCCTGCAAAAGTTATTAAAGTGTATAACTTTACCAGTAATGTTTGGGAAGCAGTAAAAAGCTAATTTATTAACGCAATTATTGTATCGAGATAATGATGTATGACATAACCGCTTCGGTGGTTTTATATAAGAATGACAGAGAAATGTTGAAAAAAGTGTATAGTAGTTTTTTAAATACTACTATACCGGTAAAACTGTATATTGTTGATAATTCACCTACCGACGATTTAAGGGATATTACTACCGACCCAAGGGTTATATACATACATAACCCCGCAAACCCTGGTTTTGGCGCGGCACACAATTTGGCTATTAATAAAATCACAGAGCAATCAAAGTACCATTTGATACTTAACCCCGATATATACTTTGATGCGGGCACTCTGGAAAAACTTTATCATTATATGGAAAGTAACCCGGAAATTGGACACGTGATGCCTAAGGTACTATACCCCGATGGTGCTATACAATATTTATGTAAAACCAACCCAACACCCTTTGATTTATTTGCCCGCAGGTTTATGCCTGGCTTTTTAAAGAAAATTTTTAAAAAACGTATGGAAAGATACGAGTTTAGGTACCGGGATTATAACACCGAAATGCGTGATATTCCGTATCTGTCGGGCTGCTTTATGTTCATTAAAACCGAAATGTTTAAAAAAATAGGCTTGTTTGACGATCGCATATTTATGTATATAGAAGATGCCGATATCACACGCCGCATATTGCAGGTTGCACATACAGCATATTATCCAAAAGCAATTGTTTATCATCATTTTGCAAAAGGATCGCACAATAACTGGCGCTTAACCTGGTATTCTGTTCACGGTGCTTTTATTTATTTTAATAAATGGGGATGGTTTTCAAATCGTAAATAACATGATTTTAATTACTGGATCAACCGGTTTTTTGGGTAGGCAAATAATTAAATGCATAGGCCAACACCATGTTAAAACCCTAAGCAGGCATAATGCCGATTATGAGGTTAACCTTAAGGATGAAGTTGCCGTATTATCCGGGAAATTTGACATTGTAATACATGCTGCGGGCAAAGCACACGTAGTGCCAAAAACGGAAGCAGAAAAAAAAGATTTTTTTGATGTTAATGTTGCGGGGACACAAAATCTACTTAAAGCTATTGATGCGCTGCCTGATAAAACCAAAGCATTTGTGTTAATAAGTACAGTTGCTGTATATGGAAAAGAAAGCGGCACTAACATTAACGAAGATACTGCCTTATTGGCCAATGATGCCTACGGCCTTAGTAAAGTACAAACCGAACAACTTGTACAACAATGGTGCATTAACAACAATGTAATTTGCACGATACTCAGATTGCCGTTAATAGCAGGGCCTAATCCCCCCGGAAATTTAGGTGCCATGATTGATGCGATAAAAAAGGGTTACTATTTTAATATAGCAGGTGGTCATGCAAAAAAAAGCATGGTATTAGCAACTGATGTGGCCAAAATAATTTTAAAAACTGCAACTATAGGGGGGATATATAATTTAACGGACGGCAGACACCCGTCTTTTTTTGAATTGGGTAATTATATAGCTATGCAATTAAACAAAAAAACTCCTTATAACATACCGTACCCTATTGCTAAATTAATGGCTATTGCAGGCGATATGATTGGGAAAAGAAGCCCGATCAATTCCGATAAACTAAAAAAAATTACGTCGGATTTAACCTTTGATGATTCGAAAGCGGTGAAGCACTTAGCGTGGCAACCAACACCCGTTACTATTGGTTTGCAGGTTTAAGGGTTGGTTTATGCAGATTAATAATTGCATAAATATAATTAAACCTTTTTTACGCAAACTTGTCTTAAGTTTGCATCAACAATGACTTATATTTTCTACCTTATCTTCCTTTTAATAACTGAACTTGCTTATTTTAAAATAGCCAGTCACTTCAATATCATCGATAAACCCAATCATCGCAGTTCACATTCTGAAATCACTATAAGGGGCGGCGGCATTATTTTTCCTTTTACAGTGTTACTTTGGTTTACCTACTTCAAGTTTCAGTATCCTTTATTCGTTGCGGGACTAGTACTTATTTCTTCAGTAAGTTTTGTTGATGATATAAGTCATTTTTCGAAACGCTGGCGTTTGGCCACCCATTTACTTTCCATTTTACTTGTCTTTTTACAATTAAGCTTACTATCACTTAATTGGTTTGTTATAGGGAGTATGATGATCTTTTTTATTGGTGTTATAAACGCGTATAATTTTATGGATGGCATTAATGGCATAACGGGTTTGTACAGCCTGGTAGCATTAGTCACCTTGCTATGGATAAATATTTATAAGGTAACTTTTATTGATAATTCGTTGCTGCTATCTGTAATTATTGGAATTGTTGTTTTTAGTTTCTTTAATTTTCGTAAAAAAGCGGTTTGCTTTGCTGGTGATGTTGGCAGCATTTCTATGGCGTTTATTATATGCTTTTTACTTATAAAACTCATACTACAAACTGCAGACATTAGGTATATACTTTTATTATCGGTATACGGAATTGATGCTGTGTTTACCATCTGTTTACGATTAATTAAAGGCGAAAATATATTTTTAGCGCACAGATTTCATTTATATCAATTATTAGTTAATGATTTTAAATATAGGCACATAACCGTCGCTGTTTTATATGGTATAGCACAAGTAAGTGTTAATTATTTACTTATCTATACAATTAAGCAAAATATGTATCAGGTATTAATTGTGTTTATAATAATATTATCGATTCTGTATCTAATATTAAGGTTTAAAACTCATCGGCATCAACTTTATAAAACAGCAAAATAATCCCCAAATCGTAAAAATCCCAGTTCAGACAAAGCCTACTGCTAACTCACACTCTGCACCAGCTCAACCAACACCCCACCTGCACTCTTCGGATGCACAAAACAAACCAATTTATTATCGCCCCCCGGCTTGGGCTCATCGCTTAGTAAAACAAATTCTGCGCTTTTTAAACGCGCCATTTCGGCAACAATATCATCCACTTCAAAAGCTATATGATGGATACCCTCGCCTTTTTTTTCTAAAAATTTGGCTATTGGGCTATCGCCAGAAAGCGCTTCCAGCAACTCTATCTTATTGGGGCCGCTTTGCAGAAAGGCAGTTTTAACCTGTTCGCCTGCCACAATTTCGGTTTTATAAACGGTTGTATTAAGCAATTTTTCGTACAGCGAAATAGCAGCCGCCATGTTATTTACCGCAATGCCTATATGCTCGATTTTGTTCATGTCCAAATATTGTAAATTATTAGCTTAGTGTAATTACATAGAATGATTTTAAATAAAAGTTTACTTATCTTTGTGTTATTATTACATTAAGCACAAACTATGGAATTGCCAATATATCTTGATAATAATGCTACTACCCCGATGGACCCACGGGTGCTTGAAGCTATGCTGCCTTATTTTACCAATAAGTTTGGTAATGCAGCAAGCCGCAACCACCATTTTGGATGGGTTGCTGAGGAAGCCGTTGACTATGCGCGCGAGCAGGTAGCAAAATTAATAGGTGCAAGCGAGAAAGAGATAATTTTTACTTCGGGCGCAACCGAGTCGGACAACCTGGCTATCAAGGGCGTTTTCGAAATGTATAAAGAAAAAGGTAACCATATTATAACAACAGTTACCGAACATAAAGCAGTATTAGACGCCTGCAAGCACGTTGAAAAATTAGGCGGAAAGGTTACTTACCTACCTGTTAAAGAAGACGGCTTGCTTGATCTGACTTTGTTAGAAACTGCCATGACACCTGAAACCATTTTGGTATCGGTAATGTATGGTAACAACGAGATCGGCGTTATCCAACCTATAAAAGAGATATCGGACATTGCCCACAAACACGGCGCTTTGTTTATGACAGATGCTGTACAAGCCGTTGGTAAAATACCCGTTGATGTAAACAAAGACGGTATTGACCTTTTGGCGTTATCGGCACATAAATTTTACGGCCCTAAAGGTGTAGGCGCTTTATACGTTCGTCGTAAAGGACCGCGTGTTAAAGTTACCGCTCAAATGGACGGTGGCGGACACGAGCGTGGTATGCGCTCAGGCACCTTGAACGTACCGGGTATTGTAGGTTTAGGTAAGGCTTGCGAAATTTGTTTACAGGAAATGGAGAGCGAAGCAAAACGCTTATCTGCCCTGCGCGATAAATTACAGGCCGGTGTAACCGTGTTGGAAGAAAGCTATGTAAACGGCAATGTTGACCATCGCTTACCACACGTAGCTAACATCAGCTTTAAATATGTTGAAGGCGAAGGTTTGATGATGGCCATGAAAGATCTGGCAGTATCATCAGGTTCTGCTTGTACATCAGCATCATTAGAGCCATCATACGTATTAAAAAGCTTAGGCCTGTCTGATGATCTGGCACACTCTTCGATACGTTTTGGTTTGGGAAGATTCACTACCGAAGAGGAAGTTGATTACGCAATTGAAGTAACCAAAACAGCGGTTACCAACCTGCGTAACATGTCGCCGCTTTGGGAAATGTTTAAAGAAGGCATTGACCTTGACTCAATTGAGTGGGCGGAACACTAATTTTGATATCGGATTTCGAATTTTCGATTTCGGATTTATATAATATAAAAAATTAAAGAGTGATTTGGGGAAAATCACTAATTCACTCAATCACTAATTCAATAATAAGAAAATGGCATATTCAGATAAAGTAATTGATCATTACACCAACCCACGTAACGTTGGTACTTTAGACAAAAGCAGTCATAAAGTAGGTACCGGCCTGGTTGGTGCACCTGAGTGCGGCGACGTGATGCGCCTGCAAATAGAGGTTGGCGAAGACAATGTTATAACCGACGCTAAGTTTAAAACTTTTGGCTGCGGTTCGGCTATCGCGTCATCATCATTAGCTACAGAGTGGCTAAAAGGCAAAACCATTGACGATGCCATGAAGATAGACAATATGGATATTGTTGAAGAATTGGCATTGCCACCGGTAAAAATTCACTGCTCGGTTTTAGCAGAAGACGCTATTAAAGCAGCTATTAACGATTACCGCGTTAAAAACGGTATGGAAGCTTTAGAGCTTGAAAAATCACACCACTAATTTTTAGTAGTAAGTATATAGTATCAAGTAGCAAGATTTGATACTATAGGCGTATTGGGCATTCTATGTCTTAATACTTGATACTAACTACTCAATACTAACAAAACAATGGTAACTATAACTGATAAAGCAAAGGAAAAAATAGACCACCTGATGCAGGATTCGGGGCTTGATGCTTCGTATTTTCTGAGGGTATCTGTTCAGGGCGGGGGTTGTTCAGGGTTATCGTACAACCTTGATTTTGATAACGAAGAAAAAAAAGGCGACCAGTTTTTTGAAGACAGAGGAATTCGCTTTGCGCTGGATATGAAATCATTTTTATACCTGGCCGGTACTGAACTTGATTTTAGCGACGGGTTAAACGGTAAAGGTTTTGCCTTTAACAACCCTAACGCCAGCCGCACCTGCGGCTGCGGGGAGAGTTTCTCGGTTTAATTTTTTTGATTACACCGATTACCGGTTGATTACACAGATATTTAAAAGCGCCCCAATTGGGGCGCTTTTGCTTTCTACCCAGGTTATGCAACCATCAAAACATCCCGTTATCGTGCATCATCTTATCGGGCACTGGCTGTTTAACACCCCAATGCCCCACCAGCTTTCCATCTTCAAATTGAAAAATATCAAATAGTGCTATTGAGCCGCCGCCGTGTTTTGCTTCGGAGTGTACAACAACAAAATTTCCTTCTGTTATAATGCGATGAATGGTAATATTTAGACCGTCGTAAAGTGCTGACAGGAAAGCTTGCTTATCAGCAACAGCAATACTCTGCTGCACGTTTATAAAATTCGTAGTATCAATATTACGCTCTTCAGTAACATCCCAGTGCTCGGCAGCTTTACCACCCTGCACCCTGAACAATTCTATTACTCTTATATCTTTCCCCATAAAATGCAGGTGGAGGTGGGCCACTACAAGGTCGCCTTGTTCAATAAGATGCACTATCGGCGATTTATCGGTCTCGGCGGGCGGGGGCAGCGTTTTTAAAAACTCTACCATCTCAGAAAGTCCTTCCCTGCCATCTTTACCCATAGGGTTATGTTGTATATAATCCTCGTGAACGTAATTGGGTATTAGTTCACTTTTGCGTTCGCGTACTACATGCCGGTAAAATTCGGCTATTATTGTTTTGTTGGATGTTGGTTCCATTATATTATATCATTTAAAGGCAAGTTTTCACTTGCCTGAACATTTAAAAATCATTTGAATCTGGGCAATAGTATTTACATCCGACTGAGCGCCGGTAATTGCCTGTTATAGGGTTGGATCATTATTGATCCGTGCTTAGTATGTGATGATAGTAATTATGATACTAAGGTATACAATGTGGTTAGTAACGCAAAATTTTGCCACACAACAAGCGTTAAATTCTTTAGCTTTGTTATTACCAACCAATTTTAACTAAAGATGAGTACTCACAACGAGCGCCCTACCATACCCAGTCTTATCAGATACCTGGTAAAAAACATCCATCCCCAAACGCAGCCTTTTCTGTCGCATAAGGTTGATGATACATGGGTAGATATAACCTACGCGGAGGCTTTAGAGAAAATTGATGCCATATCCGCATGGTTTTTAAGCATCGGTATTAAAAAGGGTGATCGTCTGGCTATTATTATGGATAACAGTCCGGATTATATTATTTATGACCAGGCACTGCAGCAAATTGGTGGGGTGAATACATCCATCTATCCTACACTTTCTGAGGCCGAGGTAGAATACATTTTAAACGACTCAGGTGCTAAAACGATATTAGTTGGCAGCACTTTCCTGTTCCGCAAAGTTATAAAGGTGGCGGATAATTGCCCCGAGCTGATCCGCATTATAGCCTGCGACAGGGCCGAAAGAAATAAAGATAAATCTACACTAAAAGCTGGCCTGACAGGGCTGAACGCCATTATTGAAGAGGGCCGTAAGTTGTTACCTGATTATCAATCAGCTATTAACGCGGCCCGCGAAGCTATCTTACCGTCTGATCTTTCATGCTTGATCTATACTTCAGGCACAACAGGAACGCCCAAAGGTGTAATGCTTACCCATTATAACCTGGTAGAGAATGTGCGCACCAGTTTAATACAGATACCTGTTGTGAAAAAGACAGATCTTTTCCTGTCGTTCCTGCCGCTGTCGCATGTGTTTGAGCGCACGGCCACTTATCATATAAGTTTATACGCAGGTTGCAAAATAGCGTTCGCGCAAAGTTTGGAGCTGTTAGCGCGCAATATGGGCGAAGTAAAACCCACCATAATGAATTGCGTTCCTCGCCTGTTGGAGCGTATACACGATAAAGCCATTAAAAGCGGAACCGACTCCGGTGGCTTTAAGGCTAAGATATTCTTATGGGCATTGAAGATCGGAAGACAATACCGCTTAGCTAAAGAAGCGGGCAAATCGCCGGGTATAATATTGAGCGCGGAATATGCGTTGGCCGATAAGCTTGTCTTCAGTAAGATAAAGGAAAAAACCGGTGGTCGCTTAAAGTTCATGATATCGGGTGGTGGCGCGTTGCCTAAAAACATTGGTGAGTTTTTTGGCGATCTGGGCATTAAGATATTAGAGGGTTTCGGCCTTACTGAAACCTCCCCTGTTATGGCGGTTACAGAATACCACCGCCAGGTATATGGCACCGTAGGCCGTATTATACCGGGTATTGAAGTAGGCATCCAGAATGTGGATACTAAGCACATTTATAACGTGCAAACACACGATACCTTCAAGGAAGACTTCCAGTCAGACGAAGGCGAGATCATCGTGCGCGGGCATTGCGTGATGAAGGGCTATCTGAATAAACCCCAGGAAACCGCCGCCGCTATTGATGATCATGGCTGGCTGCATACCGGCGATATTGGCCGCTTCTTTAAGGGCAACCTGCAGATAACCGACCGCCTTAAGAACATGCTGGTTAACGCCTACGGTAAGAACATATACCCTACGCCGGTTGAGAACACTTATTTAAAGAGCCCCAAAATTGAAGGCGTATTCCTGATCGGCGATAAGCGGGAACACATAACCGCCATCATCATCCCCGCCAGAGAGACCTTGCAGGAGACATTCAACCTTACCGACGCCTTCTTTGAACAACCTGATCAGTTTATTGAGGATAAGGAGATAAAAGACTGGATTGCCAGGGATATTAAGGTCTTCTCTAACGAACTGGCCAAGTTTGAGCGCATTAAGAACTTTAAAGTAAAGCGCCATCCTTTCAGTATGGAAGATGGCGAGATAACCCCTACCATGAAAGCCAAACGCAAGGTGATCGAGAAGAAGTATGACGAGGCGATAGAGGAGTTGTATAGCCAGGAAGTGGAGGCAGATTAGTTATAAAAATAGCGATGGGTTTGAAACCCATCGCTATTTTTATAACATCCCCAGCACCTCCCTTATTCCCTCCACATTTTTAAAGCGTTCGTTATCAATGCTATCCTCAATTTGCTCGTGCGCCCAGGTGATATGAAAGGGTACGTGTATAGCATGACCACCGATATTAAGCACAGGTAAAACGTCGCTTTTTAATGAGTTTCCTATCATTAAAAATTCATCGGGTTGGATATCCAGGTGTTTTAGTAGCTTTAGGTAGTTAGTCTCATCCTTTTCAGACATGATCTCAACATGGTGAAAATAGTCTATCAATCCTGATTTTTTAAGTTTGCGCTCCTGGTCCAGCAGATCGCCCTTGGTAGCTACTACCAGGCGGTACTTATCTTTTAACGCTGCAAGTACTTCCTCCACGCCATCTAATAATTCAATCGGCTGGTTTAGCATTTGTCGTCCTAAATCTAAAATCTGCGCAATGCCCTGCGCGTTTATGGTTCCTCCGCTAATTGTTAGCGCGGCCTCCATCATCGATAAAATAAAGCCCTTTATACCATAGCCATACAAACCCAGGTTGGCTATCTCAATTTTCAGCAATTCACGCTCCAGGTCGCGTTCGCTCATGTACTCGCCCATCAGGGCGCAAAACTTTTCTTCTGATGCCCTGAAATAAGGTTCGTTAACCCAAAGGGTGTCGTCGGCATCAAAAGCTATTACTTTTATCATGGTGTAAAAATAAGACAAAACATTGTCATTGCTAGGCACGAAGCAATCGCACGGAGAAAAGTATGCGGATGCACAGTTCGCGATTGCTTCGTACCTCGCAAATGACAGGTTTTAAAGTAAAAATCGTACTTTTGCAGCCTTAATAAAATAGCGTTACAAAACATGAGTATTGCATTATCCGAACAGGAAATTATTCGCCGCGAATCATTACAACAGCTTCGCGCATTAGGTATCAACCCCTATCCTGCCGAAGAGTATAAAGTTACCGCCTTCGCGCAGGACATTGCCGATAATTTTAATTCTGCTCCGGATAAGTATAAACAGGTTACTGTAGCCGGCCGTATCATGACGCGCCGTATTATGGGCAGCGCTTCTTTCTTTGAGATACAGGATAGCACCGGCCGCATGCAGGTGTACATAAAACGTGACGACATTTGTCCCAATGAGGACAAAACTTTATACAATACCGTATTTAAAAAACTGCTGGATATTGGCGATTATGTAGGCGTTAAAGGCTATGTATTTACCACTCAAACCGGCGAAATCTCTGTACATACCGAGGAATTGACGATCCTGACTAAATCATTAAAACCACTGCCTGTTGTAAAACGCGACGAAGAAGGTAACATACACGATGGTTTTACCGACCCGGAAATGCGTTACCGCCAGCGTTATGTAGATTTAACTGTAAATCCTGATTTTAAGCAGATCTTCATTAAACGCTCAAAGGTTATAAGCGCCATGCGCGATTTCTTTAACAAGCAGGGCTGGATGGAGGTGGAAACACCTATACTGCAAGCTATACATGGTGGTGCAGCGGCGCGTCCGTTCAATACCCACCATAATACATTGGATATGCCGCTGTATTTGCGCATTGCCAATGAGCTTTACCTGAAACGCCTGATCGTAGCTGGTTTTGACGGCGTGTATGAGTTTGGCAAAATGTTCCGTAACGAGGGCATGGATCGCACACATAACCCGGAGTTCACCGCTATGGAGATATATATAGCTTACAAAGACTATATATGGATGATGAACATGGTAGAAACCTGCCTGGAGCAGGTTACCCGCGCCGTACATGGCATTGCCGCCGTACAGGTGGGTGGAAACGAGATCAACTTTGCCGGGCCGTACACGCGCTTATCTATGTATGATTCTATTCTGAAATATACAGGCATTGATGTATCTGCAATGGATGAAACAGGTCTGCGTGAAACCTGTGCTGAACTGGGCATTGAAGTTGATGCTACCATGGGCAAAGGCAAACTGATTGACGAGATCTTTAGCGCCAAAGTGGAAGCCAGCCTGATACAGCCCACCTTTATAACCGACTACCCTATCGAAATGACCCCGCTGGCTAAAAAGCACCGCAGCAAGGATGGATTGGTAGAACGTTTTGAGTTGTTTGTGAACGGTAAAGAAATAGCTAATGCTTATTCTGAATTGAATGACCCGATAGATCAGCGCGAGCGTTTAGAGGAGCAGTTGATACTTGCAGGGAGAGGCGATGATGAAGCAATGGCCATGGACGATGACTTTTTACGTGCATTAGAATATGGTATGCCGCCAACATCGGGCTTAGGTATTGGTATTGACCGTTTGGTGATGTTACTGACCAACCAAAGCACCATACAGGAAGTATTGTTCTTTCCGCAGATGCGTCCTGAAAAGAAAGCAAAAGTTGCTACAGCTGATGATTTTATAAACATTGGGGTACCTGCCGAATGGGTACCTGTATTGAATAAAATGGGCTTTAATACTGTTGAAGAATTAAAAGCGGGTAACCCTAACAAAGTGTTTAACGATTTAGGTGGGATGCGTAAAAAGCTGAAGCTGGATATCACCATGCCGACTAAAGAAGAGGTGATGGCTTGGTTTGCGTAATCGTATCAATTTTATTGAGCAGACGTTTTTAAAATTCTGAGCAAAATAATATATTTACAAGGCATTGCTGACGTTGGCGATGCCTTTGTAATATCCTGACCTTACCAATTAGTAATGGAACCGATCACTTGTTTCGTCTGCAAGAAAGAAAATGTGCCGTTTGAAGATGCACATGAAATTAACAAGGCACATTATTGTACTGAATGTGTTGAGAAAGAAACGCAAACGGAACCGACCACCGAAGTTGGCCCCGATGATACTTTAAACGAGTCCGTATGCGCCTTTTGCAATACTGAACACGAGGGCAAAATACTTCCAAAGCACTCTGTTTACCCAATTTGTGATAACTGCAAAACAGATCTGGACAAAAGCATATTTCCGTTATGGGTTAAATTATTTTTTGCCGGTGTGTTAGCATTGGTAATATTCTCTATCTTCTGGAACTGGCGGTTCTTTTCTGCTTATAATGATATAAAGAAATCAAATTCTTATTATACCTCGGCAGACGTGGCAAAGGCTGCCGGCTACATGCAGCACGCGGCAGAAAACGTACCTGAGTCTAAAGATGTTGTTGCTATGGCATCCTACTTCACGGCATTAAAACTTCTTCAGGAAGATAAGAGCGCTGCTGCATTGGTGGAGCTGGAAAAATGTAAAGATCTGCCTGAGGAAAGTTTTCATATAAATCAATTAACTCTGCAAGCAGAGATGGGCGTTGGCTATGATACCAGGGATTATAATCTTTTTCTGAAAGCGGCGAAAGATAACCTCCAATTAGACACCACGCAATCTTACGCTTGGGCGAGCGTTGCTTCGGCTTATGCCTGCCTTTACGCTCAAAAAGGAGCAGATTCGCTTAAGACACTGGCATTGCGAAACCTCAAAACAGCAAAGAGCATTGACAGCGTAAGCGCCGAGTACAAAGAATATAGTGGCCGTATTTTATACAGGTTAAATACAAAAAACATAATTAATAAACAGGAGTACGACAAGTTATACCCTAATGGTTACACATCAAACTTTTAATATATGATACCCGGAATTCTGATCTCTATCCTTACATTTCCCGGCGTCATTGTTCATGAATTCGCCCACCTGTTCTTTTGTAAAATGCGAAATGTAGCCGTTTTTAAGGTCTGCTATTTTCAGTTTGCTAACCCTTTAGGCTATGTACTGCACGAAAACACTACTAACTTTAATACAACTTTTTTAATAAGCATGGGACCGTTTTTTATCAATACCCTTCTCTGCCTGCTTATTTGTATACCCGCTTTTATTCCCGTAAATTATTTCGGTTTAGAGCATCCTTTATCTTACTTTTTAATATGGCTGGGCGTATCCATAGGTATGCACGCCGTACCGTCTAACCAGGATGCAAAAAATATTTACCAGCAGGCAAAAGTGGAAGTTCAAAACAGAAATATATTAGCTATAGTGTCATTCCCTATTATCGGTCTTATTTACGTATTTAACATTTTACGCTTTTTTTGGGCGGATCTGGCATATGGCGTGGCAATTGGTGTGGGTGTTCCTTCGCTGTTGTTTAATTGAGATTGATGAAAAGCCGCATAATGTATATTGAGCGAAAAGCCGGTAGCGTTACCGGCGAAGCGCGCATTGGCCGTGTTGAATTTTTAAAAACCGGTCGTACAATGTATTATGACGGGAAAGAATTCATTAAAATAAAAAGTGGCTTTAAAGATAATTGCATAGAAACCTCAAGCAACGAGGAATATTGGATCTCGGGTTGTAAAAAGGACGGATCAGATGCCTTATATACACCACAGCCTACACCTATAGATGAGGATGTACGAGAAGAATACTGGACCGTAATCAGAAATAAGCCTGAACTGAAAAACAATCCCACAGCTAATTAATACTTGTAACTAATAATTAACATTAGTTATTAACAATTCTTTAATATAAACATAAAACTGCGGGAACTTTGGCATTGAATGTGTTACGTAATTTTACATACACACATTTATTGAAAAGTTATGACTAATTCTATTTTAGAGATCACGGAAAACGAATACCTGATTAAACTAAACAGACAAAATTTTAATCTGTCGTTTATCAGAAGTTTGTTAAAAATTGTTGAGGTTGCAGATCCGGCTGCAGAAGCTGAAGTAACCGAAAGGTATTATTCAAGAGCTGATTTCAGCAGATCTGAGCCAAACTACTTCGGTTCAATTGAAGAAAAATAGGCTTTAAGGTGGTTAACCTTAAAGCCTATTTTTCTCCAATTTTTTTTTCCTATTCCATTAATACTGCGGGCGAAAGCCTTTTACTACTTGCTTATCCATTTGGGCCAACTGGCCTTTCATCATCTTTATCTGATCAGCCAGCAGTTTATTTTTATCATCCTTAGTCGCTTCTGATAGGTACATCTGTGCTTCGCGCTTGTTGCGTTTTGCCATTGAAATACCCGCAAGGCTAATTTTGGCTAACGCGATGTTGTGCGACATGGTCATGCCCAAAGCCAAAGCCTTTTTAAAGTATTTTTCAGATTTCAGCGGCGCCTTACGCGACTCGATCAAACCAATAAGCAAATTGTAATAACCGTGCTGGTTTTTGTGCAATTGTTTTTCGTAGTCGGTTATTTTTAACAACCACTCTTCAGATTTCTCCGTATTCTCTTTACGCAGAAAGTATTGCGCTATCAGCATGTTCTCGTTGAAGAAGAAAGTAAGCAGTATAATCAGGCCGATAAAGAACACCGGTATTCCCCATCCCCAAAAACCAAAAACACAAAGTGCTATTGATCCTCCTAAAACCGTGCAGGCTATAATAAGCCGTATAATATTTGACATAATTTTCTTTTATTCCCGTTAAAAATCAGAGTGCAAATATCCGTTTATTTGTACTGTAAATCAACAGCTGCATTAATATTTATGGCGATAGAATTAGAATCATCGTGGTTGGAAGTTTTGGGTGGTGAATTTGAAAAAGAGTACATGCTAAAACTGAAACAATTTTTGAAAGAAGAGAAGCAGGCGGGCCAAACCATATATCCTAAAGGGAGCGATATTTTTAACGCCTTTTGGAAAACACCTTTTAATCAACTTAAAGTAGTTATTATCGGCCAGGATCCCTACCATGGTGCTAACCAAGCGCATGGTTTATCATTTTCAGTTCAAAAAGGCGTGGCCACCCCTCCATCTTTACAAAACATTTATAAAGAACTGGCAACCGATATTCCCGGGTTTGTCATCCCGCGCAGCGGAGACCTAACCCATTGGGCCGAACAAGGTGTTTTACTGTTAAACGCCACGCTCACCGTGCGTGCCGGCGAGGCCGGATCGCATCAGAAAAAAGGCTGGGAACAATTTACCGATACCGTAATAAAAACTATATCCGATAAAAAAACAGGCATTGTATTTATACTCTGGGGAGCCTACGCGCAGTCAAAAAGCGCGCTGATAGATGGGACCAAACACGTGGTGATCAGATCAAGCCACCCATCGCCCATGGCGGTAATAAAAGGCAATTTCTTCGGATCAAAACCCTTCTCAAAAACCAATGCTTATTTGGAAAAGACGGGGAAAAAGCCGATAGATTGGCAGATTTCTTAGAGAGAGTCAAGAATCAAGAGCCAAGAATCAACAGCGGAAAATACTAGTGAAATGATCCGGAAAAAAGATGCGTTAGCCCAAACCAAAATAAAAAACGTCTTGGTTCTTGACTCTTGATTCTAGACTCTAATATTCCAGCGGCACAATAGGTTCCTTCTTACTCGTGCTCATGATCATCATGGTTTGGAAGGTTTTAACCACGCTTATGCGGCTGATTTTTTCCATGATGAGTTGCTCGTATGATTTGATGTCGCGCACGTAAACTTTCAACACAAAATCGCATTGACCGGTTACGTGATGGCACTCGGTAATTTCCTTTATGTTCTTTATTTCGTCGATAAAGGTTTGTATGGTGTTCTTTTGATGAAAGTCAAGCGAGATCTGGATGAAGGTTTTAATGCCCAGGCCAAGTTTCTCCTCATCCACCAAGGCATGGTAGCTTTTAATGTAACCGGCGTTTTCCAGTTTGCGCACACGCTCTAAAGTTGGTGCCGGCGAGAGGCCAATTTCATTGGATAACTGAAGATTGGTTATCCTTCCGTTTTCCTGTAAAATTTTAAGTATCTGAAGATCAATTTTATCTAATTCGGCGGCCATGGTGACAAATTTTGTACAATTTACAAAATTATATTTCTTTAAAAGTTCAAAAAAAGAATAAAATTCTCTATAGATTTTTAGACAAGTCTAAACTTTTAATTAGATTTGCTTAAATGAATACATTAGCCGAAGAGAATTATTTAAAAGCTATCTACCACTTGTCGTTAAACAACGTCAGCGTAAGTACCAATCAAATTGCAGCTTCGTTGAACACAAAAGCGGCCTCGGTTACGGATATGTTGAAGAAACTGGCGGAGAAGCTTTTGATAAATTACGCCAAATACCAAGGCGTCAGCCTGACCCCGGCAGGCGAAAAAATTGCAGTTAACATCATACGTAAACACCGCCTTTGGGAATATTTTTTGGTAGAGAAACTAAATTTTAAGTGGGACGAGGTGCATGATATGGCCGAAGAAATGGAACATATATCATCGTTAGAACTGATAGACCGCCTGGATAAATTTATGGGTTACCCCCGGCACGATCCGCATGGCGACCCTATACCCGACCGTAACGGTAACATTAAAAAGAACCACCTGGTTAGTGTGGCCGAGCTTGAAGTAAATGATTGCGGAGTTGTATCTGGCGTGCGCGACCACTCCCCTGCCTTTTTGCAATATCTGGAAAAACTGCAGCTCATTATCGGGAAAAAAATATCCGTTACAGAAGTGGTTAATTACGACCGCTCGGTGATCTTAAATATGGAAGGCAACAATATTAACATAAGCCGCGAGGTGGCAGGTAATTTATTGATAGCGATATGAGCACCGGGAACGAATCATTGGCCAATGTACACAGCTCGGTAAAAACCGCCAACAAAACCGGCTGGCGTAAGATACTGGCATTTATTGGTCCGGCTTATCTGGTTAGCGTTGGCTACATGGATCCGGGCAACTGGGCAACTGATATTGCAGGCGGCAGCGCCTTTGGGTATAGTTTGATATGGGTGCTGCTGGCCTCTAACCTTATAGCCTTACTTTTGCAATCATTAAGCGCCAGGTTGGGTATTGTGCGGGGGTTGGATCTGGCGCAGGCATCAAAAAACACCTATCCGCGGGTAGTCAACTTTTTTCTGTACATACTGGCGCAACTGGCTATTATAGCTTGCGATCTGGCTGAGATAATTGGTATGGCCATAGGTTTACAGCTATTGTTTGATCTGCCGCTGATATGGGGCGTATCGCTTACTATTACGGACACCCTGCTGATGCTGTTTTTGATGAACAAAGGGATGCGTAAGCTGGAGTTGTTCATTGTATCCATGATCTTCATTGTCGGCCTTTCCTTCCTGATAGAAATGTTTATCGTTCAGCCTGATGTTGCAGAGGTGGCCAAAGGCTTTATACCGGGCAACTTATCGGGCAACGCGCTTTACATTGCCATTGGTATCATAGGCGCTACGGTGATGCCGCATAACCTGTACCTGCACTCATCGCTGGTGCAAACCCGGCAAATTGTGCGCACCGATGAAGGCATAAAGACAGCCATAAAATTCAACTTTTTTGATACAGTGGTTGCCCTTAACCTTGCATTTCTGGTGAACGCCGCTATCCTAATATTGGCGGCAAGCGCGTTCTTTAAGAACGGCTATTTTGAAATTGCAGAGATACAGGATGCCTATAAATTATTAGAGCATATCTTCGGCAGAACAGCGCCGGTACTGTTTGCGATAGCATTGATAGCAGCCGGCCAAAGCTCAACCATAACGGGCACACTGGCGGGACAGATAATTATGGAGGGCCACATTAACCTGCGCGTTGAGCCCTGGCTGCGGCGTTTACTGACAAGGGTTTTAGCCATTATACCGGCTGTATTTACCATTTTATGGTACGGCGAAGACGGTTTGGGCAAGCTCATTATATTGAGTCAGGTGGTGCTGAGTTTGCAGTTAGGGTTTGCTGTTATCCCGCTTATCCACTTCACCAGCGACCGCAAGAAGATGGGCAAGTTTGCCATTGGTAAATGGGCCAAAATAGGGGCCTGGGCCAGTGCCAGTGTGATTGTTGCACTTAACGGCAAGTTAGTTTATGAACAAATATATGGTTGGATAAGTGAATCATCCGGCAGTACGCTGGTATGGATATACGCCCTGGTTATCCCGGCGGTTGCGGGCATTGTGACTTTGCTGTTGTATGTATTTTTAAGACCCTTGCTGTTCAAACATAAGGATAACCCTATATTCATTCCGCATGGTATTGCCACGGTGATAAGTGATCTGGATGCTATACATTACCACCACATAGCTATTACCATTGATTTTTCGCAGAACGATACAAATACCATCCGCCACGGCATTATGCAGGGCGGCGAAGAAGCGCTCTATACTTTGATACACGTAGTAGAAACGGCCGGCGCGCAATATTACGGCGGCGAGGTAATGGACCACGAAACCCAAAGCGATGTAGACAACATCAACCAATACGTAATTGCTATGCAGAAAATGGGTTACAACGCCCGCGCCAAAGTTGGTTTTGGCGTGGCGGCAAAATCCATAGCCAAAATTGTGAATGAGGAGAAGATAGACTTTGTGGTAATGGGCTCGCACGGGCACAAGGCCTTAAAGGATCTGATCTTCGGCACTACGGTTAACAAGGTTAGGCATATGATTGACGTGCCGGTGCTGATTGTGAAGCCTGGGGTTGGTTGATTAATGAGTAGAAAGCGGTGAGTGGTTGCTTTTAATTAACTATTCACCATTCACTACTCACTATTCTCTAAAAACCTTAAGTTTGCAGCGATGAGCCAGGATAAAGTCTACATAAAGAATAAGAAAGCCTACTTTGAGTACAGCATACTGGATAAGTATGTAGCCGGTATACAATTGCTGGGTACCGAGATAAAATCTATCCGCGACGGTAAAGCCAATATTAACGATGCCTTTTGCACTTTTATGGGTGGGCAATTGTATGTGCGCAACCTGCATATTTCTGAATACTCTTTCGGCTCGTTCTATAACCACGAAGCCAAGCGCGACCGGGTGCTCCTCCTCAACAAAAAGGAACTAAAGAAGCTGCTAACCCGCGGCGAAGAAAAAGGATTGACCATTGTACCCCTCGCACTGTTCATCAGCGAGCGTGGCTTTGCTAAACTGGAGATAGCCTTAGCCCAAGGCAAGAAGACGTTTGATAAACGCGAATCATTAAAAGAGCGCGATACTAAGGTGGAGATGGACAGAGCGATGAAGAGATAGCCCCCCAGCCCCTAAAGGGGAGCTTATGTGCCAAATGCCGCCATCGTTCCCCCTTTAGGGGGTTAGGGGGCTTACCACGCTCTCTCCCCTACCAGCGGTACAAACCTGAAGGTATCCAGCACATGTTTTTCATAATCATGCTCAGCTGTTTTTAGGATGGTTACCATCTTTTGCGATTCGGCATCACCTACGGGTATAACCAGTATGCCACCAATATTCAGCTGACCGAGCAATACATCGGGTACGGTTGGTGCGCCGGCAGTTACAATTATCTTGTCATAAGGCGCATGCAGCGCTATGCCTTTTGAGCCATCGCCGCAGAAAAAGCGGGCACGGTAACCTATATGTGGTAATACCTGTTTGGTGCGCTCGTAGAGTTTTTCCTGGCGCTCAATGGTGTACACTTTGGCACCGAGCTCCAACAGTATGCAGGTTTGATAGCCCGAACCAGTGCCGATCTCCAGCACCTTATCACCTTTTTTTATGTGAAGCAATTGGGTTTGGTAGGCTACGGTGTAGGGCTGCGATATGGTTTGCCCCTCGCCAATGGGGAAGGCAATATCTTTATAGGCCTGCGCCCAGAAGGTTTCGTCAAAAAAATAATGGCGGGGCACTTTACCTATGGCTTCCAACACCTGGCGATCTTCAATACCCTTTTTCTTCAACTCATCCACCAGCTTTTTGCGTGCACCTTGCTCCCGGTAATTATCAACGTATTTGTATGCCATTATATAGCAAAGTTAACACGATTTAGCGCATTTAAACCCCGTAGTAAAGCAGAATTAATTATGTGACTGATTATCTGTTTTATTTAATTTTTAACGCAAGATCCGGGTGATCCAAAAAAAATGCGTCACAGTGAAAAATCACGGATCACAATTTATCAAAATACTGATTATCAATTATTTATAATTTCGTGGTGAAACTACTTTTAAGTCAGGAAATTTAGCTGTAAAATTGATCTAATTATCTAAATATCAGGCTATTGAAAAAGCAAAAAATTTACACTTTTTCGGATCATTTTGGATCACTTTGGATCACCCCCGGTTTTGCACGGATCTCACTTCACCTCAAACTCTCGCCCATCCGTAAACCCTGCAAAATCCGGTGTTAGTTTCCGCGAAAGCACCTCCAGCTTACTGCCTTGCCGCCTTATCTCCAGGTAATGAAAAACGGGCTTGTAGTCGGCAGCCACATCATTCATAATATCGTTATTAGGCTTCACATCCTGATGCAGGCCGCCGCCGCCGCCAATTACCACAAAATCCTTCCCCTGCACTTTAAATTGCTCGTAATTATGCGAATGTCCCGACAAAAACAAGGTAGCTTTAGTCGATTTAATAAAAGGCGCAACAAAGCTTTGCTGTACCTGTACCGATGGTTTAACCACTTTACTGTTGGTATAAGGCGAATGATGGCAGCCCACGATAACCAGCTTTATAGCCGGATCGGCATCCAGGTCTTTCAGTTTCTGCTCGTACCAACTGTTCTGTTTGCTTATATCTGCGGGGCCCATCGCCTTAAAATTAGAATTGAGCAATACCACAGCAACTGAATCAATAACAACCGTGTAACCTGTCGGCTCGTAGGTAGGAAACCTCGTCTTAAAATTCTTCATGCCTTTTTTGGCATTGAACATCACATCATGATTACCCAGCGTAGCATACACAGGAATAGAATCTTTTAGGGCCTGCCCCATATACAGGTCTATATTTTTCCAGGCACGTAGCTTTTTTCCGGAAGACACAACATCACCCAAAATAAAAAATGCAAGTGGTCGCCTTGCGCCAACCTCCTTAAATATCATTTGAGTAGCCTCCAGGTTGTGGTCGGCTTTGAGGAAAAGCTTTTCTACCCACATGGGCTCCTGCGTGTCGCTGGCAAAGGCCAGTAAAGGCGGCTTTTGCTGGGCTATGGCTGCATTATGGTAAACTATAAATGCTGATAATAATATGTAAGCAAAATGGCGCATTATTTAAAAACGAAATTGATAGCAATTAATTGCGATTTGCTTGTTTAGCATGTAGCAAACCCGAACTAAGTTACGTTTCATCAATAAAAACCCGCTATGAAAAACACCTTAAACTTTAAACTACTGCTGCTAACTGCATTGATCTTTACACTAAGCGTATCGGCTTGCAAAAAAAATGAGGAACCTGTATTTACAGAAGCAACCGTTATAAACGCCGGTGCTGTTGCTGCCGACGGCTGCGGATGGGTAATAAGGATTGATGATACTAATTACAGCCCCACCAATCTTGCCAATGAGTTTAAGGAAACCGAGCTTAAAGTGAGCATTCGTTATCAAATACTCACTTCGAAATTTGAATGCGGCTGGGGTCAGAAAATAACTGAGATAAAATTGTTAGAGATAAAGAAAAAGTGAGTTATCATTAGAACGCTTGACAAACATTAAAAACATAAAATGAAAGCAAAACTACATCTCACCGCTATCTGGGCGATAGTTTTAATGTTAGCTGTTGTTACATCATGTAAAAAAGACAAAGGTCTGTTAACTACCGATGCCACGGTTGTATATACAGGTTCAATAGCAGCAGATGGTTGCGAATGGCTTATTTATGTTGAGGGCATAGGGCCCTATGATAACCAAACGGGGCCTGCAAAAACTTATTACAACGTGGTTAACCTGCCCGAAAAATATAAGGAACACAACCTGAAGGTTGCTGTTTCGTATAAGCTATTGTCATCTCGCTACCATTGCGGCATAAATGTCAACGATCCGGGTATTCAACAAATTGAGTTGAATGAGATACATAAAAAGTAGTGGAATTACTTATTTTAGTCTGTGGCTAAATGTTAGTCCGGATGCTTAATTAGCGATGGGTTTGAAACCCATCGCTATTGGTTTAACGAATTGCTAATACGGATCCACATCAGCTTGCACAATACTGCCTTTGCTTAGCTTAGTGGTTTGAAACTGCGTAATTACATCGCGGATGGTAGCTTTTACTTTGTTTACAGATACCCCATCCTTCTCAAATTTGAGCATGATGGATTTAATGTAGTAATTGCGTATCCGGCTGATAAGCGGCGTTTCAGGCCCTATTACCCTGTCGCCAAAGCTTTTGCGTAGTTCGGTAGCCAGGTAAGCCGCCTGGTTATATAACATTTCCGGGTCCTTGTGCTTTATGTCGAGGTTGATAACCCGGTAAAACGGCGGATAGTTAAAGCTTTTGCGTTCCTCCATTTCGGTAAAGTACAGGTCGCGGTAATCGTTTTCAATAACCTGTTTAATTACCCGGTGCTTAACATCATAGGTTTGTATCACCACTTTGCCCTGTTTGCCCCTGCGCCCTGCCCTGCCGCTCACCTGCGCAAGCATCTGGTAGCTACGCTCGTTGGCGCGATAATCAGGGAACTTAAGCATGCTATCAGCATTGATAATGCCGATAACCGTAACATCGGCAAAATCAAGCCCTTTGGCTACCATTTGGGTACCCACCAATATATCTATCTTCTTTTCCTCAAGGTCGTTCAATATGTTTTGCAGCGAGTTGCGCGATCGGGTGGTATCCAGGTCCATCCTTGCTATCCGGGCATCGGGCAGCAGCATGGCCAGCTCATCCTCAATCTTTTCTGTGCCGAAGCCTTTATATTCCAGGTGTGTTGACCCACAAGCCGGGCAAACCGATGGCGTATCTTCTTTATACCCGCAATAATGGCAATGCAATTTGCCGCTGTGTTTGTGGTAGGTAAGACTTACATCGCAATTAATGCATTTGGGCGTGTAGGCGCAAACCTTGCACAATAACACCGGCGCATAACCCCTGCGGTTTTGAAACAGTATCACCTGCTCTTTATTAGCCAGCGCCTGTTGTATATCCAGCATTAAAACGCTGGTAAAGTGCGACTGGATGGTTTTCTTTTTAGTTTCTTCAACAATGCTTACTACCTCTGTAACAGGCAACTCAGTGCCGCCAAAACGCTCGCCAAGTTCAACCAAACCATATTTATGGGTACGCGCATTAAAATAACTCTCGAATGATGGCGTGGCCGAACCCAGCAATACTTTGCCACTGTGCATATTCGCCAAAAAAATGGCCGCGTCGCGGGCGTTGTAGCGCGGTGCAGGGTCAAACTGCTTGTAGGAAACCTCGTGCTCCTCATCAACAATAATCAGCCCCAGGTCCTGAAAAGGTAAAAACACTGCAGACCGCGCGCCCAGCACTACCTTGTATTCGTTGTTCAACACTTTTTGCCAAACCTCTACCCTTTCGTTATCATTAAACCGCGAGTGGTAAACACCTATGCTGGTGCCAAAATATTGCCTTAGTCGCTCTATAATATGCGTTGTAAGCGCAATCTCCGGCAGCAGGTAAAGCACCTGCTTACCCGCAGCCATGGCTTCTTCTATTAAACGGATATAGATCTGTGTTTTGCCGGACGAAGTTATACCGTGCAATAACACTACATCCTTTTGCGTAAACTGATCTTTAACACTTATCAAAGCATCCTGCTGCTGCACGCTCAGCTCAAACTTGTCTAACAAGCCTTCATCCTCAATATACAAGCGGCTAACGTTCTTTTCTTGCGCTATTAATATCTCTTTCTCTATCAGCGAGTTGATACTTGACGCCCCAGCGCCGCTTTCCTCAATAAGTTCGGTTTTTGAGACAGCTTTTTGCTGCCGCGATAATTTGATATAGGCCAGCACAGCATCAGCCTGTTTTGGGGCACGCTTTTCAAGAATACCAAATAGCTCTCTCAATTGTTCCTGGTTTTGATAAACCGGGTTAAGGGTCAAAAAAGTGCGCATGCGGGGTTTGTACCGCTCACTCACCTCTTCGGATATATTAATGACGTTTTTTTCAAACAACAGCTTCAATATGGGCATCACTGTTTTTTGCCCCAACAGCTTGGCAATGTCGCTTACGGTCAGCTCGGGCTGCAGATCAAGCGCCTCCACTATCATAAACTCGCGGTCGTTCAGCTCTGCTTTGTCAACTGAAAACTCGCGGTTCAGTGTAATTTTGGTTTCGCTGGCCAGTTTTAAGGCAGATGGCAGAGCGGCGTTCATTACCTCGCCATCATTACACATATAATACTCGGCCATCCATTTCCAAAAGCTGAGCTGCGTTTCGGTAACCACGGGGCGGTCGTCAAGTATTTCCAGTATATATTTGGCCTCGTATTTTTCAGGAGGGGTTTCGGTTATTTTATCAATAATGGCGGTATACATTCTGCTTTTGCCAAATTGCACCACCACGCGTTTGCCTATCTGCACGGCCTTGTTCATTTCGAACGGCACGCGATAAGTATAATTTTTGGATATAGCCAAAGGTAGTATCACCTCAACAAAAAAGGTTTTACGCGATTGAAAAGTAGCTTCGGCAAATTCAAGCATCCTACTTTTGCTTTAAGGCTGCCAAAAGCAGCATAAGCCAGCCGCCAATAAACAGTAAGCCGCCTATGGGTGTAATTGGTCCTAAAAACTTTAGCCAGTCCCAGCCAAGCGCGTAACGGCAGGACAACAGGTATAACGAGCCTGAGAAGAATATAATACCAAACGTAAACAGGTAAAAAGCCGTATTGGTATAACTGCTGTTTTGCTGCGCGAAAACAGCCAGAAACAACAAGGCAAAAACATGGTAAAACTGGTATTGCACAGCAGTTTGCCAGGTTTGCAACTGCTCGGCAGCCAAAACTGCTTTTAAGGCGTGCGCTCCGAATGCTCCGGCTACAACTGCAAGCATCCCGAAAACTGACGCTGTAATAATGATTTGCTTATCCATACTTTTAATAAAAAGCTAAATTAACCAATTGAAACTATTACTTGAATGCTATCAGCTAAAAATCATAACTTGCACATAGAAACCAAAAATGAAGCGACACATAATACTATCGGTAATACTGTTTATAGCTATTGTGTTTTTAGCTGTGTTGTACTTCAGGAATTTAAGTACCCCCGGCTCTCGCACTACCAGCGTGTTACAGTCTATCCCCAATAATGCGGCTCTTATTTTTGGGTTTAATAACGAGGATAGTTTTTACGAGATATATAACGGCAATAAATTGTTCGCCGCAATTGTGGGTGATGAACAAATAAGCGATCTGGATACATTGCGTAAGCAATTATTGGACAACAACGTACTGAGGCCGTTTTTTGATGGCCAGAATATTTTTATATCCTTCCACCCCGGTAAAGACAACACCATCAATCTGTTGCTCACCACATCTGTAGATAAAAAATTGGACCCGGCTACGCTCGATAAAATTACGCAGCAACAAAAACAGGCGTTAAAAATTAGCGCCGTAAACTACGGCGGCAATAAAGGCTATGATATTTACTCAGACGTTCTGAAGAAACATTTCTATTTAACAAGTAAACAGGACGGTATTTACGCCGGCAGTTTTTCAAAGGAAATGATAGCCGCATTTGTAGCCTATACACCGCAAAAGGATGAGAAGAATTTTATCTTATTACCCCAACAGCAAATATCAAATTCTTTAGCCAACCTCTACGTAAACTACTCACAGTTACCACCCCTGTTTGATAAGCTGCTGAAAAATAAAAACAGCGATATTTTTAAAAGTCAGCGCATGTTGCCGGCATTAGGGGTGCTTGATCTGAACTTTAAAAGTGACGCCCTTATGTTCAGCGGCTTTACCGAGACAGATCCCGCTAAGGCATCAAGCTACATCAGTTTGTTTTTAGGGCAGCAACCTATTGTAAATACCCTGAAAGATATTTTTCCGTCAACAACGGCCTACAGTATTAACTTCGCCGTATCTGATCCGAAAAAATTTAAAACCGACCTTTCTCAATGGCAGGCAAAAGCCGGCTTGCAGCACCAAAAGGACTCGCTTTTCAATAAAATAAAAACCGAAACGGGCATTGAACTGATACCGGAGTTTAATAAAGTTTTAGGAAAGGAATTTGCCGTTGTAACCACGCGTTTTATGGAAAAGCTGGCCCTGATAACGCTTACCAACGGATCTGATCTGAGGCCGGTTATGAACAACATAAGCAAAATGGATGGTGAAGATATTGGCCAGTTCAACTACAACAAAGTATTGTTTTTTTTACTTGGCGATGCGTTTAGCGTGTTTCATCATCCCTGGTTTACCATTGTAGATAACTACCTGGTACTGGCCAACAGTAAAAACGAATTGATAAGCTATCGCGACAGCTATTTTAACAGCAAGTTTCAAAGCAAGCAGCAGGCTTATACTAATTTTGGCAAATTACTTACCCAACGAAGCAATGTTAGCTGGTTCATTAACTTTAAAAGCAGTCAGAGCATTCTTAAACGCGACCTGAATGATAATTTTTATAAAGCCTTTAGCGGCAATGAACCAGGGTGGAAGAACTTTTATGCGGCATCATATCAGTTATCAGCCGCAGATAAAAATTTTTATACCGTTTTTTGTATGAATTTTAATGAGCCGGATACGTCTTCGGCAAACAAATAACTTTGTTTTATCTTTAAATAAAATAAAGATCATAAAACGCTGGATGAAGAAAACGATACTAATAAGTTGTTTACTATTATCAACAATAAAGCTATTTGGCCAGCAGTATTCGCAATACAATACAGGTACTGTATTTGATTCATTTGAAAACCCCTCACAACGCTCTTTTATACCCGACTCAAGCAGATCTGTAGCCTTCAACTTTTTTATTCCGAATTTTGGCACAACCACCTTTATAAACGGCAACGCGCAGGATGCCTTGCTCGACAGGCTTTTTTCAGGCTATTATAATACGGCAGCGCTACAGGTAGGCAAAGGTAAATACAGTAACCTGCGCAGCAATACAAACGCATATTGGGCCATGCTAAAAATCTTTACAAGCCTTAACGGCAACCGCGAAATTGGTTTTGCCATTAGTAGCAGGGCCGAGGCAAGGGGCTATCTTACTGATGAGTCAATAGCTTTATTTAACGGTGCGTTAAATTTTGACCAATCTACCTATAACAACATCTTTAATGATAAATTCTCCTACCAGGCTTATCATCAGTTTGCGTTTTCGTACCGCGAGCAGGTAACTCCTCGTTTTGCATTGGGTGTAAAACTTAGCGCGTTATTGGGTTTAGCTTACAGCAAGGTAAATATCAATCAATCGGCTATTGTGTTTGATCCGGACAATGACGCTGCTACCATAACTTTACGTGGTACCGGCCAAACCAGCGAAAGAATTAAAAGATTCAGTTTGAACAATCCGGGGCTTGCTATTACCGTAGGCACCGGTTATAGTAACAAAGCTGGCTATCGCTTTCAAGTTAATCTGAAGGACCTGGGCCTTATCCGCTGGGCTGGCGACGCGTACAGCGCTGAATTTGGTAACGAAAGCGCTTTAATAACAGGCCTTTCTACTGCGGAACGCGAAACCAATATATTAAATGCTGCAACCGACATTACCTCGGCCAATAAAGTGGGGCGCGGCTTTTACTCCAGAACAAACGCTATTGCCGAAGTGAGTGTAAATAAAAGCTATTGGTTTGGCTATGATAAAAAGCTTAAGCTTTCGCCAACGCTTATTGCCTCAAAAGCGGTGTGGTATGATGATGCCACAGTTGCCGCGGTTGCGCCTTTATCCTACAATAACTATACTATCACAGGCACTGCATCATATAATACCCTCGGCTTATTTAATTACGGTGCGCAGTTTATGTATAAAACACCCAATGCCGAATTTTACATTGGCAGCGAGCGCTTATACCAAACCGGCCATGCGGTAGTACTGGCAGCACGCAATAACCTGGGCGGCGAACAGGTAAAGCGCAACTATGGGCAATTCAGCGGCGTTGATGTATTTTTAGGCGTATCGTTTAAATTTGGCAACCCCATAGAGCATCCTATGAATGCCAGTTTTATTCCGGATGGCGAAGACAGGGGTTTCTTCGGGAAGATTTGGAATAAGATATTTAAAGGGAAAGATAAAAACTATTAAGCCTTTTTTGTTACCAGGAAATCTTTCAGGTAATACGGCTCATAATAGGCCACATCCTCAAATTGCCCGGCCTGAAATTTTTGATAAGCCTTTTTAGTTAAATGCGCTGCAGAGTTGGCAAAGTTGCCAATAAACAGGGCGTTGGTATTCCCACTTAAAGTTTCGCGGCATTTAGGCGCGCCATCCCCAAAAAATAAAATTTTGTTTTGTTCTAATTGAGCCGCAAAGCTATTTTCATCAATAATTTCTGCAGTAGTGGCTTGTATGCGATTACCTGCGGCATCAAATAAGGCCGTGTAAACCTCCATGCGGCGGGCATCTATCATGGGGCAAAGCAGAATACCTTCGTCTGTCCCACCGGTAATAAGGCCGTCTGCCATAGCTTCCAATGTTTCTACAGCTATCAGGGGCTTATCCAGCGCATAGCATAAACCTTTGGCAGTTGATACGCCTATACGCAAACCTGTGTATGATCCTGGCCCGCTGCTTACCGCTACGGCATCAAGCTCATTGTATTTTATGCCTGCGCTTTTAAGTATTTCATCAATAAAAACAGTTATCACTTCGGCATGCACGTTGCGTTGGTCTATTTCCTTAAAGGCAATAACTTCGCCGCGGTTAGCTAACGCTACCGAGCATACGGTTGTGGCTGTTTCTATTTGTAAAATCATTGGTCATTAGTCATTTGTCATTGGTTTTGTGTCAATTATATAAGTCAAACGTAATGACTAATGACACAATGACCAATGACTATCAAGGTACCGGATCATGCCCATGCCCACCCCAGGGGTTGCACCGGCCTATCCGTTTCAAAGTTAACCATCCGCCTTTAAACGGGCCATATTTTTTAATTGCCTCGGCACCATAATGCGAACATGTAGGCGTAAAACGGCATGAGGCACCTGTCAGAGGTGAAATAAAATACTGGTAAAACTTTATCAGCAGGAGAAAAAAACCGCCTATCCCCGCTTTTAATATGTTGACTAAAGCATTCATTTGGCAAGCCCCTCGCAAAGTTGACCAAGCAACTTCAACATTTTCTTTTCAATAAGCTTATACTCGTTTATCTCCTTACCAATGTAAGCTATTGAAAGTATAATACTTTTATCGGCCTGTATCAAAAAATCATACAGGTGCTCCTGCTTTTGCAGGCGGTAAGCTTCGCGCATGCGGCGTTTTAGCATATTGCGATCGACAGCGCGTTTATACCGTTTTTTTGCGACTGCAAATAAAACCTGCACGGGTACACACTGCTGCGAGCCGTCAATAATTAACCACGAAGCTTTAAAGGGATAACATAAAAAGGAAGAACCGTTATGAAAAAGCTCATCAATAAGCCTTTTATTACATAACCGTTCTTCCTTTTTAAAGGTTTGCATTTGCTTGTACTGAACCGAAATTGTTTAAAATAACCGGTTCAGGCCTCTATATGCTAATAAGAAGCAACCGGAGGGTTTATGCTTTATGACGACGCTCGTCAGATACACTTAATCTTTTTCTGCCTTTTGCTCTTCTGGCTGCCAATATTCTTCTACCGTTAGCAGTTGACATGCGCTCACGGAAACCGTGTTTATTTCTTCTTTTCCTTTGAGAAGGCTGGAACGTTCTTTTCATGACTTTTTATTCTTTTTGTTTTTAAAAACAAGAGCGCAAATGTAGTGGTAATTTTGTACTTTTCAAATACATTTATGCACATATTTTATACTTGTATATTTAGGCGCTAATTTATCCGTTAATTTATATGATCCATCTTCGCTTGCCTTTGCTGCTATTGCTGCTCCCTTTTTACCTTTTTGGCCAAAGCAACACCGGTGCAGATTACGTGGTGTACAACACCATAACAAAAGGCAAAGTACAACTTACAGATATAGCGCAAGCTATGGATAAGGCTGATATAGTATTTTTTGGTGAGTTGCACGACGATAGCTTGGGCCACGTGGCCGAGTTGGATCTGCTTAAGGCGCTTTCAGCAAAATATCCAGGTAAACTTGCGCTGTCCATGGAAATGTTTGAAACCGATGTACAGCCCATTTTAAACGAATACCTGAGTGGCTTTATAAGGGAAAAGAATATGATAACCGACACCCGCGTCTGGCCAAGGTATAAAACTGATTACCGCCCCATGGTTGAGCTGGCCAAAAGCACCGGCATGCCTGTAATAGCCGCAAACGCCCCCGCCCGTTACACCAATATGGTTACTACCGGCAGCTTTGAACGGCTAAAAATATTAAATAAAACAGCGCTTAGTTATTTACCGCCTTTGCCTATTGATACCGCTACGGGCCCATATTATGAAAAGTTTGTTGCCGAAATGGGTGGCCATAGCGCCATGGGTGGCATGCATATCTATCAATCGCAAAGTTTGTGGGATGCTACCATGGCTTGGAGTATAGCACGGTTTTTCAAAAAGCATAAAGACTACAAAATAATGCAGGTTAACGGCGGCTTTCACAGCGAAGAAAAAATGGGCATTGTTGCTCAACTTAAACACTACGCGCCGAAGGCAAAGGTAATTACCGTTAACGCGTACTCGGTTAAAGACCCAAATAAGCCGAATTGGAAAGAGTTAGAGAAAAAAGCAGATTATATTATTTTGACTACGGGCAAATAGTCCATGGACCATAGTCGATAAACCATAGATTTGAACGCCATAAGCTATGGACTATGGTCCATTGACTATCGACTAAACCCTCCTCGCCAACAAATCCCTTATCTCAGTAAGCAAAACTTCCTCTTTTGTTGGTACCGGCGGCGCAGACGGAGCCACCTCCTCTTTCTTTTTAAAGGTATTAATTGCTTTAATAACTATAAACAAAGCAATAGCCACAATGATGAAGGAAATTACCTGCGACAGGAAATTGCCGTATTTAATGGCCGTTCCGGGTATTACCAGTTCGGTCAGATCAGTTAAATGGGCAGCTTTAAGTGCGGGTGTTAAAATAGCAGGCGTTATAATATCGTCAACTAATGAGCTAACGATTTTACCGAAGGCGCCGCCAATTACAACAGCAACGGCCAGATCGATCACGTTGCCGCGCATGGCAAACTCTTTAAATTCTTTTACAATAGCCATAGCATATAAAAATTGAGGTTTATAAAAAGTGTTGGCAAATTATTTGCGACACCAAAAACAAATCAATCGATTTAGTATTTATAGGATAAATGTAACCATAGTAACTAAGTTTTCAAATTTAATGGTAATTGATGTAGATTTGCCCCAATCTATTTTATGCTTAAACAGAACCTTCAACAAAAATTATTACAGAAACTCTCGCCGCAGCAAATTCAATTTATAAAATTGCTGCAGGTGCCCACCGTGTCATTAGATACCCGTATAAAAGAGGAGCTGGAAGAAAACCCCGCGTTGGAGGATTTGAGCCTTACCAACTTAAACGAGCCCGAAGAACAATATCCGGACCGCGACCCTGATGAAGACAACTTTAACAGCGAGGAAGAGCATGGCGAAATGGATGAGTTTAATATTGATGATTACCTGCAGGAAGATAACGTAAACGAATATGGCTCGCGCTATGACCAAAATGGCGATGACGAAGAAGAACGCAAGGAAATGCCTTTGGCTGTTCAAAATTCGTTTTTTGAAAGTTTGCAGGCACAGTTAGACATGCTCCCGCTATCAGACAAAGACTTCATTATCGGCAAACAAATAATAGGCAGTTTAGATGATGACGGCTATTTGCGCCGCCCCATAACTTCGCTTACTGACGATCTTGCCTTTTCGCAAAATGTAATGGCCGAAGATGAAGAAGTGGAAGATATGTTGAAGGTGATACAGGGTTTTGATCCGGCAGGTGTTGGCGCGCGTAGTTTGCAGGAATGCCTGCTGATACAGTTGCGCAAAAAGGACCCGACCGACCTGATCATAAAAAAGGCCATTATGGTTGTGGAGGACTACCTGGATGAGTTTACCCGCAAGCATTACGATAAGTTGGAGCGCTCGCTGAACATGAACTCGCAGGAACTGCGTGCCGTAGTGAACGAAATATTGAAGCTTAACCCCAAACCCGGCGATTCGAACGAGGTGAATAACAAGCAAATGCAGGTTATTCCCGACTTTCACATCAAAAACAGCGACGGGGTACTGATCCTTACCCTTAACTCGAAAAATGCTCCTGAACTGCGCGTAAGCCGCTCTTACCAGGAAATGTTTCAGCATTATGATAAGGCATCGCAAAGGGATAAAAAACTAAAGGAAGCCGTTCAATTCGTAAAACAAAAGCTCGATTCGGCAAAATGGTTTATTGATGCCATTAAACAGCGCCAGCAAACGCTGCTTAAAACCATGAATGCTATAATGCAGTACCAGTACGAGTTCTTTCTGACGGGCGACGATAAGAATTTGAAACCCATGATATTGAAAGATATTGCTGATCGCATCGGTATGGATATATCTACTGTATCGCGTGTAGCCAACTCTAAGTATGTGCAAACAGAATACGGAACGTTTCTGCTGAAATCTTTCTTCTCTGAAGCTATACAAACCGAAAGTGGCGAAGAGGTATCAAACAAAGAAGTAAAAAAGATTTTAGAGGAACATATAGGCAAAGAAGATAAGCGCCACCCCCTTGCCGACGAAAAACTGACCGAGATTCTAAAAGACGCCGGCTATAACATTGCCCGTCGCACCGTTGCCAAATACCGCGAACAAATGAATATCCCGGTAGCGAGGTTGCGTAGAGAGGTGTAATATCATTGATATTTTAGCTTAACAATTATTTAATCGACTCTTTCTATTAATAGTAAGTTGAGGTATAATGGGATATCAAACTTAATACCCCTTGCCTGTATATTATTATATTTGGGTTACATTAAACCAAATAAACCTAATATGATAATAGTACTGCGCAATTTGGCGTTCGCGTTACTGCTAAGCCCTTGTGTTTACGCCCAAACAAAAGCCCCGCAACCCTTTGGCCCTGTGCCTACCGAAAACCAAATGCGCTGGCAGCAAATGGAATATTATGCATTTGTGCATTTCTCTACCAATACCTTTACCGACCAGGAGTGGGGATACGGCGAAGATGATCCTTAAATATTTAACCCTACCAACCTTGATTGCAGGCAATGGGCGCGCGTCTGTAAACAAGCCGGTATGAAAGGCATAATAATAACTGCCAAACACCACTCGGGGTTTTGCCTGTGGCCCTCAAAATATACCGAATATTCCATTAAAAACTCACCATGGAAAAATGGTAAAGGAGATATTGTAGGCGACCTGGCTAAGGCCTGTAAAGAATACGGCCTAAAGTTAGGCATCTACCTTTCGCCATGGGACAGAAACAGCGCGGTTTACGGCAAGCCGGAATATATAACCTATTTCAGAAATCAGCTGCGTGAACTGCTTACCAATTACGGTGATATTTTTGAGGTTTGGTTTGATGGTGCTAACGGCGGCACAGGTTATTACGGTGGCGCCAAAGAGAACCGCCGTATTGATAGAAAAACTTATTACGACTGGAAAAACACTTATCAATTAATACGCCAATTGCAACCAAAAATTGTGATATGGAACGACAACGGGGACCGTGCCGACCTGCGGTGGGTTGGTACCGAAGCCGGTTATGTTGGCGAAACCAACTGGAGCTTACTTAACGCCACAGGCGATGTACCCGAAAATATGCTACGTTTTGGAGTAGAAAATGGCGATTCGTGGGTGCCCGGCGAAGTGAATACTTCCATCCGACCAGGTTGGTTTTATCATACTTACGAAGATAGCCGGGTGAAAACCTTACCGCAATTATTGAACACCTATTACAATTCTATTGGCCGCAACGGCACCCTGCTGCTCAACTTCCCGATAGATAAAAGAGGCTTGATACATGAAATTGATGAGCAAAACTCATTAAAACTGGCAAATGCGATTAAAAACGCATTTGCTGTAAATCTGGCGTTAAAAAACACTGCCCAGGCAAGCAATATTCGGGGTAAAGACATCCGTTTTGCCGCTGCAAGGGCGCTGGACGGAGACAATAACACCTATTGGGCCACAGACGATGGCGTTAAAAATGCGTCGCTCACCCTTAGCTTCGGCAAGCCTACAACGTTTAACAATTTTATGGTTCAGGAGTATATCCGGCTGGGCCAGCGTGTAAAGGCATTTAAAGTAGAAGCGTTGATTGCCGGGCAATGGCAATTAATTACTACGCAAACCACAATTGGCTACAAACGCATATTACGATTCCCTACGGTTACCGCCACAAAAGTACGCTTAACCATTACCGATGCTAAGGCGAGCCCGCTGATTTCGAACATCGGCATTTATAACGCCCCTCAAATACTTACAGCGCCGGCTATCAGTCGTAATAAATCAGGTCAGGTCAGTATATCAGCTGATGACAGCGAGTCTGTTATTTATTACACGGTTGATAGATCAGTGCCAACAAAGACATCTGCAAAATATACCTCGCCAATAAATACTGCGGGCAAAGTAAATATCAAAGCCATTGCCTATGATGCAAACACAGGTAAAAGCGGCCCGATAAGTACAGAGAACTTTGACATTGTTCATAAAGATTGGAAGATATTAAATACAGAGGATGGGAAGGCAAATGATGTTATTGATGGCAATACCGCCTCTGCGTGGTACCAGCCCAGAGACAAGAAATTACCTGCTGAGGTTGTAATAGACCTGGGAAAAACCGAAGAGCTAAGCGGCTTTAAATATTTGCCGGGACAGGGCCGCACAACAGGGGTTATTTCGCATTATCAATTTTCTGTGTCTTCAGATAATCAGCAATGGCAGATGGTTAATGAGGGTGAGTTTTCTAACATCCAGAATAATCCGCTTTGGCAAATTAAAAAGTTTGCTGCCGTACAAGCACGATATATTAAACTGACGGCTTTGCGTAACACGCAAAATAATGATGCGGCAGGTTATGCCGAGATAGATGTTATTACGCCTTAGCGTTTTACTTATTTTACTAAATAGCGATGGGTTTGAAACCCATCGCTATCTTTTTTTCATATATATACTTAAAACTTCTCCACCCCTTTAACATTCATTTTTACGGATGTTAGCTTATCCGAAGGGCCGGTTATAAATAATATATTGTTATCCTTTCCGCCAAAAACGTTGTTGGTTGCACCACCTTTAATAGGAATCCTTAACACTTGAGTTCCGGCCGGATCAAAAGCGGTTATGCCCAAGCCATTGCTTATGTAAACATTACCTTTTTCATCCATTGACATACCATCACCACCCATATCATTAAACTTTTTCATGTTGGTAAGTGTACCGTCGGCATTAATATCAAACACCCAGGTACCGCCCATATTGTTGCCTGCCCATTTGTTTACATATAACTTTTTACCATCTGGCGTGCCCACCACGCCGTTTGGCCACGAGTTGGCATCCCAGCCCGCAGCTTCGGATGTTACCCTTACCAACGCTTTTGCACCGGGAGCAAGGTAGTATACATGTCCTCCTTTGCCTGTAGCGGCCTGTTCAGATCGTGTTGGTTCCCAGGGTTGCTGGCGAGGGTCGCCAACGGCCCAGTAACCGCGTGGAAAAATAGGGTCGGTTATGTACAAGCCACCCGTTACCCGGTTTATCCAAACATCGTTGGGGCCGTTAAGCAATTTGCCATTGTATTTGTTTATCAGTACGGTTTTGTTTCCGTTTGGCGCAATTTTCCATAGTTCGCCATACATATCAGCACAGGCTATCAGGTACCCGTCTTTATCAAAAGCCATCCCATTGGAGCGGCCGGTGCCGATTAGGAAGGTCGACAACGAGTTATTGGTTACATCCCATCTAAAAATTTTATCGTTAGGCTGATCAGTAAAATATATATTTCCCTGCTTATCAACCGCGGGCCCTTCAGAGAAGCCGAAATCGCGGGCCAGCGTGTCCAGCTTTCCTTTAGCAGATGCCGCAATCAATCTGCCGGGATCAACAATATCCGATGAAACGTATTCATCGTCGTTGTTACTGTCCTTTTTGCATGATGACCAGGCCATTAAACATGCCATTCCAATAAAGAGTAGTGTTTTCTTTTTCATAATAAATAAATAAAGGTTAAAAAATAATTGGTTATAGCTCCGCAAACGATGTCGGAACTTTATTTGTTAAATAAGATTTCCTTTTAAATAAATAGTTTCCTTAGGGGTAGGTATATTTTAATAGAGGGTTAACTAAGGTAAGATGTCTTTTATTAAAAAAAGTACAATAAAACACTATGAAAAATATTATACATAGAACTTATATACAATATGTTATATATTATATATATATATAATATTATAACCCATTTATAAAGAAGCAAAGCAGCTACCCAGATGCAGGTAAGTTCTTAAAACGAAGCAATCCACATGCTATTTTCACCTTTATGAAATTATCGAAATCAATTTGTTTACCTTGCTGTTAACTATAAAACTTACGCTGTTATAATTTATATGAAGTTAGCTATTGAACGTAAACCCATAAGGGTTAATCCCGATTCAAAACGTGTTATTGCCAGATTCTTTTTTAACGGAAACGACAGAGCCAAAGAAGTTATAGAACGAGTAATAGGTGTGAGCGAAGAAACCGCATTCAGCATTGTTTCGCCGCTATTGCAGGAATACTCTAAACGACACAGAAATATAACCCGGGTACTTAACAGGCATTGCAGCAAGCTAAAGCCCTTGTTTACAGAACTGGGTATTGATTTTGACGCTCTTACCGTTTACCGTAAGTTGCTTATCGGCTCTTATTTTACCCATGAATATTCTATCGAGTCGGCTGCTTTTTTTAACCCATCCATAGTTGATGACCCGGATCAATCAGAACTTACAGAAGGCGAACGCCGAGTGATAATGAGTTTCCGCGCCGTGGGAGAAGGGCACATATCATCAATTACTTTCCGCCGTGCGCTTATTGATAAGGACAACAACATCACCGTGTTACCCGCCGGAAATTATATTGATGAGGCTGAAATTGTGCGCAACGCGGTTTATAACAAAAAGCTGTTTTTTGATAAGGCGGCCATTACCCAAATAAATATTGATGTATTGCGCGAACTGGAATCAAAACTTGATCACCACTTTGAATATGCCAACCTTCGCCGTATCATACTTGATTCGCAAAAGCTCCAGGAAAGTGATCTGAAGAAGCTGGAGTATGATAAGATACTGTGGCTGGCCGATTCGTACTATGAGATTGTTTTCTCGCTGGATACGGACATATCAGACAGGGTGATCTTTCCGATATCAGAATATGAGCGTAAAGGCATTGAGGATGCGCGCTTTGTTCAGTTTAAAAACGAAGATGGCAGTTCTGTTTATTACGCTACTTACACGGCCTACGATGGTTCGCTGATAATGCCGAAGCTTTTGCAAACCAGCGATTTTTACAATTTTAAAATAATGCCCCTGTACGGTGCCGGAGCGCAAAATAAAAACCTGGCGCTTTTCCCCCGCAAAATAAACGGCAAATTCGCCATGATATCGCGTATTGATGGCTGCAACAATTACATCATGTATTCGGATAAGATCAACATATGGGAAAAACCGATATTGTTGCAAAAGCCAAAATTCTCATGGGAGTTTATACAGATAGGCAACTGCGGTTCGCCAATTGAAACCAAGGATGGTTGGATAGTAATTACCCACGGAGTGGGCCCAATGCGCCGTTATGTACTTGGCGCCAGCTTGCTTAAGCTAGATGATCCACAGGTAGAAATCGGCCGTTTAAGAGAGCCTCTTTTAATCCCCAACAGCGACGAGCGTGAAGGTTATGTGCCGAATGTGATCTATTCATGCGGCTCTATCATCCATAAAAACAAATTAATAATACCTTACGGATTGTCTGACTACTCTACCTCATTTGCCGAGGTGGACCTGGATGACCTGATGGCTAAATTTAAGGAAGACGGAGTGGATTAAACACTTGTCATTGCAAGATACGAAGCAATCGCGAACTATGCGTGCGATTGCTTCGTATCTTACAGCAATGACAGAAAAGAATTACGCCAAAATCTTCTTATACAACTTAAAATAGTCCTCAGCCATTTTTTTACTTGAGAATTTGCTCTCGGCCCACTGCCGGCAATAAGTCCGGTTAATTTTTTTCAGGTTCTTAACTGTATCTACAGCTTCGTCAACATTTTTAACCAAAAACCCGGTTTCGGCATCCTTTATTAGCTCGGGCATTGATCCGCGGTTAAAAGCAATAACCGGCGTTCCGCACAGCATTGCCTCGGCTACGCTTAAGCCAAAGGGTTCATCAAAATTTATTGGGTGCAGCAGCGCCATGGCATCGCCTAAAAGGCAGTTCCGTTTTTCTGGTCCTGCGCTGCCAATGTATTGTATTTGCTCGTCCAATAGTGGCTCAACCTTTTCTTTAAAATAGCGCTCATCCTGTATAATACCTGCAATAAGTAATTTGCATTTACTTTTTTTAGCGATGGCTATAGCCTCTGCAATCCCCTTATCAGGATGTATGCGACTGAATGATAATAAATAGTCTTGCGGATATTCATTAAAAACAAATTTGGCGGGATCTAACCCGTTATAAACTGTAGCCAGGTAATCCAGTTCGGGGCTTCTGTCTGAGTTGCTTATAGAAACATAATGACTGCCAGTATTATATTTTTTATATACCGGAATAATACGCGGCGTTGAAAAGCCGTGTATAGTAGTTATCATCGGCGTTTTTATCAACCGAGAGTAGGTCAGTGGCAGAAAATCAAAATTGTTATGAATGATATCGAAATCCGCAGCTTTTTCCATCAGGTTGCTTATGTGCAGGCACTCCAGCACTTTAGCATCCTGTGATCGGTCCTCTTCATAACCGGTTTCGCAAATTGACTCCAATTTGCCAGCGGTAATTGAATCACCGGTGGCAAATAAGGTAACTTCTGCACCTAAATTTATTATTCCTTCGGCAATGTTTGATGCCACTTGCTCCCACGGCCCGTAGTGCCTGGGCGGTGTGCGCCAGGCCACGGGAGATAAAACGGCTACCTTCATTTAACGCCCATCAGTTTTTTTTGAGATAGCTTATTATACTCGTACTCCAGCTCAAAAGCCTGCAATACGGTAAGATGTGATATTAAATAAGCCAACGTACTTTCTGCGCCCTGATTACGGTTTATACCGGTTGGCAATAATCCATCGCAGCAGCCCTTTGTCTCGTGATCATACAGCGGAGCCCGAAGCGTATTCTCGCCCAGGAACCATTTATAGCTGAGGAACATTTTTTCAATATGCTCCGGCTTTCTGAATATCTGGTACGCCTGGAAGTGCATCAGCACCATCGCCATGGTCTCAATAGCCTGTTGGTCAAATGTAGGGAAGGTACCCCCACGATAGTACCAGCCATCATTACCCACAGGGCTCAGGTATCCGTTAGATAGTGTAAGCTTATCTAAAAAGCCCATAGTGGTTAAGGCAACTTGCTTTACGCGCTCATCGCCTGTAATTTCGCACGAGTGCAGCAGGGCAAGCGGTAGTATGGCATTATCATAGGTCATACCTTCTTCAAACCATTCCCAGTCATCTGCACGGGTATTTTCATATGCCTCTACCAAAGGCTGGGTAAGACGGATCATCTCGTGCACCATGCCATCATCAGTTTGATGAACCTTAAGATAATGCGCAATACCTATAATAGTATTGGCCATGCCTCTTAGATGTTTAAGCGCCCTGAAATGCGCAAAAGATTTTTGGAATATCTCCGTCGCAAATTCGCGGTAAGAGTTGCTTGATGCCCCTCCTATCAAATATCCTAATGCCCAAATGGTACGGCCAAATGAGTCTTCCGAGCCCACATCGTCCAGATACATGCGATTGAAGCTCAAAAAGTTACGGAAATTCCCGTCATCGGTCTGCATGTAGTGGATGTAGCTGAGGTAGATGGGCAGCAGGTCAAAAGCTTCCTTGCTGTTGTTACGCTTATGAGCCATAAGCGCCATTATCAGGGCACGGGAGTTATCATCCAGACAATAGCCTTCCTTTAAGTTCGGGATGCCATACTTGGCGTGTTGCACAATGCCGGTATCGTCGGTAAGTCGGATAACGTGGCCAAGGCTAAACTTCGGCATCACTTCCGGATCAACAATACTGTTCTTGAGTATTTTGTCCCTAAAATCATGGGTATAGCAAGCTTCCTGGGCAACCCGTATGTACTCGGCTCCAACAACCGGCCAGCGTAAATGAAGGCCGTATTCGTAGGCGTTGGTTTTCAATTCCGCTAATACGCGGTCCTGGTCAAGCAATTCAATTACGGTATCGGCCAGCGCTTCGGCATTCTTAAAATCGAACAATCTTCCACGGTTATGTGCCAACAGTTCTGTAGCGTGCCAATAGGGCGTGGATACAACCGCTGCTCCCGCTCCTACAGCGTAGGACAATGTTCCGCTTGTTATTTGCGCTTCATTAAGATAAGGCGTAACATAAATTTCGGCCGCCGTTAAGTATTGTATAAGCTCCTCTTCGGCAACAAATTTATTAATGAAGCACAGATTTTGGGATACGCCAAGCTGGCTGGCCAATGTTTTTAAATGATCGCGATATTCCTCCCCCGAATTTTTAATTACACCCGGATGCGTGTTACCCAATACAACATAGGTAACATCAGGATGCCTTTGCACTATTTTAGGCAGCGCCCGTACAACAGTTTCTAACCCTTTATTACGGCTTATTAAACCAAAAGTTAGTAAAGCCCTGTGGTTTTTAAACGGTGTAAGGCTCCTGATCGGATTATCTTTCGGAGCTTCCAGGTCGGGCACACCGTGTTCTATTATCTGTATCTTATCAGCAGGAATATCATAAATAGTAGTTAAAAACTCAACGGCACGTTGGCTCATAACTATAATTTTTGCCGATTGCTCGGCCATTTCCCTTATAATAATACGCTGAACGTAGCTGGGATCTTTTAGTACGGTATGCAGGATTGATATAAGCGGCTTTTCTAAACGGTTTATTAACGGTAAAATATAAATGCCGCTCTCGCCGCCATAAATACCAAATTCATGCTCAATTATGCAAACATCGGCAATGCTGGTATTAATATAGTTAGCTGCGCGGATATAGTCTTTCTGATGATTTTGCCTTACAACGTATTTTACTTCTTCAGGGTATTCGTACTCATGCAGATTCTCTGAATCGGTAAGCGCGACAACAAAATCATTTCCGAGCAAATTTTTCCTTTCCGGGAAATTTGCCCCAATTGCACGCATAAGGTTTTGGTTAAACGTAGCGATACCGCATTCGCGGGGCGGATAGGTTGAGATGTAGGCTATTTTCATATTTTTTAATAGATGGCTGTAGTGGGTCATAACTATTTAATATGTGTATACTTAATTGACTATAAAAGCAATCAGTATCGGCTAAAAAATATGCATTTTATGCCCTTAAAGGCACCATTTGCAGTTACTCCCCTATAACTGCATAAACTATACCAATAATTCACGCATTAGGAAATGAGTTCATTAGGATGATGAACTACTATTGTTTATTAATGATTAATTTATTGAAAGCGTTTTACTTAAATAAAGAATTCAGACTTTCTGGTCAGGAATAAAAATTGATAGCCTCCATTATTACCGCGCATGCCTCTTTTATTTGGTTGGAGGTAATAATGAGCGGCGGCGCTATACGCATGGAATTGCTGCAATGCAAAAACCAATCGGTAATTACACCATTTTCAATACAACGGTCTATGATTTTTTTATTGAGATCAAAATTCTCCAATTCAACGGCTAACATAAGGCCCATGCCGCGTATTTGTTTAATGGCAGGGTGCACCAGCAATGTACGCATTAAATGCTCCTTTTGGGCTACTCCAGCTATAAGATTACTATCCAGCAACACTTCTAATGCAGCAAGCCCAGCGGCGCAACAAACCGGATGCCCGCCAAAGGTAGTGATATGCCCAAGTATAGGATTTTCTTTTAGCGCTCCCATTATTTGGTTTGATGTAATAAACGCCCCTATGGGCATACCGCCGCCCAAAGCCTTGGCTAACAACAAAACGTCAGGCATAATATCAAAATGCTCAAAAGCAAATGGCTTCCCTGTACGGCCAAAGGCGGCCTGTATCTCATCAAGTATTAACAATGTTCCGGTTTCGGTGCAACGTTTACGTAAGGCCTGCATATAGGCAACATCAGGTACCCTTACGCCCGCTTCGCCTTGTATGGTCTCTATAATTACGCAGGCGGTTTCGTGGGTTATATGCCTAAGATCATCAATATTATTAAAGTTTATAAAATTAACACCGGGTAAAAGCGGCCTGTAGGCTTGCTTATATTCTTCATTACCCATAACGCTTAACGCACCGTGGGTACTGCCGTGGTACGAACCATTACAGGCTACAATTTGATGCCTGCCCGTAAAGCGTTTAGCTAATTTTATGGCTCCCTCTACCGCTTCGGCACCTGAGTTTACAAAATAAACCGATTGTAAATTTTCGGGGAGAATGGATACAAGTTTCTCTGCAAAGCGCACCTGGGGTGTCTGCACGTACTCGCCGTATACCATCAGGTGCATGTACTTATCAACCTGTTGCTTTACAGCTTCAATAACTTTTGGATTGCCATGGCCCAGACTGCTTACGCCAATGCCCGATATCAGATCGGTATAAGCTTTGCCTTCGCTGTTATACAGATATATGCCTTCCGCGCGCTCAAACTCCAGCAGCAGCGGAAAATTGGTGGTTTGTGCATTGTTAGCTAAAAATAACTGGCGAAGCGTTGGCATGGGGTAAAAATACAAAAGGCCTGCCACTTATGCGACGGGCCTTTCAGGTATAAATATTTTTTATTATTGGTGTTCGCCAACCCTCCTTATCAGTTCATCATTAAACTCGCGCTCACTTTTGTAAAGTATGCTCAACTTTTCGGGAGGCAGTATTTTCAAAAATTGGTCACTATAACGAGTTTTTATCTCAACCAAACGACTATCGTATTCAAGGTTTTTTTTGATCTGCTCACGTCCATTCGCTTGCGCGTCTGAATTATTCAATCTTTTTAATCTCAATACTTCACTCAGTTCATCCTGATACTTTTTGTACGCAGGCCAAAAACGCGCGGCTTCGTCAGTTGTAAGCTGCAGTTTCTGATCCAGGAAGGTCTCCTTTATTGCCTGCACCCTTTGTCTGCCTGTTCCAGTTGCATTGGGTGCCTGGTTAAATTGCTGCCTGTTATTGGCATTTGGATTGGCCGGCCTAAAACTGTTACGCGGAATACCCTGCGCCCCGGCGCCATAGCCCATAGCCAATAGTAACAAAGCAATAAAAATGTGTCTCGTAAACGCTTTCATCATCATTAGTTTATTGCATCTCAGCATAATCCTTTAAGGCAGCGTCAAACGCCGCATCATTAACGGGCAAGTCCTCAATAGCTACCGTATGCTGAATATCAGCACCTTCCATACTTGATTCTATATATCCCTGTAATTCATTCAAAGGGATGTTTGATAATTCCTTATGCAGATACGATGCATTATGCGCATCAATGCTTGAGGCCGAGGGCCATAACAAAAAGCTTGCTCCGGCCACCAATACAAAACAGGCCGCTGTGGCATATTTAAATGCGGTAGACCTCATCAGCCTTATTACCCCACCCTTGCGTTGTACTGCTTCCTGTGTAACTGTTTTATTTAAAATTTTTGCATTAAGCTGCTCAAAATAACCTTCCGGTACCGCAAATGCTTGCTTATTAGCCAACGCCTCTTCAACAAACACACGGCTTTGTATCTGGCTGCTCAGGTTTTCAAAGTAGCCCACAGGTACTTCAAAAGCTTCACCGGCCTCCATTGCCTCCTCAACCGCAATGCGGCTTTGTATATTATCGCTTAAGTTTTCAAAATAAGCGGCGGGCACAGTAAAACCTGCATCCTGCTTATTAATAGCATCTTCAACAGCAATCCTTGCTTGTATATTGCCGGTTAACTGTTCAAAATACCCCTCTGGCACTGTAAAATCCGGAGCATCACTCTTTAGCTCCTCCATTCTAACGGCAGCCATTATGCACTCATCTAATCCCTCAAAATAACCTTCGGGCACCGCAAACGGGTTGGCTTTACCAACCAGATCTGGCAGTTTACCGTCTTCCGGCCATTCTTTATTTTCTATATCAATTGTCATGATACCCGTATAGATGAAATTTAGATGAAAAGGTTTAACAGCAAATTTAATTTATTCTTCGGCTAATAAAATAGCTTCAATTTTTTTTACTGCTAAATGGTAGGATGCTTTTAAAGCGCCAACGCTGGTACCTAATACTTGAGACATTTCCTCGTATTTCATATCCTCGTAATACTTCATGTTAAATACAAGGCGCTGTTTTTCGGGCAGGGTAATTATTGCTTCCTGAAGCTTTTTCTGGGCTTTGTCGCCGTTAAAGTAGCTGCCTTCCACCAGGGTATCGGCCAGGGAGTAGTCTACATCATCTAATGAGATGTTGTTCTTTTGTTTCTTTTTGTTCAGAAAGGTAATGCATTCATTACTGGCTATGCGGTACATCCAGGTGTACAATTGCGAGTCGCTGCGAAAAGTGCCAAGGTTTTTCCATACTTTAATAAATACGTCCTGCACCAGGTCGTCGGCATCGTCATGATCCAGTACCATACGGCGAATGTGCCAGTAAATTTTTTGCTGATATTTTTTAAGCAACAGGTTAAACGCCTCATTACGGGTGCGCTCGTCCTGAAATTTGCTTAATATCTCTGCATCTTCTACCTGTGTTGACATATTTTTTATTTTAACTACGTATTAAATAGTTTTAAAGGTTTTTTGTTTGGCCTATCTAAGTCGATATGAACATCGAATATCCAATTATGAATGATGAAGTTTTTGAGGCTTCACTTCGTTATTCGAAATTCAACATCCATGATTCGATACCTACCCCACCAGATCAAGCACTTGCTGTGATGCCGTTGCGGAGGTAACTTTATCAATTACGTGCGCTACCTTACCTTCACCATCAATTATGAATGTGGTACGCAATATACCCTGATACTCCCGTCCAAAAAGCACTTTATCACCCCAAACGCCATAAGCATTTACAATTTTCAGATCCGTATCAGCAATCAGCGGAAAAGGAAGATTAAATTTCTTCTCAAATTTTTTGTGTGATTTCTCGTCATCGGCGCTTACGCCAATTACCTGGTAGCCTTTGGCAAGCAATGATTGATAATTATCCCTAAAATCGCAGGCCTCTACGGTGCAGGTCGGCGTATCATCCTTTGGGTAGAAATAAAGTATAACGGTTTTTCCTTTAAAATCAGCCAGAGAAACCGGCTTCCCATTCTGGTCGTTAGCGGTAAACTCAGGGGCTTTATCGCCTGCTTTTAATTGTGACATTATCTGTAAAATTCGGCTTTAAATTGTTTAGCGTTGCTTTTATAATCGCTTACGGTTAACTCAAACAAATGTTTACCCGCTGCAACGGTGTTATCAAAGGTATAACTTAACACGCGTGTTTTATAATCCCACTCCATTAAAACCCATTTGCCATCAATGTAACCGTTATAACTTTTTATGCCCGATAGATTATCACTTATCTTAAAAGAAACTTTCTTTGCAGCGGCCAGGTTGCTACCCGCCTTTATATTAACGGGGGTAATGGTAGGCGCAACAGTATCTACCCTAATATAATAATCGCCAAAGGCGCGCGGCGTGGCTTTCAGGAACGCACCGTCTACTGTAGTACTATCGCAATAACCGGCTGTGTTTACAATTACTGCTTTTTCAGTCAGCGCACCAATATCTGCATCCGGTTTTATCCACAGCTCAAAATCTTCATGAATGGGTGTGAAACGATTATGAATGCGATGTGTTGCCGAGTAAGCGCCTTCGCGTTTGGGGAGTAGCGAATACATAAAGTCAACATCATCATACAAATTGCCCGGCATTATGCTTACTTTAACTTTTTCAGTGGTAAAATCATTCTTTTTATTATAACTAAACAAGGTGCCTTTTAAAGGTGCGTCAGCAACGGATGGTTTAATTACCGAACGTACCTTTAATTTAAGTGTTGATATATTACCTGCAATGTCTTTTACCACATACTCAACGTCGTGCACAGCCACATCATTAAAAGTAACGACCCCCCGGTTCTCTGATTGAGGATATAAAGTAATGTTGCTGCCCGGCAAAATAAAACACTTTTGTATTTGCCTGCCCTGAAGCAAATAAGTGGGATAGTCAATATAAGCGTTAATGGCATGCGTTTGATCGAATGCAAAATGCTCGACAGTAAATGTATAAACCGTACGCCCATCTGCTTTTAATTCAATGGAGTACACACCATTACGGTTGGCCGAAGTACTGTTAACATCAGTTGTACTTATACCGAAACCTGTATTGCCACTAACTTCAATTACCTGCGGTTTGCTTAAGCGGTAATTGCCCGCACTGCCGGTAACAGCAAAAATCTTATGTGGCGTATTTTCGCTAAAGGGCTTGTCGCCTAACTGGTAAACTGCTGCCGCGGTAATTGCGGGCGGCACTTTATCGGCTATAGTTAACCCAAACAGCTGCGGATTAATGGTTTGCTCGGTAGCGGCGTCTCTCAGTTCAAAATGAAGATGCGGACCAGCCGAAGCACCTGTGTTGCCAGACATGGCAATAACCTGCCCCTGGTTTACCGGCATAAGCAACGGAGGTACCAGAAAATCAACATCGTATTTATGCTGCGCGTACTGCGCCTGCCGCACCGCTTGGGCAATTTGCGGACTAAAACTTTGCAGGTGCCCGTAAACACTTGTAAAGCCATTGGGATGCGTGATATAAACCGCATTACCGAAACCGCCAAACTGCACACGCAGCCGCGAAATATAACCCATAGCTACCGCATGAACAGGGTACCCTGTACGCTGGTTGGTTTTAAAATCGAGCCCCGAATGAAAGTGGTTTGGCCTTAACTCGCCAAATGAGCCTGCAGTACTCGGCGAAAGATCAAGCGGGTACTTAAAAAAACCTTGCGGGTACTGCCGGCTTTGTATGGTTTGAGCGTTTGCAAAAAAAGCACAGCTTAAAAAAATCAGGGTTAGTAGTTTATTCATTGGTAGAAGATGAACAAAGCATTTTAAGCTTTTAATTGAACAATTAATATGTTATACAAATAACATAAGCCCAAATTCGGTATTTTGTTTAACTACTTTATGTAAAAATCCAATAGCTTTTCGCCCTCAAGGTAGCCCTCCAGCCTGTCGCCTACATTTACTTTGGCAACTCCCTGCGGCGTACCTGTAAATATCAAATCGCCCTTTTTAAGGGTAATATATCGCGAAACAAAGGCAATAATAAATTCAAAAGAGAATATAAGATCCTTAGTGTTACCCACTTGCCGGCTTTCGCCATTCACATCTAAATTAAAGTTTAGGGCATACAGATCAGCAAACTGCGCCTTTGGCAAAAAATTGCTAACCGGTGCCGAGTTATCAAACGCTTTGGCAAGCTCCCAAGGCAAGCCCTTTTCTTTTTGACGCTGCTGAATATCGCGTGCGGTAAAATCAATTCCTAAAGCAATCTCTTCATAATAATTTGCAGCAAACTTCTCGCTGATGTGCTTTCCCTCTTTGCTTATTTTCAAAACAACTTCTATCTCGTGGTGCACGTCCTGCGAAAAATCGGGGTGATAAAAAGGTTTATTATCTTTTAGCAACGCGGTATCAGGCTTCATGAATATAACCGGCGAAGTTGGAACAGGGTTATTAAGTTCTTTAGCATGCTCAGCATAGTTGCGGCCAATGGCGATGATCTTCATGGAGATAATTGTTGAATTATTGATTGAAAGGGCAAATTAATAATTATGGGCTAATTATTGAATTGCTTAGTTATTGAATTATTGATTGAAAAGGGAAGTTAGTATTGTTTAAATATTGGGTGGAAATTAATTATTGATTAAAGAGGGCGATTGGTGAGTTGTTTTATTGATGCATAAATTAACTATTGACCGGGTAATAAATCAATAATTCAATAAATCAATAATTACAAAATAGAAATGCGCTTGATGTCCGATTCGGTGCCTGCAACAATACGTATAAAATAAAACCCTTTATTCATGGTGCTGGCTATGGGAAACGAGCCGGTTTGCTCGCCTGGTTCTACTCTTCGCGAAAATAGCGTGCGTACATCATTACCCAACACATCGACAATTTTAATGGTTACGTTGGTGTTTTTTGATATAACATAGCGCACATTTATCTGGTCGGTTATGGGGTTAGGATAAACCTGAACGTTGCTTAGTAATTTATCGTAGGGTTTAGGTACGTTTAACTTAACGCTTGAAATTACACCAGGTTTAGTAGGCGGCAATGTCAAACTAAACGGGTTTTTTTTTGTTTTTTTCTTTGGGAAGAAGTTGTATGTGGTATCACGCTGTTGTTGGGGAGCCGCAAATGAACGGGCAATGTTTGCCGGTACCGCTAAAGCGATGACAACTATGCACAAACATGTATACGTAAAAAATCTCCTCATACTAAATCCCAAGCAAAAGTATAAATAAACCCCTCATTAATTTTAAAACAAATAATTTTGTTACCCATTTTAACACTTTTTAACAATCAAGGTTTAATTGAGTAGTTGATTTATACGATTTTATTAAAAATTAGTTGTAAGCGTTTTATTATTAGTTGTAACCATATTTTTTATAATTTTGGGCTTTTTATAACAAAAAATAGTGTCTCAACATAAAGATCTGTCAAAACTGTCAGCCGCCGGGCTCCTGATCAGTTTGGGAATTATATACGGTGATATAGGTACTTCGCCACTATACGTATTCAAAGCCATTGTTGGTTCGCAACGCATTTCTGAAGTATTAGTATATGGCGGTGTATCATGTATATTTTGGACGCTCACGCTCCAAACAACGCTAAAATATGTGGTAATCACGCTTCGTGCCGATAATAAGGGTGAGGGTGGCATTTTCTCTTTATTCTCGCTGGTACGCCGTAAGGCGCGTTGGCTCATTGTTCCTGCCATTATTGGTGGTTGCGCACTGCTTGCCGATGGAATTATAACACCACCTATCACTATCTCATCTGCCATTGAAGGTTTACAAACCTACTACCCCAATATATATACCGAAGCAATCGTTATTATTATAATAGCTGTTTTATTTATCATCCAACAGTTTGGAACGTCGTTAGTAGGTAAAGCCTTCGGACCAATTATGTTTATTTGGTTTACAATGATGGGGGTACTGGGCCTTAATTTTATATGGCAGCATCCATCTGTTTTAAAAGCGCTAAGCCCTCATTATGCTTACGAGTTACTAAGTACAAACCCATCAGCATTTGCCATCTTGGGTGCTGTATTTTTATGTACAACAGGGGCCGAAGCCCTCTACTCAGACCTTGGACATTGCGGGCGCAAGAACATACAAATAAGTTGGATATACGTAAAGACCTGTTTAATATTGAACTATTTGGGTCAGGCTGTGTGGCTTTTGCAACGCAACGGACAGGTACTTGAACTCGATAAATTTAATCCCTTCTATCAGATAATGCCCCCGGATTTTTTAATAATCGGGATAGGTATTGCAACCGCAGCGGCCATTATTGCCAGCCAGGCACTTATATCCGGATCTTTCACGCTTATTGCCGAAGCAGTGCGGTTAAACCTGTGGCCCAAAGTTAAAATAAGATACCCCAGCGAACAAAAAGGGCAACTGTATGTACCCAGCATAAACTGGATACTTTGTATCGGCTGCGTGGGCGTGGTATTATTATTTAAAGAATCTTCAAAAATGGAAGCAGCCTATGGTTTGAGTATCACCCTGGCTATGCTAATGACCACCATTTTGGTTTCTAAGTTTTTGACCCGGAAAAAAGTTCCCAATTATTTAGTTGTATTGTTTTTAGTAATGTACCTGCTAATTGAGGGAACTTTCCTGGTTGGTAATCTGGGTAAGTTTGCCGAAGGTGGCTGGTTTACCCTTTCAATTGGTTTTGTGCTTTTCACAGTAATGTGGACCTGGCACCATGCCCGCCAGATACGCAACCGCTATGTTAAGTTTATTGAGATAGAGGACTATTACGGCATTTTAAAAGAGTTAAGCGAGGATGAAACCGTACCTAAATATGCATCGCAACTGGTGTATTTAACCAGCGCTAACTTTAACTCGGAGATAGAATCCAAAATTATTTACTCCATCCTTCAAAAACAGCCTAAACGGGCCGACGTATATTGGCTGGTGCACGTTGATGTGGTGGATGAACCTTATACAAGCGAATACGAAGTTGATTTTCTGGTACCCGGTAAACTAATACGGGTAGATTTTAAACTGGGTTTCCGTGTGGAGCAACAAATTAATCTGCTATTCCGTCGTGTGGTTGAGGACCTGGTGAAGAATGGCGAGGTTGATATTACAAGTACTTACAAATCATTAAACAAACATAAAATTGTTGGCGATTTCCGTTTCGTGGTTATCGAAAAGGTGTTGTCGCGTTCACAAAATCTTTCGCTTTATGAGAAGGTGACGATGATGCTTTATGGTTATCTGAAAAATCTGGCCATATCCGAAGAACGTGGTTTTGGCCTTGATCTGAGTTTTGTCACTATTGAGAAGGTACCATTAATGCTGGCCACGCCCGATGCTGTTGAGATTGAGCGGGTATATCCGCAAAATGTACATTAAAAATAAACCCGCGCCTAAAGTGCGGGTTTTATTTTAAAAAAGGTTGTAAAACACTTTGCCATTTATCGTAACCCTTGCTATTTAAATGCAGCATGTCCGGGCCAAACAAAGCAGAATCGGGTACGGCGGTGCCTGTTTTTAAAATTGGCGTAGCTACATCAACATATTGCGTTTTTGCCTTTGTGTCAATAAAAGCCTTTATCATCTTATTGGCTGATATTACTTCGTTATAATATTTCGCCCGGCTTGGGCTTTGCTTAACTGCTAAAAAATAGATCTCAGCATCCGGATTCTTTTCTCGTATCATTTGCCAAAGCTGACTGAATTGCTCGGCTACATAGCGCGCAGACTTGCCACCAGCAATATCATTTTCGCCCGCGTAGATAAATATTTTATTTGCTTTATAGGGCATTACAACATAGGGTGTATAGTAGCTTACCCATTGCCACAATTCCGATCCGCCAAGGCCGCGCTTTATAATTGGCACATCGGCAAAACGCTGCTCAAGGTCGGCCCAGCGGCGAATAGAAGAAGAGCCTATAAAAAGCGCACCTCCCGGCTTAGGAAAATTAAGACTATCCTGACGCTTAAATTGCTGAACCTCGTTAGCAAAAGGGAAGCCTTGCTGCGCATAAGCGTTATAACTTAGAAAACTGATGAGCAGCGCTAGTAAAAAATTCCGTTTAGCCATTTTTAGCCGTTTAAGCGTTCCTCAAAAAACAAAAAAGGCAAAAAGGTTTCAATGCCGTTAATTACCCAGGTTGGCCCTTCAAGGCAGTACAATATGGTTTTTACAGGGCTGCCTTGTTTCTTTTCATACTCGGCCAATACCTGCAGGCACGATCCGCAGGAAGCGACGGGTTTAAGCAGCGGAAACTCCTCGGTAAAAGCAGTAACAGCCATCGCTTCTATAGTGTCATCGGGATGATTGGCTCCCCAGTGAAATAGTGCCACCCGCTCGGCGCATAGGCCCGAAGGATATGCCGCGTTCTCCTGGTTGCTGCCCAATATAATTTTACCGCTTTGTAAACGTAAGGCTGCTCCCACTCTAAATTTTGAATAAGGCGAGTGCGAGTTGTCCATAGCATTTACGGCGTGTTGGCATAGCTCCTGGTCTGCTGCATCCAGCTCTTTTACCGTTGAATATTCCTGGAAAGATATTTTTATTTCGTGATTTGTCATTACTGTCTTGCTACCCGATACTTACTTCTAATAACGGGGGAAACAAGATAGGGATTAATATTTGTATTAAAAAGCTGGTGCAGCAATGGAGCGGAAAGCAATATATTTGCACATGCTCATCACAGAAACGTCCTTACGCCAATTTACAACTGAGATATTTTTAGCAATGGGTTGCAGCCCCGAACACGCTGACCTGGCAACCAATGTATTGCTGCTTGCCGACCTGCGGGGTATTGATTCGCACGGTGTGGCGCGGTTAACCGGCTATGTGCGCTTGTGGGAGAAAAAACGTATAAACGCCACACCCGATATAAAAATAGTTCACCAAACCGCCACAACCGCAACCGTGGATGGCGATGCCGGCCTGGGTTTAGTGGTGGCCCCTTTTGCCATGCAACTTGCTATCGAAAAAGCACAGCAGTACGGTTCGGGATGGGTGGCTATACGTAACTCCAACCACTTCGGTATAGCCAGCTATCACGCCTTAATGGCTGTTGAGCAGGACATGATAGGCTATGCCCTAACCAACGCCAGTCCGCTGGTAGTGCCTACTTTTTCAAACGAGCGCATGTTGGGTACCAACCCTATCTGCTACGGTTTCCCGGCGGGTAAGTACCCACCTGTTATTATTGATATGGCTACATCGGCTGCTGCCAACGGCAAATTAGAGATAGCCCAACGTGCAGGAAAACCTGTACCCGAGGGCTGGATACAGGCCAAAGACGGCAGCTATACTACCGATCCCTTCGCGTTAAAAAGCGGCGGCGGGCTGTTACCATTAGGCAGCGACCGTGAGCATGGCAGCCATAAGGGTTTTGGCTTGGCGGCGGCGGTTGATATTCTGTCGGGTGTGCTTTCGGGTGCTAATTATGGCCCCTGGGTGCCGCCTTTTGTTGCCTTTTTAGAACCACCAACCGACCCCGTGGGTGCAGGCATTGGCCATTTTGTCGGTGCTATGCGGATAGACGGCTTCCGTCCGGCGCAGGATTTTAAGGACCATATGGATAACTGGATAAGCCGGTTTAAATCGGCCTCAAGGATTAACGAAGATCAAAAGGTAATCATTCCCGGTGAGCCTGAGTTTGAAGCGGAAATTGACAGGCGTGCTAACGGTATTCCGTTGGTTGACGCTGTGGTGGATGATTTGAATGAGGTAGCGAGGAAACTCCAGGTCGCTCCTTTAGCCCCCTCCGCCCCCTGAAGGGGGAACCGTGACGGATGACTGTTGTGCGTTTCACAAAAATATATGAAACAGGTGAAACGGATGAAACGCCTTTTGTTGTAAATAGCTTGTTTTCAATCCTTTAAATTTCAAAGTGAAACAAAATGAAACTACTTTTAAGTCAGTTTTTTTAGCTGTAAATCTGAATTAAGTCACTGGAAATTAACGGGTTGTGAAATAGTGCGTTTTACGCTTGTAGGTGAAACGCTTTTTTGGGTAAGAATCGGCCAAATCCCGGACTTTGATCATCGCTTCATTACATAGTCGTGCGAAGTCGCAGACATTCGCACAGCGGGGCGGCGAACACTACGGACAGCAGGGTTTTATGCTTGTAAGTGAAACGCTTTTTTGGGAAACACTGCTCGCCTTCTCCTCGCCGTCATCGCGATGAGCCGGGCTGTGTGCGGCGAAGTGGCGATCACACGCCAATGCATTAAGGCCTGCAACAACTCACGCCTCAGTTGTTGGTCATAAGACACAACAACGGCCAACGCGCACATCAACAAACTGCTAAAACAATAAAGCCTCGCAGAAATTCGCAAGGCTCTATAAAATATCAAGTTCCCCCTTTAGGGGGCGGAGGGGGCTGGCGCTTAATCTATACCCCTAAACAACCTGCTCCAACGAATTTTGCTGAAGAAAGATGCTTCGCTGTCCCAGCTCATCCAAATGAACAGGGCTTTACCCACAATATGATCTTCGGGAACAAAACCCCAGAAGCGCGAATCCAACGAATCATGACGGTTATCGCCCATCATCCAGTAATAATCCATTTTAAAGGTGTAGCTGTCTGTTTTTTTGCCGTTGATCAAAATGTCGTTACCTTCCTCTTTCAAGGTGTTACCCTCATACACCGTAATTGCGCGGCGATAAAGTGGCAGGGTTAAACTATCCAGTTTAACGGTCCATCCTTTTTTAGGAATAATAACCGGACCAAAATTATCTACATTCCATTTGTAGAAATGGTCTTTAGTTCTTGGGACACCGTAAGGATAAATCGGGAAAACATTTGTATCACTGCCAATTTCGGGTTGTATCCTGGGTTTTATAGAAGTTACGTTTGAGTAACCTTTTATAGTGTTGGCAGCCTCCTTGGTCATGGTATAATAAGGGTTGCCTTCGTAGTTAGATACATGAAGATCCTTCAATACTTCCGGATTAATGTCAACACCGCTGGTAGTAACATCATAATCTATTTGCTGACCCGGCTTATCTTCAACAGCTTTGCCGTTTATGTACACCTGCGCGTCTATCAGCTTCACTGTATCGCCGGCAATACCTATACAACGTTTAATGTAATTTTCGCGCTTGTCAACCGGGCGCAAATAAGGCGAATCGGCTTCCATAGGGTAGTTAAACACCACTACGTCCTGGCGTTTAATTTCGCTTAAACCCGGCAGGCGATGATAGCCTAATTCCCAGCCGTCCCAGTAAGCCTTGGTATTGATTATAGGCATGGTATGGTGCGCAAACGGAAACGCGATAGGCGTCATAGGTGTACGGGGGCCATAATTTAATTTGCTAACAAACAAAAAATCGCCAACTAACAATGAGCGTTCCATTGATGGTGTGGGGATGGTATACGCCTCAATAAAAAAGGTACGAATAAGCGTAGCAGCTATAACGGCAAAAATGATGGCGTCTGTCCACTCGCGTGTGGCGCTTTTTTTCTTTTTAGCGGCAGTTTTAGTTTTTTTTCTGTTCCAGAATTTCCAGTTCATTTGTTTTTAAAAATATCGTGTCAATGTTATCTATTATTTAGGGTAAAATCAAACATATCTTCTACAGAATAAATCCCTTTTTTATTTTGTATCCATTCTGCAGCCATAACGGCGCCTAAAGCAAAGCCGTTGCGGTTGTGTGCGGTATGTTTAAATTCTATTGAGTCAACTTCCGAATCGTAAATAACAGTATGCGTGCCGGGTACACTGTCAATACGGTATGATTCTATCAAAACTTCTTCGGCGGTTATATTGTCTGTTCCGTCCAACCCTTCGGCCGTTAGAACATTTACCCACTGCTTTTTTGCATCAAGGTTATCAATAATACCTTCGGCAATGGTAATAGCCGTGCCGCTTGGCGAATCAAGCTTTTGGGTATGATGTATCTCTTCTACCTGCACATCATAATAACTGTACCCATTCATTATTTTGGCCAGCAGTTTATTTACATGGAAGAATATATTTACGCCTACGCTAAAATTAGTACCGTATATAAATGCCAGGCCCTCCTGCTCGCAGCGTTGCTTTATAGCAGGCAGGCTATCATGCCATCCCGTGGTGCCTACCACAACCGGAACACCGGCATCAAGACACTGTTTTATATTAGCTAAAGCCGTATGTGGGGTACTAAATTCTATTGCAACATCAGCCTTTTGCAGGTTATCTGCGGTTAATTCGTTTAAATTATCGTGGTCTATTTTTAAAACAATTTCGTGCTTGCGGTCCTGGGCTATCTTTTCTATGATCTTCCCCATTTTTCCGTAGCCTAATAATGCAATCTTCATTTTTTGTGAACCTTTTTATATGTAAAAGAAAGGAGGTTTAACTATGATTGAAATTTATCTGAATGTAAAGGTAACTTTTAAACCCGGAACATAAGCACCCGAAAGACTGTAGGCATACACTGGCTGACTTATTAACTGAGGGCTTACTTTAAATGATAAATTGTTATCCATAGTATAGGAATGAATAAACTTGGCGTCAATATACGCGTCAATAATTTGCAAGCCCCACCCGCCTACAAAGAGCAATACGCTCAAATCTCTGTAACGACGGTAGCCTCTTACTGCCTCATTGATAGTTTGGTCAGAATAGCCGTATTGCGCGTATTGCTGGTACGTCTGGTAATAGGCGTCATTAGGGTTAGGTACGTAGCCCCTTTTACGGTACTGAGCTATAGTTAGGTTCTCCTTGTAATATTGTTGATTAAAAACATACATCCAGCCTATAAGGCCCAATCCTCCGTAAACCATAGGCACTTTCCACCATTTGTGGTTATACAACTGGCCCCAGCCAGGCACCATCAGCGAGTGCATAACTGCCTTGCGCGGACTGTGTGTACTATCGGGGTGGTATATCTTTTCGTCGACAATACTGGGAGCGAACACCTTTGATCTAAGCGAGTCAGCTTTGGCCTTAACACTGTCGGCTTTGGTTTTAGGCACACCGAAATCGGGCCTTTGCCCCCGGGCCGCAGCCACCACACAAAAAAATATTAAAAACGTTAAAACCGTTCTTTGCATTTTACCAGTCGAGCATTTCAAGAATGCGGTTAAGATCTTCCTCAGACAAGAACGGTATTTCTATACTTCCATTGCCCTGCGCGTTTATTTTCAATCTTACCTTTGAGCTGAATTTTGAAGCCAGGTCATCCTGGATTTTTTGTACCTGGAATGACATCGGTTCGGGCTGCTTTCCCTCCTTCTTCACTTTTGATCTTTGCAGATCGCGTACAATTTCTTCCACTTTTCTCACCGATAACCCCTGCTGAATTATCTGCTTAAAAATATACAGCTGCTGCGCCGGATCGTCAACAGTTATTAAAGCGCGGGCGTGGCCCATACTTATACCACCATCGCGTATAGCAGCCTGAATAGCAGGCGGCAGTTTCAACAAACGCAGGTAATTATTTACGGTAGATCTGTTTTTGCTGACGCGATCGCCCAGTTCTTCCTGTTTAAGGCTGCACTCATCCAGCATGCGTTGAAAGCTTAATGCAACCTCAATTGCGTTAAGATTTTCGCGCTGTATATTCTCTATCAGGGCCATTTCCAGCATTTGCTGGTCGTTGGCGGTGCGTACATATGCGGGTATAGATTTAAACCCGGCAAGCTTTGACGCCCGATATCTGCGTTCGCCCGATATCAACTGGTAACTATGCGCGTTAATGCGCCTAACGGTAATAGGCTGTATAAGGCCCTGTAGCTTTATCGAGTCGGCCAGTTCGGCTAATGCTGTCTCATCAAAATCAGTACGTGGCTGAAACGGGTTAACTTGAATTTCATCCAGCTTTATCTCGTTTACAGATCCGGGGCTATTCACTTCGTGCTCCGTAGTAGTGGTGTTATTACTTCTTTTATAAGGCAGTACATCATCGCTATCGTTTAACAACGCGCTTAACCCCTTGCCTAATGCTCTTCTTTTTTCTGCACTCATTGTTTATACGGTTTCGGTTGTGTGCTGTACAGCATCTTTTACAAGGCCATTTTTACGCAATATCTCGCGGGCCAGGTTAAGGTAATTAATTGCTCCTTTTGAATTTGCATCATGCATAATAACCGACAGGCCAAAGCTTGGGGCCTCGCTTAAGCGGGTGTTGCGTTGTATAATGGTTTCAAACACCATGTCTTCAAAATGCGAGCGCACCTCTTCAACTACCTGGTTTGAAAGGCGCAGCCTTACATCATACATGGTTAATAAAATGCCTTCTATTTCTAAAGCGGTATTTAAACGGTTTTGTACAATTTTAACGGTATTTAATAATTTACCCAGGCCCTCAAGCGCAAAGTATTCGCACTGAACGGGTATAATAACAGAATCGGCGGCAGTTAAAGCGTTAACGGTAATAAGGCCCAATGATGGCGAACAATCTATTATAATAAAATCATACTCATCCCTAATCTGGGCAAAAACCTCGCGCATTCTAAACTCACGGCTCTCCAGGTTTATCATCTCAATTTCGGCACCAACCAGGTCTATATGCGCGGGCAACAGGTCAAGATTAGGCGTTTCGGTTTTAATTATGGCTTTGTGCGGATCAACCTGGTTAATTATACACTCATAAATGCTGTTTTTTACATTGCGCGGGTCAAACCCGATGCCCGATGTTGAGTTGGCCTGCGGATCGGCATCAACCAGCAAAGTTTTATACTCCAGTACAGCCAGGCTTGCCGCCAGATTAATTGATGATGTGGTTTTACCCACGCCGCCTTTCTGGTTGGCTAAAGCAATAATTTTACTCATTACAGATATTCAAATTTGTGTAAACTGTGGTTATAACAACGAAAAGTAGCGATATAAATTTCTACCTTCGGAAAAACTTTTTTAAAGCAGGCGCTAAGATACGGATTTAAACCAACGCAAAATCCACAGGTTTTGGCAATTTACAAACATAATAGTGAGTGAATGAGTGAATGAGTGAGTTAGTGAATGTTAAAATTTACAAATCACTCAATCGCTAATTCACGCATTTACTCATTTAAAATGATAACTATCATATCATCTACTAACCGCCCGGGCAGCTCAACTTATAAGCTGGCTTTATATTATCAAAAAAAACTAAGCGAAAAAGGCTTTGAAGCGGGTATCCTTTCGATGATGGAGTTACCCGGCAACCTGGTAGAAACCACTATGTATGGTAAAAAAAATCCTGAATTTGAGCAAATACAGGAGCGGGTGTCAGCTACCGAAAAGTTCCTTTTTATTATACCCGAGTATAATGGCAGTTTCCCCGGCGTACTTAAGTTTTTTGTTGATGTATGCGCTTTTCCGCAAAGCTTTTACGAAAAAAAGGCCGCCCTTGTGGGTTTGTCATCAGGCAAATACGGCAACATACGTGGCATTGACCATTTTACAGGCGTGTGCCATTATATGCACTTGCATGTGATGCCTTTAAAATTGCACATCCCTAACATACGGGCTGAGTTTGATGAGGCCGGCGATCTGTTTAAAGATGACACGCTCAAATTCACCAACGAGCAGATAGATAAGTTCATTAAGTTTTAAATGCTTTTAAGTAATAAGTTATTTTATATTTGTGATACCCATTCGTAATAATGAAGCATCTTTACACCTTATTACTTTTCACATTAATTTCTTTTAAACTAGTAGCGCAAAGCAATTTTAAACCAGGTTATATAGTTACGTTAAATGGCGATACCACCAAAGGTTTTATTGATTACCGTAAGTGGGACCAAAACCCACAGTACATATCATTTCAACTAGCAGGTATTACGCAACAATATTCGCATGTTTACATAAAAGCCTTTGGTGTTGAACAATATGAAAATTACGAAATATACACCGGCCCAATAACCAAAGGGGCCGTAAACCCGAGTGATCTTAGTAAGGGTATAGATTCATCATTTGCAACCGGGACTGTGTTTTTAAGGAGCATTTTTAAAGGCAAAAATATTACGCTGTATTCTTATACAGATAAAATAAAAACCAGGTTTTTTATCTCGGAAAAAAATGGTGTACCGGTTGAATTAAAACGATACGTTTATTTAGACACTAAGCGTTCTGACAGAATTACAGAAAACAATTTTTTTAGGCAGCAATTGCTTGCGCTGGCAATAAAATATCAGCCTGACAACAGTAAACTTGCAGATCAGATAGAAAAAGTAGTATACCGCGCCCACGACATTGAAGAGGTGGTATTGGCGATAGATGGCTCAGGTAATCAGCTCAAAAAACCGACCATTTCCCGTGGCGGAATGATGTTGTTTGCCGGATTAAGTGCAAACTATTTTAAAACAACCGGAGCAGGTGATGGTAATTTGTTAGCTGAAAGCGAACCTTCCGGATCAATACTCCCGGGAGTAAATTTCGGAATTGATATGTATTTTAAGAAAAATGCAGGTAAACTGATATTCAGAACCGAAATAGGTTTGTCTGCTAATAATGTACACTTAGCAACGGTAACCAACCAAACGGATAACAATATTGACTATTTGCGAGACTATAAATTATCGTTTAAACAGTTCACTGTAACTTTAACGCCGCAGTTAATTTATAATGTTTTTAATAAATCCAACTTTAAAGCGTATCTGTCTGGTGGGGTTCAAATTAATTTAACTAATTATAACCATTTCGATGGCCATTTGACAGAATACATAAACAATTCATCAATTAGCGATAAACACCGGACCGATCCCAATTTAACAACGGTATATCCCGGAGGCATTTTTAAAGCCGGTTTTGTTTTAAACAATCTGGTTGAACTATATGCGGGTTATAGTACACGTAGCTACTTAAGCAATTACGATGCCAGCGGTCAATCTTTTAATGTAGAGTCCTATCGTGTTGGTATAAATTATCTTTTTGGCAAAAGGTAGTATTAATACGCGATCGGATTATTATTAATAGCAAAATGAAATATAACCTTATCCTTTTTTTCTGCCTGTTTGCTTTTAGTGCAACAGCACAACGCAACTTTAAGCCGGGGTATATAGTTACACTAAACGGCGATACCACGAAAGGCTTTATTGACTACAAAGAATGGAACCAAAATCCGCACGACATAACGTTTAAAACAACAGATCAGGCAGTCATACAACAATATTCGCCGGATAATATAAAAGCGTTCGGCGTTGACCAATTTGATCATTACCAAAGATACATTGGCCCCATAACCAAAGGCGCTGTTGACCTGGCCGACCTGAGCAGCGGTATTGATTCGTCGTCCGTTTCAGATCGCGTTTTTTTAAGGATGATAGCAGGCGGTAAAAACCTTACCTTATATAGCTACACTGACAGGATAAAAGCCCGTTATTTTGTTGGTGAGACGAATGCCGCCCCTGTAGAATTGAAACGTTATGTGTATCTGGACAACAAACAATCTGATAAAATAAGAGAATATAACTTTTACATGCAGCAGTTACTGGCGCTGGCTATAAAATATCAGCCTGCCAACACTAACCTGGCAGAAGGTATACAAACATTAGCCTACCGCGCCGGAGACATTGAAGACGTGATTTTAAAAATTGACGGCTCAAAAAACCAATACAATAAATTAACAACTAAGCGGGCAGGAATACGTTTTTTTGCAGGGATTAGCGCAAATTCAAACAAAACTACAGTGGCAGACAAAGACAACTATTTAGGTGCGGCAAAAGCGTCCAATGCAACGCTCCCCGGGGTAAATCTGGGGATTGATGTGTATTTTAATAGGAATGTAGGGAAATTTATATTCAGAACTGAAGTAAGTTTATCTACTAATAAAGCCAGATACGATACTAAAGCTGTCGAGGTAGACAATTTAAACACCTACCGCCGGGATGATCAGTTGTCATTTAATCAATTAACTGTAGCTTTAACGCCACAATTAATTTATAACATTTTTAATAAGGCCAACTTTAAAACATACCTGGCAGCCGGAGCCCAAATCAACTTCAGCAGCTATAGCAATTACATGCATGATGTACAGGAGTATTTTAATCAGGAAACGATAGGAAAAAACCATACTGATAAAAATTATTTAAGAGCAACGTATCCAAACGCAGTATTTAAAGCAGGAGTAATAGTAAGCAACCGATTTGATATTTACGCGGCTTATAATACGCAGGCGCGCTTAGGTAATTATGCCGGAAAACCTTATTCTTTTAATGTAGATTCATATCGTGTTGGTGTAAATTATCTATTTGGCAAAAGGTAGTATTAATACTCGACCGGATTATTATTATCCGCCATTCTTATCAATTGGGAATAAATTACTTTTTATAAAAAAGCACCGGGCTTAAATAACAAATGTTAAGTTTTTGCCGGCGGTAATTATCTATTTAAAAACAAACATCGCATTACAAAAGTTAGCTATTAAATATAGTTAACTATGAAAAGCAATATCCTTTTGTTGTGCGCTGTTTTAGCAGCGTCTGCGGCAGCGTGCCAGAACAACAAGCCCGACCCTGCTAAAGGAGTATCAGTAACCACGCGCAGCGGGCAAAAGATAAGTTTACCCCCACCTTATCAAACTAAATCAACAACGTTATATAGTAAAGTGATAGGCTGGGCTAAAAATGAGACCCCGGTTGCGCCGAACGGTTTTAAGGTTGAAAAATTTGCCGGTGCCTTAAATAACCCGCGCAATATTTATGTTGCGCCTAACGGCGACGTTTTTGTTGCAGAAGCCAATACCGAAGTTAGTGGCGTTAAAAAAGTTGGAGCCGCGCTTAACGGCGCTGCCGGGTCGCAAAAACTATCCGAAAGCGGTAACCGCGTAATTTTATTCAGAGATGTAAACCGCGACGGCAACCCCGATACACGGACTGTATTTTTATCCGGCCTCAGTCAGCCTTTTGGCATGTTGATATTAAATGGCTGGTTTTACGTAGCCAATACCGATGGCTTATGGCGATACCCCTACAAAACGGGCGATACTAAAATTACAGCTGCCGGTAAAATGATAACAGCCTTACCCGCCGGCGGATATAATAACCACTGGACCCGTAACCTTTTGGCCAGCGCCAATGGCACTAAAATTTATATCTCGGTTGGGTCGGGCAGTAACATAGCCGAGCACGGGCTTGCCAACGAAGTTAGCCGCGCCGCTATATTGGAAATAAACCCCGATGGCTCGGGCAAACGTGTTTATGCAGGTGGCTTGCGTAATCCCGTTGGGATGGCCATACAACCCAAAACAACTACGCTATGGACCGCGGTAAACGAGCGCGATAAATTAGGTGATGAACTGGTGCCCGATTATTTGACCAGTGTTAAAGAAGGTGGCTTTTACGGATGGCCCCTGGCGTACTTCGGCCCGCATGCCGACCCATCCTACAAAGGGTCGGTTGATAAAACACTGATTGCGCGTGCCATTGTACCCGATGTAGCGCTTGGCGCTCATACAGCATCGCTTGGACTGGCTTTTTACAGCGGCAACAAATTCCCGGTAAAATATAATGGCGGCGCATTTGTGGGCCAGCATGGTTCATGGAACCGGTCCCAATTATCCGGCTACAAGGTGGTGTTCGTTCCGTTTACTAATGGCAAACCTGGTATACCCGAAGATTTTTTAACAGGCTTTATTGTTAAACCGGGCAAAAAAGAAGTGCACGGCCGCCCCGTGGGTGTGGCAGTTGCCAAAGATGGCACGCTGCTGGTTGCCGACGATGTTGGTAATTGTATATGGCGGGTGCTTCCTAATTAATTAGTGCCTCAGCACTACAATGTTGCTATGTATCCAATATCTTACAACAATTTTAAGTTCTTTTGGGCGCAAAAAGGTATATTTTTGCGCCACGAAATAGAACCTACAGTGAAAAAACTTTACATTTTTATGCTTTCAGGGTTTGTGTTTAGCGTTACAGCCGCCAATGCACAAACCAATAATGATATTGCAAAATCCGATACAATAAAAGAGCTCACCATCAGGGGTTATCTGTCAGAACGCCCTATGCTGACTACCCCCGCCTCGGTTGGAGTTATCACGCCGTCGCAGCTGCAATTACAAGCCCCTGCCACATTGGTGCCTGCTATGAATACCGTACCGGGTGTGCGCATGGAAGAACGTTCGCCGGGCAGTTATCGCTTGTCCGTTCGTGGTAGTTTATTACGCTCTCCTTTTGGTGTGCGCGATGTAAAGATCTACTACGATGAGATACCACTTACAGATGCGGGTGGCAACTCCTATCTAAACGCGCTGGACTTTAATGCCATACAGGGCGTTGAGATACTAAAAGGCCCGGACGGAAGCTTATTCGGTGCAAACTCAGGCGGTGTAGTTTTACTAAGTCCGGTAAACCGTTTTGCCACTCAAAACTTTGTTAAAGCGGGTGTAAACTTCGGTTCATATGGGCTGTTTCAACAAAACTTTTCTACCCAGCAAACCAAAGGCCGAAATCAGTTTAACTTAAGCCAGGCCTACCAAACTTATGGTGGTTACCGCGATCATAGCTACATGCAGCGCATATTTGTGCAAGCTTCTGACAGGATTGGCTATGGTAAATCTAACAGCCTTAAAATACTGGGCTTTTATTCAGACCTGGGTTACCAAACACCGGGTGGCTTAAATGCAGCTCAACTGGCAGCTAATCCTCGTCAATCAAGGCCCGCCACCCCCACCTTGCCCAGCGCTATTACGCAGGACATAAAGGTAAGCGGCAAAATGTTTTTAGGCGGCGCAGTTAACGAGGTGCACCTGACTGATAACCTGCGTAACGTACTTTCGATATACGGCAGCTACGTTAATTTCTCTAATCCTTTTATTACTAACTGGGAGCAACGTTACGAAGGCACTTTTGGCATGCGCTCGTACTTTGAGCTTAAAGGTAACCAAACGCCAAATTTCGACTGGAAGGCCAACTTAGGTTTGGAGTGGCAAAAAACCAACTCTGATATCAACAATTATGATAACAATAAAAGTGTAAGGGGTAATCCACAGGCGTTGGATAAGGTGAATACCGACCAGCACTTTTTCTTTGCGCGTTATGAGGCTACATTTTTTGGTAAACTGCACGCCGAAGCAGCTGCCAGCTTAAACTTTTACAGCTATAACTTCAAAAACATATTTCCGGCTAATCAAAGCGCATTTACCAAACGCACATTTGATCAGCAATTTATGCCGCGTGTAGCGTTGTCTTACTCACTCACAAACGATCTTGTTTGGCGGGCATCTGTTAGTAAGGGTTATTCTACCCCAACCACTGCCGAGATCCGCTCGACCGACAATGTGGTTAACACAGGGTTACAGCCACAACAAGGCTGGAACTACGAATCGGGTTTCCGTTTCCGTACGAAGGATGAGAGCCTGTTAATAGATGCTTCGATATATTATTATCACCTTAACAATGCCATTGTTATACGTAACAACCCCGGCGAAACAGCCACTTTTTTAAACGCCGGCGAGACTAAGCAATTGGGCTTTGAAGCTTATGCTACCTGGTGGGTTATAAAACAAAAAGATTATGATTTTATTCGCGGATTACAATTAAATCTGTCATATACCCGCAGCCGCTTTAAGTTTGGCAACTATAACACCGGTGCAGCCAACTTTACCGGCAACTGGTTAACAGGCGTACCACAGCACGTTTTGGTGCCAAGCGCACAGATAAAGTTCCCTGCTTCATTGTACGTCTTTATACAGTATAACCGCACCAGCTACATCCCGTTAAACGATGCCAACACAGTCTACTCTGCCCCTTACGACTTATTACAGGCAAGAGTGGGCTGGCAATATAAACTTTCGGCCAAAGCACGACTTGAAGTTTTTGCCGGAGCAGATAATATTTTAAATAAAGCTTACGGATTGGGTAACGACATTAACCCGGTTGGTAACAGGTTTTTTAACCCTTCGCCGCCGCGTAACTATTACGGCGGTATGAACGTGATATTTTAAATGGTTTAGCAAAAAGAGGCCCGAATTAATTGGGGCCTCTTTTTGCTTTTTGAGAGGTGGTTCTGCCATTTAAAACGGCAGTAATTTGCACTTATTATCTACACCCCAAACTTTATCCAGCCCTCGCCCTCGTAGCCGAAAATAAATTGTTTGGGGTAAATTATCTCTGCCAGCAACTCTGCTTTATCTACAACATCCAGCGTTTCGCCGTTATAAACATCCTTTGCAACTATATACAAGCGATTAGTTTTTACAGCATTAATAGATGCAAAGCCCGGTTGCTCCAATAATTGCGGCATCATACTGATTGCGGTTACAGGAGATCCGACCGTAGGGATTACGACGATAATATCGGGGTTCTGCTCAGCTATCGCGTCATATACATCCTGTCCATCCGGAAAGGAAAGCGCCCTTCCGCCGGCCAGCGCTACCAGCTCGTCCATATACACACTTGCCGGTTTTAAATGATCGGGTCCTTCAATACAAAGCACCAGGGGCCTTTCCGTCACAAATTTAAGCTTATGTTCAATGAGCTCTAATCTCTCGCGTTGGTATTCTGTCAGTTCAAGCATGTAGTATAAAAAGGTAGTTGCAAAGCACAAAGGTGCGGATAATTATAAAATTTATACATTGATAATTTAAACTTAAAACAACGATGTGCACATTTGCACATTAAATGCCGGGCTTTAAACCAAAACCTGTCTTCGCCGCATGATAGTACTTACATTTTTCCTGGGTTTAGTGGCCAATTTCATCGGCTATATCCCGCCCGGAAATATCAACCTTACGTTGGTACGCATCACTATAAATCGCGGCTTTACCGAGGCGTTGCGCTTTATTATGGCATTCTCCATAGTAGAGTTTTTCTTTACTTTTTTTATAATGCAGGCTGCCAAATGGCTATCGGCGCAGGTGCATTTAGATGTGGTAATAGACTGGGTGATGTTCACATTATTTTTAACGCTGGGCACAATTATATGGCTAAACCGGAGCAAGCCCCCTCAAACCAAATACTCTAATCACGCCAGTATAAAATACGGCCTGCTTTTGGGTATTGTCAATCCTATGCAGGTACCCTACTGGATGATATGCGGCACCTACCTTATTACGCACGAATGGATATTAGATGGCAATTTGGCGCTGATAGTTTTTAGCCTCGGCTCTGCGGCGGGATCTTTTTTATGTCTGTTTTTATACGCTGAATTTGCCCGGTATATTCAGAAAAAATTCGCGTTGAGTACGCGGTTAATTAATACAGCCGTGGCTATACTTTTTTTTGCCCTGGCGGGATATCATTTGGCGAAGCGGGTTTATTTGGCGGTTAAGCCCAAGCAGGAAATCGCTTTGAAAACAGGAGGCTCCTATGGAGCCGAAAAACACGATTTGCATAATGCAATAAACAGGTAGTTCCTATGGAACTTTTATTGTTGCCTCCGTGGGAGTCGCCTGTTTATGTTAAAAAAAGAAATATAAAAGGCTCCGGAGGTGCCCCCTACCGCCCTCAATTCTTACTCCTCAAATTCCATATCTTCTCCGCCTTCCGCCCTATCAACCAAAACGAGGCCGCTAAAATGGCGAAGAATACAGCTTTGTTAATGTTATCCCAAAAATATTCGAAGTATTTGGTGTAGATAAAGATAATTAGGAAGGTTATGCCAAACTCGCGGGCTATGGTATCGCCGCGCTTCAAACCAAATAACAGGAAGCCGCCTGCCACAACAGCCGATATGATACCCCAGTAAAAAAAAGTGATCTGCTTTACATCATACCACCTGTCAAGATTGCCATAGTTGCCGAAAATGCTGAGCATCCATAACGAGAGAAAAAGGTACAGCAACCCAACCACATACGTTTGCTCAAAAAAATAAGCGAACCATTTCCTGCTTCGCAGCAATTGACAGGCACCTACCAGCACCAGGCCGAACAGCACAAAACGCAGGGGATAATTCATCCCCAAAAAATAATCGGCCCAGCGGGTTTGATAACCGGTTTCGGTACCGAACCAGCTTCCCAGGGATACCAGCGCGAATAACCATATTAATTTTGACTGCATGCGCCAGGCTAAAAAGCCGTAAATAAAAACGGATAATAAAAAAAGTAAGGAGTAATGCCTCGACTGATTATCAAACGTTTTGCCTAAGTAGGCAATGCAGCAAGCTGTAAATAATACGCCGGTAAAAACCACGGCCTCGTTGCTGAATACTTTTTCGGGATAGAGGCGTTCTCGGCTGCGCCCCCAGTAGAAAAGGAACACTGCCGCAATGGCCGATATAATACTGATAACAATATCCGGTGTATAATAAAGGCTTTTAAGCCATTTCACTACAGTATCATTAACTATCAGGAAGGTGAAGGATACGCCGCCGCAGATAAGCGCTATCCAAAAAGAATATTTAGCCAGCCGCATCCAGTCAAAGCCTTTAACCTCTAAAGTTGAGCGAAGCTCGGCGGCTTTTTTGGTGTTGAGCACTCCGCCTTTTTCCCAGTGCGTAATAGTCTCATTCAGGAATTCGTTCTCCTGCTTATCAATTTTCAACTTCATTCGTTACTCGTCTTTTGGCTTGCCTGGTTGTTGCGGCATACTAAATGTTGGCGGCTCGTAGTCATCAGGTAAATATTCGGGCGGTATGGTCGCGGTATTTCCGTCGCGTATGGCCCTGTAATGAGGCGACATGATCTCTACCCCCGCCTTATTAAACTCATCCTGTATGTTTTGATGCAGGCCCGAGTAAATAACCGCCTGTTTATTGGGCTGTTTGGTATAGGCGTTTAGCCGATAGCTTACATAATTATCGTCTAAACTGGTTTGCAAAACGTAGGGCACGGGTTCTTTATCAATCATTTCTGTGTTAAGGGCTGCATCAATTAACAACTGGTGTACCTGTCGCCAGGGCACATCATAGCCAATGGTCACGGTGGTATAAACAATAAGTCCTTTTTCGGGGGCGTCACTACTGTAATTAAGCGTATGACTGTTTAAAACGGTAGAGTTGGGGATAGAAACAATTTCATTCTGGATGGTGCGTATGCGGGTAACCAAAAGCGTTTTGCCCACTATATCACCCGTTACATCGCCTATTTTAACGCGGTCGCCAAGAATAAAGGCCCGCATATAGGTAAGCACCAAACCCGCCACCACGTTGCTTAAAGCGCCTGCGGAACCAAATGTAAATAATACCCCTAAAAACACAGATACGCCTTTGAATATCTGCGAGTCGGAGCCCGGCATGTAAGGAAAGATAACAATTAGCATAAATGCCAGTATCAACACCCTTGCTATCTGGTAGGTTGGGTTGGCCCAATCCGGATAAAAACCGGGAATCGTCAATTTACCGTAGGCTATCTCGTTCTTTAAATATCTTAGAAAAACCAGAACATACCTGAAAGCTATTACTATAATTATTATCGTAATAAGATTGGGTACATACTCCCAAAGTGATAGAAGTATTTTCTTTAAAGGCGTTACAACATACCCCAGCAGGGTGCCAGAGATATTTCGGGTAACCGGAAATATGCCAAACAACACAGGTAGGGCAAGGTAAATAACCAGAATTATAGCCAGCCACTTAAGGCCACGTATTATGCCATGCAAAATGTTTCGCTGCTGCTCGGGTTTTAATAGTTGGTAGTTGCGTAAATGTATGCCCCTGCTGTACCAGGCCGTAGGATTGTTGGTTTTTGAAAGCACCAGCCTGAATAAACGGTTAATACCGTAAATAATAAGTACAACAAGCAAAATAACCAACAGCGCTAACAAGCCTTCTTTAGCTATGGTTGCCCAGCTGGTCTCGTCGCGGTACTTTATAACCGCCACTTTAATAACATTCTTTATTTTCTCTGCCAGTAATCGCTTGTCGGTGTTTGCCCAAAGGGCATCCTGATCAGAAACAGAAATAAGCAAACTGCTCTTAAATATTACATCAACAGTTTGTTCGGATGTAACGATCTTCAACGAATCAGCTGAAAAACTTACCTCATCGCATATCTTTTTTATGCGCGAACTTACTGCTGCTGCACGCTCGGATGATGTAAAGCTGCCCTGGCGGGTATAAACGTAAAATAAAGTATCGGCAAACGGAGCCACCGGAAACCCCTTAACGAATTGCCTTAGCGAGTCTACCTGGTGCTTTTGGCGCATCAACTGCAACGAGTCGCGCTGTTTCAGGGCATTGAGTTCTTTTAAAAGGCCGGCCCGCTTTTGCTGTTCGGTTTCTGAGAGGGCGGCCATTTGCAATTCAAGATCGGCGCGGCGCAATGAGTCGGCAATACGTTCGGCAGCTAAACGCTCTATGCTGTTTATCTGCTTGTTTACGCTTACATTAAGGACTGAGTCCTGTTTGCGTTTACCCAGTGTATCCTGTGCCTGCAAATGAGACGGTAAAATAATAGCAAAAAGGGAAATAATGGCGAAGATCCTCATCATTACAAAGGCATTTATAAAAGCAAGCTATAAAATTTAATTAATAATAAAAGCTGCCATTATAACATAACCGGTTTTAGCTGGTTTCAAATAACCTTACAACTTCAAGTTTATCCAAAGCTATCCGCGCCTTTAACTCATCCAAGCCGTTAAGTTTCATGTCGCCGCGTACAAAGTGATGAAACACTAAACGGATGGGTTGGCCGTAAATATCCTCATCAAAATCAAAAAGATTAACTTCAATATTGCGGGTGCTGCCATTAACTGTTGGGCGGCTGCCTATGTAGGCCATGCCGGTGTATGCTTCACCCTTTACCAAAACCTTTACCGCGAAAATGCCGTCGCCGGGTATCAGCTTATATTTTTCTTCAATGGCGATATTGGCCGTTGGGAAACCTATTTGCGTACCTATCCTGTCGCCACGCATTACCTTTCCTGTTAAAAAAAACGGATAACCCAGGCATGCATTGGCCAGCTCAAAGTTGCCTGCCTTAAGTGCTTCGCGCACGCGGGTTGAGCTTACGGCAACATCGTCAATATCCTGTTCGGGTATCTCAATTACTTCATACCCGTATACAGGTGCAAATTTAAGCAGATCAGCCAGGCCGCCCTTTCTGTCCTTACCGAAATGATGGTCGTACCCGATCACTATTTTGCGGGTACCTATTTTGTTTACCAGCACATCGCGTATATAAACTTCGGCAGTTTGATTAGAAAAATCGCGAGAGAACGGGGTTATGATCAAATGGTCCACGCCTAATTGCTCCAATAGTTCTGCTTTCTCGTTAATAGTGGAGATCAATTTGATGCTTTCATCCTCGGGATGCAATATCATGCGCGGGTGCGGAAAAAAGGTAAGGATAACTGTTTCACCTCCAGATGCCTGCGCAAGTTCTTTTATTTGGGCGATGATTTTACGGTGTCCAACGTGTACACCATCAAATGTACCGATGGTAACCACCGCGTTTTTTACCGGCTTAAATTCATCTATATTGTGGTAAATTTTCATTTTTTAAGCTTAAAGCTAAAGCATAAAGCTTAAAGCTTTCTTATTTTATACTTCACACTATCTGCTTTTAGCTTTGGTCTTTCTGCTTTAAGCTTTGAGCGCTTTCAGCTTTTATAAAGCTCACCAGCTCCATCACTTCCCATGCATTGTCCACATGGAAATTGCCGCTGCGGGTGCGTGTTAGTTTAGACAGGTAAGCGCCGTTGTTAAGGGCTTTGCCAAAATCATTAACTAACGATCGGATATAGGTTCCCTTGCTGCATACCACCCTGAAATCAACTTCGGGTAATTCAATGCGGGTTATCTCAAACTCAGTAATGGTTACATTACGCAGGCGCAGTTCCACTTCCTCTCCTCGACGCGCCTTTTCGTAAAGCCGCTCGCCATCAATTTTTACTGCAGAATGCGCAGGTGGATATTGCTGTATGTCGCCGGTAAAAGCTGCGCAGGCATTACGTATGGCATCATCAGTAAGGTTGCTTACATCAAAAGTTTGGTCAGGCTCGGTCTCCATATCATACGATGGCGTTGTGGCGCCGAGCACAAGGGTACCGGTGTACTCTTTTTCTTCGGCTTGGAATGTATCGATCTGCTTAGTCATTTTGCCGGTGCAGATGATCAATAAACCTGTAGCCAAGGGATCAAGCGTGCCGGCATGGCCCACTTTTAGTTTAAGCGGCTTAAACGAGTTTCGTAATTTGCCAACCACATCAAAGCTGGTCCATTTATAAGGCTTATTTACCAGCAGTAATTCGCCTGCGGCAAAATCAAATACCTTTGCTTGTATTTCCGTATCGTTCACGCTTGCAAAGATAGTGATTAGTTAATTAGTGACCGGAGATTAGTCCTGACATCGCGGAAAATCCTAAAATCTTCTAATCCTATAAATTATAGCTCAGACAATATCGAATCTTCGTTAGATCAGCCAATGGCGTTGTTTTTATCCTGCCAGTAAATCAAATCAAGGCGCAGCTTATGCTCGGTGGCCAAGCCTGCCCTTTTCTCCTCTAACTTCTGGAGCTGTTCCTCTTTATTTAACGATGCCGGTAACGACAGGTAGGCAATGGTATTGCCCGTTTGGGAGTTGATGAACTCAAAATGTTTTTTCTCTCCCATGATGATTGAATGAATAGTGTAATGGCATAACAGCTGATATAGGAAAAGGTTGCAGTAATAATCCTTCCTTTAAGAAGGATTCGATTGAGGGGCGTAAAATGTTAATTTTTGTTCCGCCGGAGCAAAATATCCCGATTTTTACAAAAAACTAATAATCAGACGATTATGATAAAATTACAGCTAATTTTCCTGACGAATAAGTTGCTTCGCTTTGTTCCGCTTAAAAAGTTATCTATTTAATTATCAATATATTAAAAAAAATCCTGTTCCGCCCTGTTCCGCTTGTTCCGGAACAAAAACTAACCCTGTCTTCTCACTATCTCATTTATCCATATCGGCGCAAATGGCGAGGTACAGCCTTTTGGGGTAGGGTAATCGCGGTAGATTCCCAACCGCTCCCCTATAGCCAACGCGCGCTCCCGCAGCGCCGGATGGTTAATACCAATGTAAGCCAGGGCGATGTTCATGGTCCACTGCGTTTCGGGTGGTGCAGTGGGCATTTCGGCTTCAATACGGTCAAGCAGCGCCGGCAGGTCCAACCCTTCCGGACTGCGGGCTATGCGCCCGGCGGTTAGGCTCCAGCCCGCCCGGCCGGCCATGGGGTGATCGCTCTGCATCCATTGCAAACGCAGTTGTTCCTTGTCGGGATGTTCCTTTACAATGTAAGAACTTAACCAATCGGCAAGGTGCGGAAACGGTTCTGACCGCACCATGCTATCCACCTCATCAGCCGACTGCTTCTTTGGGTTAATGATCAGCACCGCCAGAAAGCGTGCCTCAATATTGCCGGTTGCCCAGAGCTCCTTAGCCAGTTCATGATTGGTTTTGATGGATTTGGCCAGTTTGCGGATATCGCCCATCATTACCCCAAACTGATCGTCGCGGGCACCCTGCTTTTTGTTGATGGCGCGCACTTTTTCATTTCCGAGTGCTTCCAGTTTTTTGAGTATGTCTGTAACAGTCATGGCATTCTATTTTGCGGTTGCAGCTGATGCGACCGCTCCATTAATTATAACATTGTCAAACCTCATATTGTTGGTGTGATCAGCTTCTACCGGCGTTTTTACCCCGCGTATATTGCTGTTCACTACCCGCAAATTCTGCACGGGCGACTCCGCGTAGGCACGTACAAACACGCCGAAATTGCCACCCTTTTCCACGTCCAGGTTCTCCACCCAAATATTACGTATGGTAGGCATAAAGTTGCCCGGGGTCTCATAAAACATATTGAACGACAGGGCAGCATCTTTATAGGTGCCCACTTTAATGTCCTTCATAAAAACATTCTCAATAATACCCCCGCGCGATGAACTGGTCTTGAGGCGAAACACCCTGTCCAGATCTTTTGAATCCATGGTGCAGTTAATGGCATAGATGTTACGCGCACCGCCGGCTATTTCGCTGCCGATGGTTACGCCGCCGTGCCCGTCTTTCATTATACAGTTTTCTACAATATGATTCTCGGCCGGGCGGGCAACACGCCGTCCATCCTCGTCGCGGCCAGATTTAATGGCAATACAGTCGTCGCCGGTATCAAACAGGCAGTTCTTTATCAATACATTTTTGCACGATTCCGGGTCGCAGCCATCATTGTTTGGGCCATGCGATATTACCTTAACATTCTCTATTGTAATGTTCTCAGACAGCAGCGGATGGATTATCCACATAGGCGAGTTGGTTATCCTAACATCAGAGATTCGGATATTTTTACTGTTTTGAAACTGGATGAAATTAGGACGCAGGAAACTACCATCACCAAAAACGCGGGTTTTAGGATCGGTCTTCTGGTGCATATATTCGTGCAGTTTATTACGCGCAGTAAGTTGGTTGATGGCCGGGCCACCATAAACCCAATTCCACCAATGCTCCCTGTCGGCGTTACCGTCTAAGGTGCCGTTGCCGGTTATTGCTATATTGTTTTCGCCGTTGGCGTATATCAGGGCCGAATAGTTCATACACTCCATTCCTTCCCAGCGGGTGGCAACAATGGGGTAATCTTTGGTATCCCTGCTAAAAATAACTTTGGCGCTGTCTTCCAGGTGTAGGTTTACATTGCTTTTAAGGTAGATGGCACCCGTTAGCCAGGTACCAACCGGAACGATAACCCTGCCCCCGCCGGCTTTGCTGCATGCCTGGATGGCGGCGTTAATGGCTTTTGTATTGTTAGTGGTACCACCGCTAACCGCGCCGTACTTTGTTATGTTGTAATCAACCTTTTTAAACTGTGGCGACCTGATCAAGCTGCGCAGCTTTTTTATTTCGGCCAGCGGCTCGGCACTGCTTTTCCATACCTTATCCTGCGCTAACGACGATACTGCATACAGCAGGCATGCCGCTACTGTTAAAAATGCTTTTACCATATTATTCAAAACGACTATCCTTTGGTTTATAGCTATCAAAAAGTTATCCGTAGCGCTGACGCTAATATCGTAAATTTAAGGCAGGTTTTATTTTTTGATGGATACGCAGTATTGCTTACCGCGCAACTTTTAACCAGCCCGTTATGCTCATTCTTGGTAAACGGGTCACTAAAACCTCGTGTTCCAGTTCATTACTTTTAAAGAACACGCTTTTGCCTGCGTTTGGTGTAATATCCTCCCATTTGTCTTTCTGATATATTCGCAATTCTCCACCATCAACTGCGTTGTTCAGGTACATTATCATAGAGAAAACCCTTGTGCCGTTTTGTTTAAAATTATCCAGGTGCCGCTTATAAAAGCTTCCTTTTTCGTAAAGCGTATAATGAAACTCATACCCTGTGATGCCTGCATAGCAAGTGCTGTTTAAATGGATTATAAAAAGATCCATTAAATCAAAAAAGGCATTTTCATGCAGGTTATTATGTCCGCGGTCTAACCAATAAATTTTGTCGCTGCGTACTAATTTGTTATGATTTATCAGGTTACTATTGCCGGTACCTGCAGAAAGCAACAGGTTACTACTGTACAGCGCGTTTATATTGTTTACCAGATGGGATGATAAGGCCCCGGTGAGAAAATTATTTACCGTGCCCACATTGGTGGCCAGGTAACTATCAATGAGTTGATCAAATATGGCCTCCAAGATGGAAGCAAGGTACATTAATTTATAAGTCAACGTATTAGTTCCTGATAATTATAAAATTAGCTGCTATTTTAACAAGCCATTACATCTAATTAGTACATTTGAATAAAGCCTTTAATTATGAGCGAGATAAAAAAAGAAGATATTAAGCAGGAAGTATTTGACCTGTACGACGATTATGCGCACAACCGGCTGGATAGACGCGATTTTATGCAAAAACTATCATTGTATGCCGTGGGCGGTTTAACAGTAACATCGTTGATGAGTTTTTTGATGCCGGATTATAAGGGAAACATCCAGATAAAGAAAGATGATCCCCGCCTCAAATCTGAATTTATTAATTACCCATCGCCAAAAGGAGGCGGCACCATAAAAGCCTTATTATCCAAACCTGTTGACGCCAAAGGAAAACTTGGCGGTATACTGGTAGTGCACGAAAACCGTGGACTAAATCCTTACATTGAAGATGTAGCCCGGCGAGCCGCGCTGGCTGGTTTTGTATCGCTTGCGCCTGATGCACTTTCGCCACTGGGTGGCTACCCGGGCAATGATGATGAAGGCCGTACCATGCAGAGCAAACGGAACGCTAAAGAAATGGAAGAAGATTTTATAGCAGCCTATGAATATCTGAAAAACCATAAAGACTGCAATGGTAAGGTTGGCGTTGTTGGCTTTTGTTATGGCGGTGGCATATCAAATATGCTGGCTGTCCGTGTGCCCGACCTTGCGGCCGCTGTGCCCTTTTACGGCGGTCAGCCGGCTGCTGGCGATGTACCTAAAATAAAGGCACCACTAATGATTCACAACGCAGCATTAGACACGCGTATAATGGCCGGCGCACCTGCTTATGAGGCGGCTTTAAAAGAGAACGGTAAAAAATACCAGGCTTTTGTTTACGAAGGCGCCAATCATGGTTTCCATAACGACACTACTCCCCGCTATGATAAGGTTGCGGCAGAACTTGCGTGGAAACGTACCATTGATTTCTTTAAAGAGAATTTGAAATAAATTATTGTTTCTGTAAGATATATAATAAGCCCCGGCATCTGTTGATCCGGGGCTTTTTGCTTTAAATGCAAGCGCCCCTCGTCGTTAAAGACGCTCAGGTGGTCGCTTAATTACTGTGCATGGTCTATAATAATTTGTTTATCAAGTACTTTTATTCAACTTAGCTTTGAATTAATAATCGGTGCCATGAATAGATCTCTTTTTTATCCTTTTATACTGCTTCTGCTGCTGGCTTTCTTCAATTCAGCATCGGCTCAGCAACGTATCGTTATTAGCGGTAAAGTAACCAGCGAGCTATCGGGCGAACCCATAAGCCGGGCAAGTATCAGCATAAATAATAAAGGCATAGGCACGGGCACTAACGACGCCGGACAATTCATACTACTTATTCCGCAAGACAATTTTAATGATACATTAAGTATTTCCTGCATCGGTTTTGACAGCAAGCGCATACCGGTAGCCGGCCTTAAAAACGACCAGGTGCTCAATATATCCCTTTCAAAAAGCACAATCGAACTGATGGAGGTTACCATTACGCATTATAATGCGGTAAAGATCCTCCAAAAAGCGATAGCCCGCATTCCGGAAAACAATATCAACCAGCCGCATATGCTGCGCGGGTTTTACCGCATGTATACATTTAAAAATGATGCTCCGCTGCAATTATCAGAAGCAGTTTTTGATGTTTTTAATTTTGGATATGGCGATAAGCGCGCTGATCTTTTCAGGTTAATAAAGGCACGGAACGAAAAGAATATCCGAGATTTCAGTTCGCTTGAATTTGGGCAAAAACCCAACACCATTTTTGAGCAGGATATAGTGAATCACTTGCCTGCCTGCGGCTTTTTAAACGAGGAAGGGCTGGAGCGCCACGAGTATGAAGTGGACGGCATAGTTAACATTAACGGACAGGACGCGTTTGAACTTGTATTTAAAGAAAAACGTGGCGAAACAAAAGACACGTATCGGGGGGTGATGTATATTGATACAAAAACTTACGCTTTTATATCTTTTGACTATTGCCTAAGCCCCGGGGGCCTAAAAACACCGGCCAAGAATAATTTTGTTTTAAAATCATTAATAGGAATAGGCGGTGTTGGACTTAATATGACCGGCGATCGTATGCGTGTTAATTATCAGCAGGTAAATAACAAATGGGTGCTGGCCTCGGTGGAGGGGACTGACTCCATTGCAGTAAACGGCCCTGCGCCTAAAGATAACTTCAACGCGCAAATAAAATTCAATTATCAGATAACTACTGTTGACACCAACGAGGATCCGTTTGAATCTACCATGGGCCGCAACGAAAGCATAAACAACTACAAAAGCAGTGGTGGCGAAAGGTTCTGGAAAGATTACAACATTCTGCTATCCGACTATAATGTAGATGACATCCTGAAGCAGATCCAAACCATTAATAAAACAAAAACGTCCTGAACCTAAACCCATCATAACGATGCCGTTTTACGGCAAAAAAAAAGCGCCCCCGGTAAACCCGGGGGCGCTTTTTTTGTACGTGAAATAATAATTATGGTTTTATCATTGCCAGGCTACCATCAGCATTGTGGGTTAATTCGGTAACCTTGATGTTCCTTAAATGCGTTTTACCTGATATCTGGGTATCATGATAAAAAATGTACCATTTACCTTTCCACTCAACAATTGAATGGTGGGTTGTCCAGCCTTCAACGGGGCTCATAAAAGTACCACCATAAGTGAATGGGCCTGTTGGTTTATCACTGGTAGCGTAGGCTAAAAGGTGTGTATCGCCGGTTGAATAGGTAAAATAATATTTGCCGTTATATTTATGCATCCATGGGCCTTCAAAGAAACGGCGGGTGTTATCCTTACCTAACAACGGCTTACCGTCTTTATCAACAATAAGAGCGTCTTTAACTTCACCGTCAAAGCTTTTCATGTCTTTGCTCATTTTAACCACACGGCAGCTTATAGCGGCTTCATCCGGTTTTTTCAGGTCAGTTTTTGAATCGTTAACGCGTTTACCGTCTTTCCATTGCTGTAGTTGGCCGCCCCAAATACCACCAAAATACATGTAGCTTGTGCTATCATCATCAGTAAATACGGCAGGGTCAATGCTATAACTGCCCGCAATTGGCTGTGGTTCCGCTTTAAACGGACCTTCAGGTTTGTCTGAAGTAGCCACGCCTATTTTGAATATATCCTGCTTATCCTTAACAGGGAAATATAAATAGTAAGTGCCATTTTTATATGCAGCATCAGGCGCCCAAAGCTGGCGACCCGCCCATGGGATGGTTGATACAGAAAGGCCCACACCATGATCGGTAACTTTACCATTCACATCGTCCATTGATAAAATGTGGTAATCTTTCATCGCAAAATGATCACCATTGTCGTTTTGGGCAATACCTGCTTCAATATCATGCGAAGGATAAATGTAGATCTTGCCATTAAAAACATGCGCTGACGGGTCGGCAGTAAAGATTTCACTGATAAGCGGCTGTGATAAATATTTTTTACCGGTGTCCTGCGTAGCGACTTTTGGAGAATCGGCTGCTTCCTTTTTTTCTTGTCCCTGGCAAGCAGCAAGGGCCAGCAATAGGGCTAATGCTGATAAATTAAATACTTTATTCATTTTAGTTAAATTGGTTTTATATTAATTGTATACTTGGGTGTACTAAATTTTAGGTCGCGTTATTAAACGCGTGGTGATACAATATTAATCTTTTTTGTTTCAAATTTTAAATTTTGCAGATTTAATGCTCTCCTAAAATTCCGCATTCGTTTGCGCTGTTTATCAGGGATAGCTTACCTTAATATTTCGGGAACATCGTATTTTGTACCGACCATTAAATTTATAAATAGAATGAAAACTATAAGGATCATTACATCGGCCATTTTTATGCTGATGGCGGCCACCAGTTGTGCGCAGGACACCAAAATATGGAACAATAAGCAATGCGCGGTGGTGCTTACTTATGATGATGCTATTGATATAGACATTGACAATGTTGCACCGGCGCTTGATTCTTTAAATCTTAAAGGAACTTTTTATTTGATAGGCTCATCGCCTGTAATAGAGAAACGCCTGCCCGAATGGCGCAAAATAGCCGCCAAAGGGCACGAACTGGGCAATCACGGTTTGTTTCATCCATGCGACGGCAGCTTGCCTGGGCGTTCGTTTGTAAAGCCCGATCATGACCTTAGTAAATATTCTGTTGTACGTGCTGTTGATGAGATACGTGTTTACAATACTTTTTTAAAAGCGATTGACGGCAAAAATAAGCGCACCTATGCCTATCCCTGTGGCGACCTTACAATAAACGGCGTTCCGTTTTACAAAGAGCTGGAAAAAGATTTTGCAGGAGCGCGCGGTGTAACCGGCGGAATACAAAGTGCCGGTGAAGTTGACCTGAGTAATATTGATAGCTATATGATAAACGGACAATCTGCCGAGTATATGATAGACCTGGTAAAGAACGCCCAAAAATCTCATAAACTTATTGTTTTCCTTTTTCATGGCGTAGGTGGCGGCCACAACATTAATGTTAGTCTTGACGCCCATAGCAAACTATTGCATTACCTTAAAAACAACGAAAAGGATATTTGGGTAGCCCCAATGGTTGATGTGGCAGAGAAGATAACGGCGTATCAGAAGAATGGCAAGTAAAAGTAAATCGAGAAGCCATAACGTGTTATATAATATACTCCTCCATTACTACATCGTATGAGTATAAAAATGTGGGCATAAATTATTAAGATACTGTTAACCTGCCTATATTGGCGGCGAATTTTACACGAGAAGATAAATCGCATCTTCACAACAACATTATAAATGTCTTTATTAACAAATGCCAAAGTAGCTGTAGTTACCGGAGGCGCTTCCGGGTTAGGGTTGGCAACAACAAAAAAGTTTGTGGCCCAAAATATTAAAACAGTTATTGTTGGCCGCAACGAAGCTAACCTGAAACAAACCGCTGATGAATTAGGCGAACTTTGCAGCTATAAAGTTTGCGATCTGAGCGATCTGGCAGCCATCCCCGCCCTGATAAAAGAAATTGAAGCAGAATTTGGCACCATTGATATTTTGGTAAACAATGCCGGCATCAACCTGAAAAAGAAATTTGAAGAAGTTAGCGACGAGGAGTTTCAGCGCATTGTTCAAACTAACGTGAATTCGGTTTTTACGGTAAGTCGCGAAGTAGTAAAGATAATGTTGGCGAAAGGCGCCGGCACCATTGTTAATATCAGCTCTATGGCGGCACAATATGGCATCCCATATGTTATTGCCTACACTGCGGCTAAAACAGCAATTGACGGCATGACCAAAGCCATGGCTGTTGAGCTATCGCCAAAAGGCATCCGTGTAAATTGCGTTGCCCCGGGCTTTATAAAAACTGCCATGTCTGCTAAAGCGTTGGATAGCGATCCGGAACGTAAAAACAAAGTAATGTCTCGCACCCCGATGGGTTATTTAGGTGTGCCTGAAGACGTGGCCGAAGCTGTTTACTTCCTGGCCTCTGATTCGGCTAAATATATTACCGGTGTTGTTTTACCTGTTGATGGTGGTAACTCCATCGGTTTTTAATTTTTTGACAAGAAAATATCATTATAATGATACCAGATTTAGAACAAACCTTCCGGTGGTTCGGCCCAAATGATGCGGTTACACTTGCCGCGATAAAGCAAACCGGTGCTACCGGCATTGTTAACGCCTTACACCACATTCAATCCGGCGAAGTATGGAGCCCGGAGGAGATAAAAAAACGCAAAGATATTATTGAAGCGGCGGGCCTAACATGGTCCGTTGTGGAGAGTGTGAAAATTCACGAGAGCATAAAAATAGCGGGGCCGGGCCGCGATGCAGCTATAAAAAACTACATCGAAACGCTGCAAAACCTTGCAGCAGTCGGCATTTACACTGTTTGCTACAACTTTATGCCCGTGTTGGATTGGACACGTACCAATTTGGATTATCGGCTGCCAAACAATGCTTCAGCGTTGCGTTACCACGCCCCTGCCTTACACGCGTTTGACCTTTACATTTTAGAGCGCCCCGAAGCTTTTGATGAGTTTACACCGGAGCAGCAAAAAGCTGCAAAAGAGTACTTAGACAGCCTTAGCGCCGAAGAAAAAGAGCTACTTGTTAACACCGTTATGGCTGGTTTACCCGGCACTACTGACGTTTATACCATTGAGGAGTTTAAGGAGCATTTGAACAAGTACGAGCACATTGATGCTGCTACGCTTAAAGCAAACCTTGCTTACTTTTTACAAGCCATTATGCCTGATTGCGAAAAGCTGGGCATAAAAATGTGCATACACCCGGACGATCCGCCGTTTGCAATTTTAGGCTTGCCCCGCGTGGTTTCTACCGAGGCTGACCTGAAATTTTTGGTTGATGCCGCACCTTCACCAAGCAATGGCATTACTTTTTGCACCGGCTCTTTAGGCGCCCGTGGCGATAATGATTTGCCGGGTATTGTTGAGCGTTTGGGTCAGCATTTTCACTTTATACATTTGCGTAACGTTAGGCGCGAGGCTGACGGCAGTTTTTACGAGGATAATCACCTGGAGGGCACTACAGATATGTATGCCGTAATGAAAGCCCTGATCTTAGAACAAAAGAAACGCGCCGATAGCGGCAGAACAGATATAGCCATCCCTATGCGCCCCGACCATGGCCATAAGATATTAGATGATTATAATTACGATACCTATCCCGGCTATTCGGTATCCGGCAGGATGAAAGGCTTAGCCGAGCTACGCGGCCTTGAAATGGGTATAAAGCGTACGATATTATAAGCTCATCTGTGTAAATGTTAAGAGCTCTCCATTTAAACTGGGGAGCTTTTATTTGTGAGTAATTTCAGTCGTCGGATATAAGCCCGGTACTGCTTCCGCTGCCTTCCTCCCATCCCCTCATTGATTGCATTCTTTTTTTTTCAACAAAAGCACCCAACCATGGGTTAAAAATGTAAACGTCGTATTTATTAATAACTGTTGATCGTCCTTTGGGACGGATATTACTTATAGTGCCGGTGTTTATTGTGACGTATACCCGAAAATGGCCGTTATAGATGGTACCAGACTTATTATCATCCTCCCAGGTCAAATATGCTTCAGCCCGTTTTTTGGATGATTCAACCAGGCCTTTTTGCTTCGCTAACATGATCGCTTTTTCTGTAGTTAACACAAACGATTTTTTCGTGTTGACAGGTAATTTTTCCAATCCTCTAATATACTCTCCAGGTATAAGTCTGCCGTTTTTATCAAGCTGCATCTCAATTATCTCCGGATAAGTTTTACCGGCAAATTTTATAGCGTAGCGTATTAAGAACTTCTCGGGCTGTACTCCTAAGTTATCCGTCCAATCGCCAGACAATTGATCATTATAAATAAAGCAGTGTTGAATGTCCCAGACAAGGTACTTTTTAAAGAACTCTTCGCTATAAACTCGCTTAATAATGGCATCTGCCTTTAACTTTATGTTAAGCTGATAGTCGTAAAACGGATAAGCCTTTTTATCAAAATAGTTAAGTACGCCTGTAGTGTAATTGATCTCTCTTTTCCGTTTCCCGTTCGGCCAAAACTCCGTCCAAATGCCATAACACTCGTTATGAACAAAAACGCCCTTTTCCCTAACTCTTTTTGGCTCATAGTAATAATCTGTGAAATAGCTCTTGTTTTGGTTTTTAAGTTCATTAAAAACACGGATGGAATTTAGTTCCTTAAAATACTTTGTTCTGATTATTGATGAGTCGGTTTTAACAACAGTTTCATCTTGCGCAAATAGCGAAGCTGAGCTTGTCATAAATATAAGTATAAGGGACAGTTTTAACATTATAAGGATAAGATCGATCCCGATAAATTTAAATTTTATAATTGAATCTCCCAACACTTATTGCACATTGCGAACGCCAGCCATTAGAAGGCTATTTTTGTTTGCAGCAACAATTTGATATGTGATTTGTTAATGTGACGTCATTGCTGACGGCAATTGCAAGTATTATATAATCGATAGAAAAAATATTTATATTTAATCCGATAATTTAATAGCCACGATGTTGTTAACGCGGCGATAAATACACCCTTACAAATTGAAAAAAAAGGTACTAATAACCGGCGCGAGCAGAGGCCTCGGCCTGGCAATATCAAAAATATTAGCTCCCGACTATCATTTGATACTGCACGCGTCAACTCCTGAAAGTTTTACTGAAACTATTCCTGACAGCGATATTTTATGTGCCGATCTATCAGACGCTGAACAGCTGACCGAATTTTGCAAACAGGTTAAAAAACTACACGGTAGTGAGTTATATGGTGTTATTAACAATGCCGGCGTAACCTTTGATAATTCTATCATTTATCAGCCCGAAAAACATATTGATGCCATGCTGAGCATTAACCTGAAGGCACCCATAATGATCTGTAAAACGGTTATGAAACTATTCAGCGCAAATGGTGGTGGGGTTATTATCAATATGAGTTCAATAGTGGGGCAAAGCGGCAATGCTTTTCAGGCGGTGTACGCGGCTACAAAAGCGGGCCTGGTTGCATTTTCTAAATCACTGGCTCAAGAAGCAGCTGCGATTGGCGATCAACACAATATACGGGTGCTTTGCGTTTCGCCGGGTTATATAGAAACCGATATGACGGCAAATATCCCCGCCGAAATGAAAGAGAAGTACTTAAAAATGATACCGGCGCAACGTTTGGGAAATCCGAATGATGTTGCCGAAACAATTTGCTTTTTATTATCAGAAAAAGCCTCCTATATTAACGGCACAAACGTGCATATAAACGGAGGCTTATTTTAACCTATGGCCGATCCTAAAGAACCTATTTATCACGAAACACTGGTTGGCGACAAGCCTAAACAATGGTTGCTGCATGGAGCCTCCAAACGGCTTATTGACAAATACCATTACCACTCGCCCAAAGTAGGAGTGGTAGCCAGTTACACACCCAAAGCGCGCGACGTTAAAGATCATTTCGGCATATTCAGAGGCGTTGACCAGATAGAATCATTCGCGCAAGCCAGTATTGCATCATGCGGTACTTATTCGCAATGTAAAAAGCAGAACTGTAGGCCGGCTGATCTCAGCGACGATTTCGTGCCGGTGTTCCTCAGCATAGGCAGTGTTACTTACCATAACTATTTGCAAAAGGGTGAAACATTTATTAACATTGGTATCATCAAGTTCTATAAATTCAGGCAGATGATTTGCGACGGCAGGATCTATAAAGTGCCGCCGGGATTGGATCTTGATGAATATTTTAAAGACTTTACTGATGAACGTTTATTGGCGTACGATCTCCCAAAAGATTTTAAACTAATAGCCGAGCTGTTTGACATAACCGGCCAGGCTATAAAAAAAGAAATATTTAACTCCTTATAATACAGCATGGAAGATAGAAAACAAATACTTAAAGATCTGTTAGAAGTACTTAAAACTGTTAGAACAATTGATCCGGCAAAACTGGAAGGTGTAACCGAAGAAACCGATTTCCTGGCAGATATGAATGCCCCAAGCACTGAGCTGATCAATATTGCTGTAAAAGTTGAGCAGAAATTTGATGTTGAGTTTGAAGACGACGATATAGACCGTTTGGGCTCAAAAGTTAAAGACGTTATTGATCTGATAATATTAGCTAAAGAAAGAAGTAAATAATGCCTATACAAGGTAGAAAAGTTGCTGTAGTTGGAATGAGTGCCGCAGTGCCCACTTGCAAGGGGCTTGATGATTTTAGCAACAAGCTGTTTGCCGGCGAAAGCATGATACGTTTGTGGGATAAAGCGGTGGCGCGGGGTAAACAAATGCGCTCTACAGTAGCAGGTTATATCACGCCAGAGGAAATGGACCTGGAGCCGATATACAATGCTGTATCAGAAGAGTACCCGGAAACTTTTATTGATTTACAAGGAAGAATACCTGATATAAACCTGGCCACTGCCGATATGGGTAGTATATGGGCCATGATAGGCGCTAAAGAATCTATTGAAATGGCCGGCTGGACCGAAGCCGAAACCCGGTCAGAAGGTACCGGCGTAATTATGGGCTCGGGCGGGGGCGGACACGAAATACTACGAGTTGCATGGCATGGTTTTTTTCACGAAGGAAAAAAAACGCGGTACGCCGGCTCGCACACGGTTGACCGCGCTATGGGCTACCGCGAAGCAGCCAACGTGTCATGCCTGATAAAGAACCGCGGCGTTTGCGAATCTATTGTGTCTGCCTGCGCAACAGGTTTGGGCAACATTGGCTATGCTTATCGCTTAATAAAATTTGGTTTGCAGGATCGCGCTATAGCCGGAGGGATAGAAGGCACGGCGTTAGAAACCTTTATTGGTTTTGATGCCATGCAGGTGTTAGCAAAGGGTTTTAGTCCCGAGGAAAGCTCACGGCCATTCGACCTTAAACGTAACGGCTTTGTATGCTCATTTGGCAGCGGTGTTGTAGCGTTGGAGGATTATGAGATGGCCAAAGCACGCGGCGCAAAGATATACGGCGTTATTGACGAATATTTTAATAACTCCGACGGCGACGGCGATATGTTTGCCCCATCTTTTGCCGGGCAGAAGCGGTTATGGGCAGGCCTGGCAGCAGGTGGCGCGCATATTAAGCCAGACGTGGTGAAAGTGCATGGCACCTCTACTCCTGTTGGCGATATCATAGAATTATTGAGCGTTGCCGATGTGTTGGGCGAAAGCGGTTATCATATATCGGCACCAAAATCACAGTTTGGGCATATGCTGGGTGCTGCAGGATCAGTAGAGTTGATAGCTGCCTTGCAGATGCTGGATAAGCAGAAAGTATCGCCTTGCATCAATTCAGAAACCTTAAATACTGAGTTGGAGTTTTTCCAGTTAAAAGATAACTGGAAAGGGCCAATGAAACCGGTAGCCGAATACAGGCACCTGATACCACAGCAAGCTGTAGAAAAAGAGATCAACCAGATAGTTTGCTTAAACTATGGCTTTGGCGGCACTAACAGCGCCCTTGCCCTATCAAGAGACGTTTAAAGCATCATGATAAACAACGAGGGAAAAGTAGCGGTAATTTTTGGCGTTCGTAACGAGAGTTCCATTGCATGGGATGTTGCCCTAAAGCTGCACCGGTCGGGCCGTAAAGTGGCATTAAGCTACATGGCTGACACCAAAGCCGAGGTACTGCACCTAATGGAGCAAAACGGCATCGATGCAACATACGCCGCCGAGGTTGATGTACGTGATGAGGACCAGATAACGGCTTTTATCAAAACCGCGCATGATGGCCTTGGTCCGATAAGCTATGTATTGCATGGCGTTGCCTTTGGCAGTCAGAATGTGATGTGCTATACCATTCCCGGTGTTGATGAACCCGCTCCCGAATACATTAATATCCCATTTGAGGAATTTATGGATGCGTTCAACATCAGCGCCTACTCATTACTTCGGATAGCCCGTGTGGCCGAGAAATTCTGCACGGATGATGCGTCTATATTAACGCTTACCTACAATGCTTCGCAGCGGGTGTTCCCGCCATACGCGGGAATGGCCATTTGCAAGGCGGCGTTAGAAAACATCATGATCTACCTGGCCAGCTATTTCAGGAAGAAAAAAATACGGGTTAACGCCATATCAGCAGGCTTGGTGATGACTACCTCGGCAGGCGGCATAAATGGTGTACGTACCCTGCGCAAAATTGGCAAGTTCACCGCGCCGCTGGGCAATATTACCGCAAGCGATGTAGGCGACACGGCGCTTTACTACTTCTCCGACCTATCCAAACGGGTTACCGGCAATATTCATTATGTAGATGGCGGCTTTAACATTATGGGGCTTGGTGTAGATGGAGACAAAACTAACTGATAGCCTTGAAAGCTTAACCGGACAACAATTTGCCGCAGGCAACGACCTGGTTTTTGTGCCGGGCTTCGAGGCATCCCTCACCCCCGGATTTAAAAACAAAGTTTATACTGACGCTGAACTGGCCTACTGCGATCTGTTTGCCGATTCGCTATTACGCTATGCTTCTACATGGGCCGCCAAGGAGGCCGTTTACAAAGCCGTTAAACAGTTAGACAAAAGCACAGCCGGCTGGAAAAAGATAGAGATCATCCGCGAGAAGATCGGCGGCAGGCCGCATGTTGTTTTGCACCAACCACAACTTTCCAATATCAGTGTTAGCTTAAGTATTACGCATGATGGAGACTATGCATGGGCGGTTGCGATAGCGCAAACACGGAGCCTATAAGTGTTCCGGAACAAGCGGAACACAGCGGAACACACAATTTTACAACACCTTATCTATCAGCTATTTAATTTTTTAAGCGGAACAAAGCGAAGCAACTTATTCGTCAGGAAATTTAGCTGCAGAATTGGGTTAATCGGCTCATTTTCAATATACTGAAAAATGACTTATTAAGCGGAACAAAAAAGCCACACAGTGGTCACCATAGCGATGGGTTTCAAACCCATCGCTATAAGATAATCCCCCTCCCAACTACTGACACACTTGTGTCACCATTTCCCACAAAAAACCTCCGTACCTTGCATCATTCCCCCAACAAACCCCAACCTTACAACTCACAACCTATAAATTCAACCCTCAAAAAAATGAACTACGACCAACTCACCAACCATCGCCCTATGGAAATTGAGCTCATCCGCGATATGGCGCGTGGTGCCCTTAAGCCCAAAGAAAAAAAACGGATGGAAGAGCTAACCAGGCCCGAGCCCAACACCCGCGACGCCTTTATTGTTAAACCCGCCGCGCAATGGCTGCAAACCGATAGCAGGCAGCAAAGCTATGCCAAGCTGTTTGGCGACTTCTGGTACCAGGACGAGCTGTGCATATTGTTTGCCGATACCAACGTAGGCAAATCTATCCTGGCGGTGCAAATTGGCGATGCCTTGAGTCGTGGTTTGGCCGTGGGCGATATGGAAGGCGTTGGCCCGCCGCAGAAAGTGCTTTACTTTGATTTTGAGCTGAACGCCCGGCAGTTTGAAAAGCGGTACAGCAGCAACTTTTATGGCACACACCAGTTTAGCGATGATTTTTACCGCATTGAATTTAATCCCGAAGCTACCGGCCAAAAACGCTTTGCCAGCTACGCCGATTACATGAACAACGCCATCGAAAATGTTTTGATAAGCACCGGCGCGCGCACGCTCATAATGGACAATATTACCTGCCTGCGCACCGGTACAGATATCGCCGCCGGGGCCATTGCCCTGATGCGCAACCTGCAAACCATTAAAAATAAATATAAGCTAAGCATGCTGGTGCTGGCCCATACACCCAAGCGCAACCCCATGCGTCCAATAACCCGTAACGATCTGCAGGGCAGCAAAATGCTCATCAACTTTGCCGATAGCGCCTTTGCCATTGGCGAAAGCCAAACCACGCCCGGCATACGTTACCTTAAGCAAATAAAGCAGCGCAGCGGGCAGGAGCTTTATGGCGCGGGCAACGTATACCTTTGCAAAATTGCCAAGCCAACTAAGTTTTTACAGATGGGGTTTAGCGGCTTTGATGCCGAAGCCGCCCACCTGATGGCTTTTACCGAGCAGCACCGCCGCGCTACCGAACAGCGCGTTATGCAGCTGCACAGTCAGGGTCGCTCGGGCCGCAGCATAGCTAACGAGTTGGGTCTATCCTTCTCGGCTACGTTTAGGATCATTAAGAAGTTTGGGAAAGAGGAGTAGGTGGCAATGAAAGCTTTGTTTAAATAGTTGGCAATGAAAGTTTTGTCACTAAGCCTTGGCTAATTTCGTAAGACAGAATAGCTGCAATTACTGATGGTTTTTGTACATTAGATAAATAGTTATTTATGAAACTAAAACATGTTGACATCGAGATCCCTATTGACGAGCCTTTCAAAAACTGTAAATTGGATAGAAGAAAATATGGCCAGATATTAACGGATATCGTCAATTCTTACGCCGACGGGTTTGTATTAGCAATAGATAACAAATGGGGCACAGGTAAAACTACATTTGTAAAAATGTGGCGACAGCAATTAGAGAATTCAGGCTTCAAAACACTATATTTCAACTCTTGGGCAAACGATTTTGATAGCCATCCCTTGGTGGCAATTTTATCAGAATTAAAAACGATGGATCCCACCCAAAAAGACCCATCGTTTAAAAAAATGTTAAAAAAAGGGGCTATTATAACACAAAATGTGCTACCTATTTTGGCCAAAGCGATTGCTGAAAAATATCTTGATGTTAAAGTAATTAAGGATGCTGTTGAAGGATTGGCGAAGTCCGCGGGAGATATTTTAAAAGATGAAGTTGATGAATATTCAACGAAAAAAGAAAGTTTAATAGAATTCAAAGAAGATTTAAAAGATTACATCGCAAAACATACTAGTGGTAAGCCATTGGTATTTATTATAGATGAATTAGATCGTTGTAAACCTAGCTATGAAGTCGAAGTTTTAGAACAAATAAAACATTTTTTTAGTGTTCCCGGGATAATCTTTGTTTTAGCTATTGATAAGGTGCAACTTGGCAATGCGATCAAAGGATACTATGGAAGTGATTGCATTGATTCGAATGAGTATTTAAGAAGGTTTATTGATATCGAATATGCAATCCCATCACCACCCACTGGTTTATTTTGCAAATATTTATTCAACTACTATCAATTTGATTTATTCTTTAACCAACCAGATAGAAAACATCCAGAATTAATAAATGACAAAGAGCAATTTTTAAAAATTGCTATTGCAATATTTGAAAAAAACAACGTGACGCTACGGCAACAGGAACAAATATTTGCGCATGCGAGGCTTGCATTAACCACGGTGCCGACCAAAAATTATCTATTTCCTGAGACTTATTTATTATTGACCTTTTTAAGATCGCAAAAAAAAGAATTTTACCAAAATTTAAGTTATAAGACTGTTAAACTACATGAATTAATTAGCACAATAAAAGAATTGCTTCCGGAAAATTTAGACAAATATGATATGCACAGTTTTGTTTATCTAGAGGCTGAACTACTATTATTCTACGACAATTATTGTAAAAAGGACTATGCGCCTTCTAATCTTTATAAAAAAGACGAAGAGAGTAAAGAAAATGTATTATTAGTAGAATCAGCATTTGGCGATCAGGGTAACCAAATCTTATTGCAGGCATTTAATAATTTTAGAAATACGCGCCGAACTGAGAATAAACTTAGCGTTATACTAAATAGGTTGGACCTTTTAGACAGTATCGTTTAATTGCGCTCTCCTCGCTACCGCAAACCTCCCGCTTTTGGTTAATGAGAGGTTTGGATATTGTAGATTGTAAATGGTGTTCGGTTGGAGGGCCAACGAACGTAGGACCAAAACTTTTGTCGGGATTCCTTGAACCTTTGGGCTTATTAATAATAAGAGATTATATTATTACAATGTGTAAACGATAATTAGTTATAATTGTATTATCATTGTATTGACTTTTTCAACATCAAATAAAATAGGTAACCCTACTTATGGCAAAACTTAATTTGCACGCTCAATATGATGGAGCTAAACACCGTGTAGATATCAGAGTTGATATTATTAGCTGGGAAGAAAATAATATACATTTCCACTATGCGCCTGCATTGGACCTGACTGGCTATGGCCATTCCGCACAAGAGGCCAAGGAATCATTTCATACCCAATTAGATGACTTTGTGAATTATACTATGAACAAAGGTACGGTTTATGACGAATTGGAGCGATTAGGATGGACCGTGAACAAGAAAAAGAAACGCGTCGTGGCTCCTGCTAATGATGAATTATTAGCTGACAATGAAACCTACAGGAATTTGTTGGATAAGCAAACTACTCAAAAGGGAACAACAAATCTCGAACTCGCTCTTTAGATTAAATGAGTACCAGAAAGTTAAGTAATATATCAATTTCACAATTTGAGTCATTCCTTGAACTTGCTGGTTGTAAGTTTATAAAAAGCGAAAAAGGGCATTGTAAATATTTCAGGTCAGATTTATTCCGCCCAATAACTTTTCAAAATCATATCGACCCCATACCAGAATTTATAGTGAAAAATCTTTTAAGATTATTTCCTTATTCAAGAGATGAGTTTTTCGATATTCTAGAAGGCACAAAGGAAGTTCAAAAAACAGGTAAAATCTATGTTGTCTGTAATGTAGAAAAAAACAAACCCAAATAAACCAGATAGTTTACCCTATTTGCTCTTTTCCTGTGGCTCAATAATCAAGCTAACAGCATCATTAAAATAGCTGCCACTTAATTGCCAAAACTACTGACTATCGAGAATCATTTTTTTAACGTTGTCATATTAGCTTTAACTAACCCCCATTCTGGCGCGAGTATGCAGCGTTAGCCCTGCGCGTTGAGTACTCGTGCCCCGCTTGCTAAGTTAATTACGGCGGCTGTTAAAGTCAAAAAAGTCACGAGTACGCCACCCATTACCCACCGCTGCATACTCGCGCCAGCGTTTAATAATAGATGGCTTGTGGTTAAACCTTCGTGCAAGCCGGGCTTGCACACACAAAAATTTAAACCCCTATCTGGCGTATGCAGCGTTAGCCAGGCGCGTTGAGTACCCGTGCCCGGCTTGCTAAAATACATGCTCGGTATACTCTATTTAAACATCACGCGTGTAGCTCCAAAGCCAAATTTCTCTTTCTGGGCGTCCATAAAGGTTTGTACTTTGGGGTGCTTGCTTAATGTTTTTTGCAGCTCGTGGCGTAAGGTGCCGTTGCCGGCGCCGTGAATAAATATCATGTCGGGCAGTTGGTGCACAATGGCGGCATCCAACGATTTATTAAAATGGGCCAGCTGGATGTTTAGTATCTCGGTACCGTTTAAAAATTGATGATCGTCCCGCAGCTTTTCTATGTGTAAGTCAACCTCCCGGTTTGGCTTGGTTAGGGTTATTTTCTCTTCGGCAGTTTGGAAGAAACTTGCTTTTAACTTTGCGGCATCAATAACCAGTTCGGGCTCATCCAAACGGATCTGCCATCCCTGTTGATCGATGATGGGCAGGTTCTTTTTAGTTCCAGAAAAATCCTTGGCTTTAAACTTTTCTGTAAATGTTAATGGCAATGGCGATGCTATATTCTGAGCCGTAAAATATAAAATATTGATTACCACCTTTGGCCAAAGTTGCAGATCGGCCAACTGCGCCGAGTAAACTTTGACTGAACTATTTGGCAAGATGATGCCGGCGTATTCGCCTTTAAAGCCCTGCTTTTCTGTTGTAAACGTTGCCAATAACTGGAATGAGGAAGCATTGATGAGGTGAAAATGCACTACCGAATTGGCCTTTACATCGGGTAAAATGCCCAGGTAAATACCCTTGGTTTTAAATTCAGCCGGGGGTATTGCCGACTTCTCGACTGTGTCGGCAATTGCGGTACCAGGCGCTTTATAGCCATGCACCAGCGTAACTTTAGCGGCCGGCACAGGTATTTCAAAATCATCTTCAATGGTTACGCCGATCATTTGCTCGTCTATAATGCGGGTTATAAAACCCTCCAGCTTTTCGTCAACAAAGCGAACAAAATCACCCAATTTATATTTCATAGTAATTATTAGTGGGGCAAAGCTACCTTATAAATTAGTAGTATAACGTAACATCGGGCTGATTATTTACCGCAGCCCGTCCTAAGTCTAATTCCAATGTAAAAATCCCTCCACTCCTGTGGGTTTGACAAAACCATGAGACTTGTGCTAAGGTTAATTAGCCATATTCGCTAAAAAAACACAATGGCACACCTATTCTCTCCTATAAAAATAAAAAACATCGAATTTAAGAACCGCGTAGTGGTATCGCCCATGTGCGAGTACAGCAGCGAAGACGGCTTTGCCAACAACTGGCACCTGGTGCATTTAGGCAGCCGGGCCGTAGGTGGCGCCGCGCTTATTATTACCGAAGCAACGGCCATATCACCCGAAGGTCGCATCAGTTATGCGGATCTGGGGATCTATAAAGATGAGCACATTACCAAACTAAAAGAAATAACCGACTTTATTCATCAACATGGCTCTGTGGCAGGCATACAGCTGGCACATGCAGGCCGTAAGGCAAGTCACGAGGTGCCGTGGAAGGGTAACGCGCAAATACCTGCCGAAGAGCCTAACGGCTGGCAGACCTATGGCGCCAGCGCTATCCCGTTCAGCGAAGGGCAGCAGCCACCTGTTGAGTTGGATAAGGCAGGTATTGAGCAGGTTAAAGCTGATTTTAAAGCCGCGGCCTTACGCGCTTTGCAGGCAGGGTTTAAAGTGATAGAGCTGCATGGTGCGCACGGGTATTTGCTGCATCAGTTCTATTCGCCCTTAAGCAACCAACGTACTGATGAATATGGCGGCAGTTTTGAAAACCGGATACGTTTATTGTTAGAGGTTATTGATACCGTTAAAGAGGTTTGGCCCGAAGAAAATCCGCTGTTTGTGCGCCTGTCTGCAACAGATTGGACCGAAGGAGGCTGGACTATTGATGACTCGATAAAGCTGGTTAATATTTTAAAAGATAAAGGTGTTGATTTTATAGATACATCATCGGGTGGTAACGTGCTGGCGCGGATACCTTTAAAACCGGGCTACCAGGTTGAGTTTGCCGAAGCCATTCGCAAAACAGGCATATTAACCGGGGCCGTTGGCCTGATAACCACACCCACCCAGGCCGACGAGATAATACAAACCGGCGAGGCTGATATGGTAATAATTGCCCGCGAAATGCTGCGCGATCCGTACTTCCCGCTTCATGCCGCGCATGCACTTGGGCACGATGTGAAATGGCCGGTGCAATACGAGCGGGCTAAGTTGAGCTGAAGATGTAACAATTAAGCTTTTTGTATATCTTACAGCCATAGTTGTCAACCTATGGCCATCAATTACGCATCCATTTACAAATTCATTCCGGCCATTGTATTGCTGGTTGCAGGCTATTTTTTAAGCAATGGATTGCTGGTTGAGTTAGGCATTAGTTGGGTGCTATTGCTATTGGTTGAGAAGAAAGATCTCGGGGCTTTAGGAATAAGCCCCACGCAACAAAGGTTGATGCAGCTGCTAACAGGGTTTGTAATAGCCGCCTGTTGCTGTGGCTTTTATTACTTTGTGCAAACCATCCTTTCGGGCTCAACGTGGTCGCCTAACAAATCATTTACGCTACCTAAATTTTTAGCGGGCGCGTGGTGGACAATGCAATCGGTATTGTACGAGGAGTTGATCTTCAGGGGGGCATTACTTTACATCGCGATACAAAAAATAGGCGCAAAATGGGCCTGCCTACTCTCAGCAGTTTGTTTCGGTATATATCACTGGTTCTCCATGGGTGCCTTCGGAAATGTGGTTTTCATGGTTTATCTTTTTATCGGGACGGGTATAATGGGTTACGTTTTAGCGCTGGCGTATGCCAAAACCCGTTCTTTGTACCTGCCAATTGCTTTACATTTTGGATGGAACCTGATCAACAACATTATCTTTTCGAGCGGCCCAAACGGAGGCCAGTTACTGATCTTAAAAAGGGGCGATAACTACACCTTGTTTGAAAACATAATTGTGTTGCTGGTTCAGTTCTTTGTACTGCCTGTTGTGATGTTTTTTTATATGAAAAGATTGAAAAGCAGTCCTAAGCTGTAAGCGTCCAATCCAGAAGAAAATTTAATAGTACAAAAAAAGCGCCCCTTTCGGGGCGCTCTAAACTGATAAGGATAGGTCAAATTTATTTGGCCGGTTTGTCTGCTTTGTTGTGCAACGCAACGGTTTCTGACTGGATCTTCTTTAGCATTTCGCTGCCTATCAAGGCATCTATCAATCCATTACCCTGACCGCCTGCGCCGCTCACCAAAATTTCGGGTACCAGTTTAATGTGGTTGGCAGCCAATGTTTCGGCTACGCGCACAATGGCGTATTGTTCTGAGCCCATGGCATCAGTTTTTTGCTTGGTAACTTCGGCTTCGGCCAAGCCTACAGCCTTTATTTTACCGGCCTCGGCAGTACCGTTCAAAGTTGTCGAGTTGGCGTCGGCGGTAGCGTTAACTGTTTTCACTTCGGCATCGGCTTTGGCGTTAATGGTCTTCACTTCAGCATCCGCTTTAGCGTTAATGGTTTTAGACTCGGCCTCGCCACGTGCGGTGGCCACTTTTGATGCCGCCAACTGTGTGTTGATCTCAACCTGGCGGGTTGATTTTACCACCTCGGGCTGCATATCGGCACCTGCCTTGGCACTTTCAAACTCCTGGCGCTCTAACTGGGCGTTACATTGTATCTCATAAGTTATTTTCTCCTGCTCGGCCAGTTTACGGTCGGTTAGGGTTTTCATCAATGCTTCCGGAGGAACAATGTCGCCTATCAGGGTATCCACACCTACCACGTTATAATCAGCCAATACTTTGCTGATGTGGTGTTTTGCTTCGTCCTGCCTTTGTATGCGGTTAGCCAGGAATTCTATCACATCGCTTTTTTGTGCTGAGTTACGGAAATAGTTGGCAATGGTAGGCTCAAGTACCTGCGATACCAGGTTAAGCGTATTACCAAACCTTGCTATCACCTTTGGCGCTTCGTTACGTGGTATGTGGATGATCTGCGATACATCCAGATTAAAAGTAAACCCATCAGACGAGCGTACTTTTATGGTACACAGGTTTTTATCCAGCTCATGTGCCTCGGTGCGGCTGTTGGCCCAGTTTAACACAATGTTGGTTGTAGGCACAATTTCTACAGCATGGGTATAAATATTAATAGGATGCTTACCGGGATCAAGCGGTTCGTCCCAAACACCTTTTTCCTGCTTTTTAACAATATTACCGTGCTTAAAAGCTTCGCCGCTGGTGTCGGTACCCTCGGGCCCAACAAATGAGTTCACCACGCCTACATAACCAATTGGAATGTAGATCATATCAACTTGCTCTACTGTTACAAACCAGGGGTTTAGATAATAAGTACCCGCCAGTATAACATCTTCCTGCAAACCCTTCATACCACCGGCGTTGATGAATGCTATTGGGTCTTGGTAGTTCTTGTGGCCGGTTACGGGCATACCCGCAATTTCGCCTTTGCCAAGGGGTTCGCCGTCGCGGGTGGTTACAACACCCACTTTGTTATCCTGTATCTGCGTAACGGGCACCATTTGCACTTCGAACAAAAAGTTATTGATGCGGTAACTTCCCGGCGTTAAAAACGCAGCCTGCGCGCCTTTTTGCCCATTATTATTAAGAAAAGCGATAGCATCCTGAAACTTGTCGCAATCAACAGGCTTACCCAATACCCTGCCGATATCCAACGGGGCGCCATCCTTGGCTTTTACCAGGCCCAACATGTTTTGCTCAATAATAGTGAACGGAGCCATAGTGATGTCGTATTGCCACGGCCACATGCGCCAATATAAACCCGGCGCCAGGGTTTTTGCCTGCATACCCGCCTCGCCGTGAATGGCAACTATGCGACCATCGGGGAGTCGTTTACTGTCTGAAAGGGTGAACTTTTTAACAACCAAACCAATGCGGTCATCAGGAACGATAACCATACCTAAAAAAAAGCGTAAAGCTGATTTATACAGCAATACAAGGGCTATGACAGGCACAGCCCACCACAGTTGAACAACTAAATTATTCATTTTAAAATTGAAATTATAAACCGGATCCCTTAAGGTGCGGGCTCCTACTGATCACGTATAGCTTTTGTTGAGACCTTAACTATAAAGTGTGTGTTTTAGCAAGAGAAATTAAAAGCTTTGCTGTCGAAGATTTTTCATAACCAAGTACATTATTTTGTGAACTGTTTGGCCGCTCAAATATCCCCTTTTAGTAAATAACTGCACCCGGAAATGGCAAAATCTGTTTACAACTTATAGTTGTAAGAGAACTTATTTTAAAACGGCTTGTTATACCAATATATATATAACACCACACCGTACTTAAATATTTGTGCCATGACAACTAAAGAGGGAACCAAAGCAGCACCAGGAACTGATAGCAAAGCAAAGGGCAAGAAAGCGGAGGAGTTAAAAACCGAGGGTCCGTTGAGCGAAAAGGACGAAGTGAAACAGGCCGAACAGAACACGCAAAAGCAGCAAAACAAAGGCAGATAATTTGCTATTTTAGCCCGATGAAACCTATCAGCTTAAAAAATTATGCCTGTGCTATTTTATTGGGCTCTTTGCTGTTTACTGCCTGTAAACATTCTGTTACCGCTACCGATCTGTACGGCAAATGGAACTATACTAAGGTTGAGAACCCTGATCAAAGTACGCCCGGGGTGTCTGATAACGAGTTGCAGCAACAAGCGCCGTATATTGAATTTACCAAAGCGGATAGCCTGCGCATGGTATGGGGCGGAAAGCTGCTTTCGCACGGTACATTTACAGTTGATGGTACCAACATCCAATACAAAGAAATTTTATCCGACGGGAGTACACGCATCTTTCCGTTTTATATTTCGAGCTTTAAAAATAATAGCATGGTGTTTGAGACCCTGGGCAAGGATATTTCAAGGGTGACGGTGGTGAAAGAGTAGTTTGCACTGGGCAGTTTGCAGTTTGCTTACGGTGTAGTATCGCCATTCACAACTATCTTCCCTGCATTTGCGCCTACCTGCCCGTTCATATCGGTGCCTTCAATTTTTATGGTATAAGTGGCCGGTTTCCCTGCGGCATAAAAGCTTAGCAGCGCGTTGCCATCCTTATCGGTAACAATGTTAGGTTCCCAATGGATAGTTGTACGCAGATCGAATTTTACGGCATCGCTTTTCACCAAATACCTTGGCCGGTAAAATTGCTTATAAGTATTAACAGCCATTGGTCGGTATACCATAGCACCGGGTATTTTTTGCAAATACGGGCCTATACCTGCGCGGGTGGTAACGTAAACTGTACTTGCACCCATCCTGGCAAAAACCTCAACGCCGATTAAGTCCGCGGCTTTTATCCTGCTTAGTTCGCTTATCAAAAAATCTACGTATCCCCTTGGTCCCTGCACGAGTACATAATTTATGTTGATGTTTGTTCCGTCTATTAAAACCCTCAGGGGTATTCTTTTGATACCAAGTGTGGTAAAAGCTGAAGTTATTCCTCTGCCACGTACGGAAGATACCATTGTAAATTCCCCAAACCCTTCCACGTCTTTTTGTAATATCTGGTAAAGGCTGCGCCCGTCCCTCTGCTGCAGATCGGCATCATCTAATACAAGGTCGGGGTTGCCTAAGCCTAGCGAATTTGAAGCTCTGCTACCTCTCTTGCCCGATATTTGCACCTCCGTTAACAAGCGTCCATCATTATTTGCTACATCAGCAGCGTCCTGCAGCGCTAAAGTAGTGCTTACAGTACTCACCAAACGGGCATCAGCATTTACAAACCAAGGCAAAAAGATTTCTTTAAGCGATGTAAATTCAGGAGCATTAAACCTGTCAATTTCTATATCAATGTTGGCATTCTTACCGCGTTTATTTTTTGCCTGTATCATGTACGATGCAGTGTCAACCGGCAGCAGGTCATCAAATCTGAACCTGCCATTAGCATCTGTTGTGGTCTCTAATATAGCCGATGGATTTTTTGATATAATTACCAATGGAGAGCCTGCAACAGGCTTTTTGCCATAATTTACCACCCTGCCTTGCACTACAAAAACAGGTTCGGCGGCAAAGCCGGCTTTTTGTGTTTCATGCAACACCTCATCCCATTTATAGCCTACCCAACCCTGTGTTAAAAGCAGGTTATCAAGCGCTGTTTTCACTGCGGCATCATCTTGCTTAAAGTAATAACCCGGATCTTCCACCGCACCCTTCAGATCAGAAGTAAACAGCAGATAGTTGGTCAGATCACTACCCAATGAATCAGGGCTGGTCTGGCTGTTGTCTGTTACTGATGCCGAGAAGCTACCTTGTACAGGTTTGCCGTTTTTATCTTTTACGGATATTTTTATAGCGATGCTGTCGGCTGTTTTGTAAGCGTTTTTGTCTGTTGCGAATAATATCTGTAAGTTATCAAGATGGTTAATAAACACGATCCGCTCATTTACCGGCTGCTGAGCGGCATTCATCAACGTGAACCTAGCGATACCGGTTGGGAAGGCCTTTTTTGGAACTTTCCTTGTTAACTTACCTCCCGAAAGTTCAGCTCGTTCTATATAGCATACCACCCCTCGCGACTGCCCTATCAGGTAGTGAACGCCTGCAATCCCTGAAGAAGATACTACAACGCGTAATGAATCGCCCATATCTTCAATTCTCAGGCTGCTGCCTGTATCTTTTACCTGAGGCAATTGTATCTTCCGTACTCTTCCATCTGGTAAAGGTATTTCTGCCGTGTACAGTTGTCCTTTTTCGGGCGTTAATTCAAATGAGCCCATGCCTTTATGCCGAGAGGCAAACACTGCTACTTCTTTACCCCGATTATCAACGATCTTTCCATTAATATCCATCGCACGCCCGCTTTCGGCAATTGCCTTGAAACCTACTTTCGTTAACGCGCCGGCAGTTAATGCACCCCCTTCGGGCATAAATTGCAGGTCGACATTTTCCACATCGCTTAACAGTATAGGAATAGTGGCAGAGAGCGGACTTACGTCCTTTTCAATATCTGTGGCAATAATCTTCAGGTCTTTTACTACTGTACTCTTCGGTAATGTAAAATCGAAACCCAATGATCCATCAAATCCGGTAGTCATTTTGCCGTTAAATAGCGTGCGCTTTTCATCCTGCACATTCAACTGCATATGCTTTAACCTGAGCGGCTTTTTGTCCAACGTGGATAAAGCGAGCTTAGCTTCAACCTTTCGTTTATCACCTTCGCGGCGGCTGGTAAAATTGACATCAAAAAGCCGCGTTTGATCTCCGGGAGCGGTTATGGTTATCTTTTTTGCGAATATAAAGTCATCGCCAAAGTTGCGCATCCAATTGGTATAGGCGCGCAAAATGTAATTACCCTCCGGCACGTCTTTTTCATCGAACCACAAGCTACCCCACGAAAGGCCAAAATTCATCGGCACCAAAGTTCGCTTTACGCTTTTGCCATCTTCACCATCCAGCTCCACATATACCAAGCCGCTACGTTTTGATGCAATAAGATAGTCGGCATTCATTAAATAAACCTTAAACCAAAGGGTATCGCCGGTATTGTAGGCAGATCGATCGGTATGCAGATACAGCTTCTCAATGGGCAGCCGCGCCCTTGCCGAATCCATACGGCTTTGTATAACCTCTATGGTTTTGGCGGACTGAGAAAAGCTATTTAACCATGCCCCAGCCAGCATAACTGACAGTAGGTATCTGATCAACTTTTTCATTAAACTTTAATGGCTGAGGATATTTTTATAAAAATAAAGTAAAAACCAAGCTTATTACAAGTTTTTTAACGAAAAAATTAGTTGTTATTAAGGATGAATGCCAACCGGTATTTTGCTGAGGTTATACCAACCTATCTTTTATCACCAGCGTACCGGCAATAATATCGTGCAGGCCTTGCTGCTTTTTATTAAAAAAGATGTATAAATAACCAATGCAAAAGGTAAGCATTGAGAATATTTTGGCCAGGTTTCTGCCCGCGCTGTGTGCAAAGGTAAGGCGGTTGCCCTCCATATCGCAAACGCGTATTTTAATCAGCTGTTTGCCGTAAGTACCCTGTTTGGGGCCGCACTCCATAATTATGTGGTAGATAAGGTTTGCCAGTGGTATAATTATCAGGAACCCCGCCACCGACATCAATAAACGGATAAGCTGGCTTTTGATGAGGAATTCTGCAACAAATATAGTTATGGCACATACCGTTGAAACCAGGAGCAGATCAATGGCCGATGCGGTTAGCCGCTGGTCAAAACTGCCGTAGTATTGCATAAGCAAAGCCGCCTTGCTAAAGCCGAAGATATCCCTCAATTCAGCAATTTCATGCGCTTCCTTATAGTCATCCATGGCCTCTGTTTTAACAAAGTCTGTAGGTTTTATTTTGCGCTCCTTGAGTTGGTCGATAGTAAATGGCCCTTCGGGTTTACCGTTTATAACGAGGATGTAGGTATTTGAAGAGGGTGCCATTTCAAGCTAATGTAGTACTAATCTTTGATATTGTAAATGCCCGGAGGCTTATGTATACTGTAAACATCATTATATTAGTATCATGAAAAAACTGATCTTCATCCTCACGTTCCTGCTTTGCTACAATTTTAGCTTCGCCCAGCAAACTGATATTGCCGCCATAAGGCAAACCATAACAACCATGTTTGATGCCATGCGCAAAACAGACAGCACGTTGCTGCGGTCTACCTTTGCAAAGGGCATGATACTGCAAAGCATAGGCAAAGCTAAAGACGGATCAACAGCAATGATAACAGAAAGCCCGGATGAGTTTGTTAAGAGTGTTGGCACGCCGCATAAAGGCATTTACGACGAACGCATTACGTTTAGCGATGTTAAGGTAGATGGTGAACTGGCCAGTGTTTGGGCACCCTATAAGTTTTATGTTGATGATAAATTTAGCCACTGCGGAGTGGATGTTTTTCAGCTAATGAAAACTGCCGCCGGGTGGAAAATTATTTATATAGTAGATACGAGAAGGAAAGACGATTGTCCGATAATGTAAAGCCTTACCTACCCCTTCCCATTCAACCTATCCTTAATAAACTGCCAGTCGGTCATCATTAAACTTTCGGGTTGGCCAGATTTTCTTTCTGCTTTTCTAACATACTTTTTTGCTTTTCTCAGTAAAAATTCGTCCCTGGTTGGCGCTAATGGATTGTAGCCGAAATTAGTTTGCGAGAAAAGATGGAGGAATTTTCCATCGGTATAAAAATTATACCCTAACTGGTCCGCGATGACTTTTAATGAAGCGTGATTATAGAATGCCAAATGCTGCCCCGTCTCGGTCGCAAAATAAGGCCAGTCATCTACTGTCTTTATACTTTCTGGCTGCAATTCTGTGCTAAAAAGTAGGTTGTACGAGAAGCCCAGCATGCGTTTAATATCCTCCAGCGGATTAGCCAGGTGCTCAAAAACTTCAAAAGCGGTAACCAGCTCAAAACGCTGGTTAGGGGGCAGGTTGGTTAGGTCAAAATATTCGGCAAACAAATTCTGGCAGTAAGGGTCGGTATGATAAAAGTTAAAGCCCCTATCGCGCATCAGGCGGGTAAATAAACCATAACCACCGGCATAATCTAAAAACAGCCCCGTTTTATTGAAAGATGAAAGCAATAATTTGCCGGTTCTTTCGGCCAGTTGCAGGTTGCGAAACACCAGGCCCACATCCAGTTTGGTTATAGCAGATGAGTAAGCATCAGCAAGCCAGTACGGCTCCTCGGTTTGAATAAAGCCGGTATCCGCGCAGCGATAATATTTTACATCATATTTATTTAAAATCCTTGCCGTAAATAATAAGGTGGTTTTTCCGCCGGTGACCTTGCTTTGCATGTGTTAAATATGCAAACTTTTTGACTATTAAGTTTTACTTTTGGCTCTTCTTGCTGAAAAATGACATCACTACCTATTATTTTTTTTCATAACGGTAACCCGGAGTATTTAAAATATAGCCTTAAACAAGCCAAATATTTTAACCCGGATGCCACCATTTATTTGCTGGGCGACAAGACAAATAACCGGTACCCGTTTGTTACGCATGTAAACGTTAGTAGCTTACAAAGTGATGCTGAAGCATTTACACGGGTATATAAACACCGATCGCCCAATAGCGAAAATTACGAGTTGAACTGTTTTTTGCGCTGGTTTTATATTAAGGCATGTTGTAAACAATACGGTATTGAAGGTTTTATTTATTTAGACTCTGATGTTCTTACGTTTCAGAATTTTACCGAACTAAAACCTTTTTTTGGCGATAACACCATTGCCAACACCTGCGATTGGACAGGCATGCCCGCTGTGACCTATTTTAAAAACCACGAAGCCATCAGTAGTTTTTGCGATTTTTTGATTTATGCGTATACCGATATATCGGCCATTAAAAAATTAGAAGAATGGTATGACACCTTGTTGGTTGACCCCGAAACTCTGGGTGGAATATCAGACATGATATTATTTCATTTTTATTT
>Ga0164241_10000169_pt1 | contig 155321 bp, 142 predicted proteins | sample OricomyardsoilBY_FD_108780 | JGI IMG/M metagenome (GOLD analysis project Ga0164241, IMG submission 108780) | Backyard soil microbial communities from Emeryville, California, USA - Original compost - Back yard soil (BY) | ecosystem: Environmental > Terrestrial > Soil > Unclassified | place... | reverse complement strand
GTTTGGTTGTGTTACCGCTATGTCGTCCCTCCGGGACTTGGTTGATAGTTTTGTGCCATTGCTATATCGTCCCTACGGGACTTGATTTTTTAGTTTGTTTGTGTTACCGCTATGTCGTCCCTCTGGGACTTGGTTGATAGTTTTGTGGTATTGCTATATCGTCCCTACGGGACTTGATTTTTTAGTTTGTTTGTGTTACCGCTATGTCGTCCCTCCGGGACTTGGTTGGTAATTTTTGTGGTATTGCTATATCGTCCCTACGGGACTTGATTTTTTAGTTTGGTTGTGTTACCGCTATGTCGTCCCTCCGGGACTTGGCTGGTAATTTTTGTGGTATTGCTATATCGTTCCTACGGGGCCTGATTTTTTAGTTTGTTTGTGTTACCGCTGTATCGTCCCTCCGGGACTTGGTTTGTAGTTTTGTAGGTTGTCTCGGTTACCACAAACGTGAGTGTATTCATGACGTGAATTTGCCCCGGAGGGGCAGAATATGGGTAACCGAAAACTAAGGCTATGATAAGTCCCGTAGGGACGAAATATAACCACACTGGGCCGAGTGATATTATTCGAGTTCTTTGAAGAGGTATCGTTCGTCATAATCGATGTTGAATTCCTGAAGAAAGGCTTTGTACTCCTCGGCGAATGTTCTTTTCTGGTGATGTAATTCCTGATTTTGTATGTAGGCAATCACTGTGCTTCCTTGTGATTTACTATACGAGAATGCTCCATATCCCTCCTGCCATTCAAAACGTCCTTTTGTAAATTTCCTGTCATTGATCCATTTTGAAGATCCTCCTTTATATCCTGCATAAGATCTGAAAGCGATTGTGAAGGTCTCATTCCAAAGAATATGTGGAGATGATCCGGCATGCCATTAATGGCTAATAGTTTGTGATTATAGTCTGAACAATACCTGTGATGTATTTATACAATTCATCTTTCCATTCCTTTTGTATAAGGCCAAGCCTGTATTTAACAACGAAGACGGCTTGAATGTGAATTTGGGTGTATGTGTTAGCCATGTGTAATTATATTTCGTCCCTATGGAACTTGTCACAGTTATTTTTTATTACCAATATTTGGGTTCCTACTGAACCTCTAAAATAAAAATTGCCGGGATGCACAAAATGAGTAGTTGCCGAAAATTAACGCTATGATAAATTCCTTCCCTCAAGGACTTATAAAAGTTATGCTTTGGTGTATGTGTTTGCCATACGTGAAATTATATTTCGTCCCTACGGGACTTACTATAAATATTTTTTTACTACCAATATTAGGTTCCTCCGGAACCTCTAAAATAAGAAATGCCCCGGAGGGGCAAAATATCGGTAACTAAAAAACTAAATGGGAATAGTCCCGTAGGGACGAAATAGACGAATGTATCTAGGTATTATTTATCCAGCAAATACTTGATTTTATTCAGGGCGCGTTGATTGCGGGAGGATTGGATGTTGTTTACAATGCTCTCCTTTTCGCGCTCAGTAAGACGCCAGCTTAGTGAGGCACGGGCATTGTTATTCCGGATACTGTCCATGCCCTGTAAAATAGGAGAGTAGTTTTCCGATTGATACTCGATGTCTACCCGATCAATGGTGCCCTTGAACCAGTACTTGGCATACCCCAGAACAAGATCACTATTGATGTCCTGAAAATTCTCAAAATTGTTGTACACACTACTGATAGGCTGTGTAATATCATCCAGCAAAGTTTGTGATGTTTTCGGTGGGATGACGGCCATCTTAGGTGAATCGCGAATGGATATAAAAATCACCCCTGAAGTATTTTCAGCAATCCAGTCTTTAAACGAAAACAGAAACCGCGAGGCATCGGACAATCCAAAATTATCCGAAATACCGGCATCCATAATCTGAATCGACGGGTTGGTAGGCAATGTGGTATTGGGTGTAATGTATGGGAACGTGGCGCTCATACGCAGCGCAGAGAGAAATCGCATGTTTTTCGCTCCGGCGTTTTCGAACAAACGCATAAAGTCTACGCCACTGATTTTTGAATAACTGTAATTGGTAAAATTCAGTATCTCGCTGTTCATGAACGATACAGATCGGGAAGCGATGTACATCTTTCGTCCGTCGTTAATGATGGTGGGCGTCAGGATAACCATCGGGATTGTACCAGTCATTTCCATTGAGTCGTAGGCACTCATGGGTTTGTCCATCAGGTGTTCGGATATTTGATCGAGCTGTTCTTCGAATGTATAGCTTCGGTCCTTTTCATAATAATTGCCTGCATATTTAAATTGGCTAAAGCCTACGAAAAGATCATTGGCCAGTAAACTAAAGATCAGGGGATTGAGGTTATCGGAGGAAATTCGTTGACGGTGGTAGGGTGCATAAGGATGAATGTTAACACCTTGTTTTTCCCGCAATTTAAGTTCCCGAAAATAACTGCCACCAATTAAACCACCCGACGCACCTGTAATGAGAACGCTTTGATCCATCAGACGTCCCCCGGTTAAACTATCGGCCACTTGCAACGTGCTGAATGTCCAAAGGGCTGCTCTTTTGCCGCCCCCGCTGGCGCAGAGAAAAATAAGTTTTGGTTTTTTGTTTTTTGAAAATTTGCTCCTCCAGTTTTCGAGCATGACGAGCGTTGTCTTCCGATCTTCTTCAATGAATTCTTTTGAATTCAGTTTTTGCAATGTGTTGACGGAGTAATCAACATAGGGTTCTGCGTAGGAGAGGCCAAAAGCTTCATAACGCTTGCTGAAAAAATCTTTACCCACAAGGTAATTGAAGAAAAGAAAAAGCACGAGCGCAGTGGTGGCTGACCAGTTTCCAAACCAATAGGCAAACGCACCGGAAAGCATCACGAAAATGGTAAGGAAAATGATGGCACTGGCAGCGGCCGGCAACTGAAAAGGTGCATAGTCTTTGAATATTCCCAGTAAAAGAATAAAAGCAAAAATGATCGTCTCAATGATCACCAGGTTGAAATGATTTTGGTCGAACACCTGAATGACGGTGGCTTTGTCGTAAAAACCAGTGTCTTCTACTTTCTTAACCCTAAGGTTAAACTCCATGTAGTTGTCAACCCTGACTTGCTTTTTACGTGCAATGTCGAGCTTCTGCATAGCGCTCGCTCGTGTGATCTTTACATTTTGCTTTATTTTTTCGTCGATCCGGCAGATCACAAACTTGAAAATGTCTTTGTTGGTGAACCAGAAGTAAACGAAGAACACTAACGTCATCGCAATATATCCGCTGATCAACCCTCCCAGGTACCACATCAATGATTCTACGGTAGAATACTGGTTGTAGATTTGGAACTCTATGATTTGATAGATGTACGTGCCGAGAAAAAGAACAGGTATTACGCTGTTATTGATGGCGAACTTGGTAAAGGGTTTTGACAAAGACCCGACAAACGAAAATCGGTGACCGTCAGCAATGTAACCTGTAATGTGAAAAGCGGTGGTAAACCCGGCACACACAGCTCCCATGATAAAGAAGCTGGTAAAGTTTACTTTATTAAGGTATTCGGGATCAAGAAATAAGTAAGGCAGGCCAAGGTATTTGCCGATACCTCCGGAAACCATGGTAAACAGGATAACCCAGCACAGCATGAGCACATGATTGCGCTTGATATTGTTTACTAAAAGCTGGACCGGAAAGGAATATACAATTTTCGGAACCAGGAAGTAAAGTCGTCTCATAGGTTGGGGCACCTCAATTTAGAAATTTACGGAGGATTTGTGAGATGGTCAGGGAGATTTGAGAAATCTTTTTTGTTGTCGTCGATCATACCCGTGTTTCACGAAAAGTTGCGTAATTCGTACGTTGTTATTTTCACTACTTGACAAAGCCCTTTACCATTTATCGCTCTTCTGCAGGCTCCGGGAAAACCCGAACGCTTGCAAAGGAATATTTAAAGCTGGCATTACGTCATCGGGCTGATTACTTTAAACATATCCTGGCTGTAACCTTTACCAATAAGGCTACGCAGGAAATGAAGGACAGGATCCTGGCCTACCTGGATGACTTCTCTAAAGGAAAATCGCCGGAGCTCGCTTCGGAACTTAAACAGGAATTAAATCTGGATGACGCCACGTTCGTTCAGCATGTGCAGGAAGTTCGGTCTGACATCCTGCATCACTATGCTCAGTTTTCGATTAGCACGATTGACGCTTTTTTTCAAAAGGTGATCCGCTCATTTACGAGGGAAGCTGGCCTGGCGGGTGATTATCGGCTGGAGGTTGAGAATGACGCCGTGATCAATGAAGTAATTGACAACCTGATGGAGGAGTTGGGTACTAACCCCGAACTGACACAATGGGTGGTCGATTTTGCCACTAAAAACCTGGAAGACGATAAAGGGTGGGACGTGCGCCCTGGTCTGAAGAAATTTTCGGAAGAGATTTTCAAGGAGGAATTCAGGCTGTTGGAGAACGATATTGATCAGATCACTGCAGATAAAAATTTCTTTGACACTATTAAAGAAGAATTGAATAAGATTCGGGCTCAATTTGTTCAGTTCATACAACCTCGCGCACGAACTGCGATGGAGTTGATCCATGCCGGCGAGCTTACGGTTAATGATTTTAAGTATGGAACGAGAGGAAGTTTGTATACGTACATGGACAAGTTAAGTGACCTTCGCAACGTAAAGGACTATCCTGAAAGCCGGGCACGGGCGGAAAACGATTTTATCTATGCTAAGAACGTAGTCAACGAAAAATCCATCCGAAGAGCTCAGGTGCTTGAATTGGCTGAACAAAAGCTGGTGCCGACGTTAAAAGAGATCAACGAGTTCTATCGAATGTTTGGTGTTAAGGCAATGAGCGCGGAGTATGTGCTTGAAAATCTTTATGCGTTCGGACTAATCGCTGATATTTCACGCAAGCTTAAAGAATACAAGTTGGAGAATAACTTGCTGTTACTTTCTGATGCATCCTATTTCCTAAATTCAATAATAGGAGAGAGCGATACCCCTTTCATTTATGAAAAGGTCGGTTCGTTTTACAAAAACTTTCTGATTGATGAATTTCAGGATACATCGGGCCTGCAATGGAAAAATTTTAAACCACTTATTGTCAATAGTCTGGATTCTGGTTATCCCAGTATTATTGTAGGCGATGTAAAGCAAGCGATCTACCGCTGGCGGTCAGGGGATCTATATTTGTTGCAGACCTCCGTAAGTAATGAGATTGGCGAGCAACGTACAGCTTCTTTTGAGTTGGATAAAAATTTTCGCAGCAGCAAAAATATTGTAAGATTTAACAATGCGGTTTTCGCAAAAGCGTCTGAATTGGTTACCCGGGAAACCGGTGCCATGATTGCTACTGGAGTGTACCAGGATGTAGCCCAGGAAATAAAAAAGAATGCCGATGGCCTTGTAGAGGTTTCTTTTCTTAGCAGGGAAGGGGATCTGGATTGGGAAACACAGGCGTTAGAGCGTTTGCCTGCATACCTGGAAAAAATTCAGGACACGGGTGTATCACTGAAAGATGTGGCCATTTTGGTAAGAGCCAATTTTGAAGGACGTAAAATTGTTACGCACCTGTTAGAGTATCAGCATGCCGGAAAAGCAAAGCCCAACTATACGTATGCCGTTGTTTCTAACGAATCGTTGCAATTGGATGGCGCCGGTTCTGTGAATTTTTTGATCAGCGCATTACAATACCTGCTGAACGCTGATAATGATATCGCCCGGGCTCAGTTATTGTTTGAATATACCCGCTTAAGAAATACGACACAGGATTTGCACCAGGTATTTACAACTACCAATCCTGCTACGTTTGAGAGCAATCTTCCGGAAAACTTTACGCGACAGAAATTATCGTTAAAAAAGTTACCACTCTTTGAACTTACCGAGTCCCTTATTGAAATATTTGGCCTGGGGAATTTCGCGGGGGAATTGGAGTATATTCAGACATTTCAAAATGAGGTATTGAACTTTTCGGGCCGCGAACGAAATGATATCGGCGTTTTCCTTGAATGGTGGGAAGAAACCGGCAAAAAAAAATCGATACAGGTATCTGGCGAGGTAGACGCCGCGCAAATTATTACTGTTCATAAATCAAAAGGATTACAGTTTAAGTATGTGATCATTCCGTTTTGTTCATGGGGACTTGATCACGGTACACGTGGACCGATGATGTGGGTAAAGTCTGATCAAAAACCTTTTGATCAGGCTGGGTTTCTGCCAGTCAACTATACGAGCAAATTGAATGAATCTTATTTTGCTGACGATTATAAAGAGGAGAGAATCAGATGTTACCTCGATAATCTCAATTTACTTTATGTAGCACTCACGCGGGCCGAGCACGGTCTGATTGTGATGGCCCCGTACTCCAAAACCAATGAAAAACTGGGAACGGTAGGCAACCTGCTTTATAATGTAGTTCAACAATCTGAGCTTCTGTCATCTCATTGGGATGGTGGTAGTAAGATGTGGCGAACGGGTGAGTGGATAAATTATGATGAAGTGCGTAACGCATTAATACCACCCCTTTCACTAAATCAATACACATCCAATTCATGGCGAAACAAGTTGGTGATTCGTCAGAATGCTGCGGGGCATTTTCAAACACGGGAAAATGAAACAACAATGCGTATCAAGTATGGTATTCATGTGCATACCATTTTGTCGCGGATTCGTTATCGTGAGGAACTGGATGAAACTTTTACCGCATTAATTCATGAAGGCATCATCAATCTGCAGGAAGAACCTGTTATTCGCGGACTTATGGATGAGCTCTTCAGTGATCCTGTTGTTGCGACCTGGTTTGAAAAAAAATGGCGCGTACGAACTGAGGTACCTGTGCTTCTGCCGGGCGGTGATGAAAGTCGCATTGACCGTTTGATTATGAAAGACAGTGAAGCGATTGTGGTTGATTTTAAAACAGGAAGTCCTGCCAAAACGGATGTGTTACAAGTAAACGGATATATGGATACGCTCCGCAAAATGAATTTTGAGGATGTACGTGGATACTTACTCTATATTAAGACAGGTGAAGTGGTGAGTGTGACCAGTGACAAATCGCAGAAGACTTCAAAACGGAATAAAAATCAGCTTGGGCTCGATTTATAGATATGGAATCTTTTTTAAAAGAGGTAGCCCGAAAAGTATTTGCAGAGCCACAGCTTGAGCAACAGACCTTTGTTTTTCCAAACCGAAGGGCGGCACTTTATTTTCGCAAGCATCTGGCGGAAGTAATTACTAAACCTGTGTTTACTCCCGGTTTGATCACGATCGAAGATTTCATCGCATCATTTTCTACACATAAAATTCCGGATAAACTGGAATTGATCTATCGGCTGCACCAAGTGCACAAAGCGGAGACTGACTTCGCCAGCGAAAGCTTCGACCAGTTCTACTTCTATGGCGATCTGCTGCTTCGTGATTTTGATGAAATTGACAAGTATCTGGTAAACGCAGAACATCTGTTTCGTGACCTGCGCAACCAGAAAGAGTTGGATGTTAGTTTCGACTACCTGACCGATGAACAGAAAAAAATCCTACTGGACTTCTGGAAAGATTTTGATCAGGATATTTCAGGGAACAAGCGAAAATTTCTGGAACTGTGGAACCAGTTGTTTCATTTATACAGTGTATACAGGCAGCAGTTACTACAGGAGGGCCTGTCCTACGAGGGCATGGTGCATCGGCACGTGGCGGAAAACATCAACACAGTCACAACGACACATCATAATCCTAATCAGCTTTGCTTTGTGGGTTTTAATGCTTTGACCAAAGCAGAGGAAAAAATTATCAGCCATTTTGTGGAGCATGGAGCGCGAATGATTTGGGATGGTGATGAGTATTACGTCAATAACAATGCGCAGGAGGCTGGTGAGTTCTTTCGTGAGTATCAGCGACACAGCGTCTTCAAAAAAACCTTTACGACTGAATTCCCTTCCAATTTCAGAAAACCAAAATCGATTAAAGTATTTGGGGCAGCGCAACCCATCGGACAAGCCAAACTGATGGGTCAGATCTTACAGGAGCAACTGGATAAAGGACTCGAACCTGAGGATACACTCATCGTATTGCCTGACGAAAAATTGCTGATGCCCGTGCTTTACGGCCTGCCTAAGCAGGTTGAGAAACTGAATGTGACGATGGGTTATTCGTTGGGCAATACGTCATTCTTCAACCTCATGGAGATGCTGGTTGAATTGCAAATTTCCAAACGTAAAGAATTCTTCCATCATCGTCAGGTGTTGTCGCTTTTAGCACATCCCTATGTCATCGCAGCCGATCCCGCGCTGGCAAATAACAGGCGAAGGGAAATTCAGAAAAATAACTGGGTAAAAATTCCGCAAACTTATTTGGCGAGCACATTGCCTTTATACCAGTTAATTTTTGGAGATATGACAGGGGGCTTGCTCGTTTACCTGCAAAGTGTGTTAAAGGAAATCGGAGCGTTGGAGTCCATTTTAGATCTTGATCGTGAATTTGCGTTTCAGTTTATTAAACTTTTGAACAGGGTCCAGGATATCGTTGGATTGGAAATTGCCGATCCATCGAACGGAAAGGAACTTATAAAGTCACTGAAGTCTTTTTTGCGCTTGTTGCGTCAGTTGGCGCGCGCGGAAAGAATTCCGTTCAGTGGCGAACCTTTGAGAGGACTTCAGATCATGGGCGTACTGGAGACACGTAACCTTGATTACAAAAATGTTTTTGTGCTTTCACTGAATGAGGGAGCGTTTCCCTCTTTTGGAGGTAAAGGTTCTTATATTCCTTTTAACATCCGGAAAGCATACGCGATGCCAACGATTGAACAGCAGGATGCGATGTATGGATATTTGTTTTATCGCATGTTGCAGCGCGCAGAAAACGTATTCCTCTTTTACAATACAGAAACAGATCAACTCGGGCAGGGTGAGAAAAGCCGCTATCTGCAGCAATTAATTTTTGAAAGCGGGTTAAACCTGGAAACACAAGTACTGCATAATAAGATTAAGCCCCAGGTGGTGAAGCCAATTGTTATTCAAAAAACGATTGAAGTTCAGCAGGCTATTATGAAGTTAAATGAAGGTAATACATACTTTAAAGGGATTTCTCCTTCTGCGCTTGCCTCTTACCTCGATTGCCGTTTGCGTTTTTATTTCAGGTATGTAGCCCGCATTCGTGAACCCAATGAAGTAGAAGATGAACTGGGCGCCAGGGAACTAGGAAATTTTCTTCATAAGGTGATGGAGAAGTTTTATAAAAACCTGGCGCAGCATAAAGGCAACAAGCGTGTGGAGGAAGGCGATTTGGTAAACACTGACAAAGTGATTGACAAATTATTGGATGAAGCATTTGTTGCTACCTATAATCTGGACCCTGGTAAAAAAGTGGAATACGAAGGGCAGAGCGTTATCATCCGGCAACTCGTACGGAATTTTGCAAAACGGATATTACAGAAGGACAAAGCACAGGTGCCTTTTATTATGGAAGCGGTTGAACAGGGTGGGTTGCTTCACCACATGAAAATCAATAGCGCGCCCGGGTATGCGGTGCTTGGAGGCAAGATTGACCGTGTTGATAGAAAGGATGACATACTGCGTATCGTAGATTACAAAACAGGAAGCGATAAGTTGGTTTTTGAAAGTGTAAGCTCTCTTTTTGATCGACAAAATAAAAAACGCCAAAAGGCTGTCTTTCAGACATTGCTATACGCATTTCTCTATCAAACGAATTTCCCAATGGAAACCAATACTAAAATAGTGGCAGGAATTATGAACCGTGAATTGCTATTTGGTGGAGCAACATTTGGACTTGACATGAATGGACAACAAGTAAAGGATGTACTGCCTTTCATGGAAGAATTCAAGCTGCATCTCGGTGAACTCCTGGAGGAAGTTTTTAATCCAGAAACGGTATTTGATCAAACTCCGGATATAAAGATGTGCGAATTCTGTCCTTATAAAAAAATCTGCTATCGGTAACTCGAACTACTCAATACTTACTACTCAGGTACTATCATGAATTGGAATCTCATCGTCAGGTTATCCTTTTTTGGTTTTTTAATGGGAGGACTATCCGTTTCCGTACTACCTGAAGTCGTTGAAGCGGTGATGTGGATTCTTGTTTACTTATTTAGCGCCTATGTGATTGCAAAGAGATGCACTCATAAATTCTTTCTCAATGGCTTTATGTTGAGCATGGTGAATAGTGGATGGGTTACCGGCTTTCATGTCATTTTTTATAAAACATATTTGTCAGAGCATCCTGCCAGCGACCTGATGTATTCTTTTTTGCCTTTGTCTGATTTCCCGCGTCTTGGCATGGTGATCATGGCACCTGTATTTGGTGCATTTTTCGGAGTGTTTCTTGGGTTATTTTCGTTGATCATGTCTAAAGTAATAAAACGCAATCCGGGGAACGAAAAGAACATTGGTTGAGTTGGTTGATACGAAGTTGAAATTCTCTCTTACATTTGCGGACTAATTAAAAAAATCACGATGAAAACAGCAGAAATACATACAAAAAAGGGAGTCATGAAGATCGAGTTCTTCGAGGAAGATGCTCCTAATACAGTGAAGAATTTTATTACGCTTGCAGAAAAGGGCTTTTATAACGGACTTAATTTTCACCGTGTTATTCCCAATTTTATGATCCAGGGCGGTTGCCCGAATGGAGTTGGTAACGGAGGTCCGGGCTACCACATTGATTGTGAACTTACAGGGGCCAATCAATACCATGATCGCGGAGTACTTTCTATGGCACATGCTGGCCGTAACACCGGAGGTTCTCAATTTTTTATTTGCCACTCCCGCACGAATACCAAACACCTTGACAGAAACCATACCGTGTTCGGAAAAGTAGTTGAAGGGCTGGATGTGATTGATGCCATCCGCCAGGGTGATGTCATGGAGAAGGTTGTGATTTCGGAGAAGAAGTAACCCTGTTGGTCCATAGTCGATAGTCCATGGACGATAGCAGAGCAATGTACTCACTATCGACTATGGACTATCGACCATCGACCGTTTGTTATGATAAGACTTTTTATTCTGCTTGTCGCCAATATTGCTCTTACGATACTCGTAATACTGCAAATTCAAAAATCGTTGCTGAATAAGAACACAAAAACGATCTTGTATATTGTTACTGTGGTATCGCCGATTATCGGATTGATCGCATTTCTGATTATCAACCGAAAAAATAACGATCAATAGAAGAACTTAATCATCGTCCGACTCATCATCCTCTTCGGAATTGCCTGTCAGTTTTTGCACGTTCTTCCAGGGCGTTTTTAATACGGGGATGGTATCGAATTTCAATAGTTTCTTTTTCTTCAGGATTTCTGCTGCCCGTTCTTTACTGTCTGGGTGTGTACTAAGCCAAACGAGCTCGTCAGGCATATCATCGCCTCGCTGAGATAAGCGAAATAAAAAGTTGGCCAGGTTTTCAGGATCGATATTGGCTTTGGACATGGCATCTACTGCAAAGTCGTCGGCTTCCTGTTCCTGGGTTCTGTCAAATGCCGAAGACGTTAATGTGTGTGCAGTTTGCTTGATGATCTCGCCGCCTGCATCGCCGCCCACAATAGCAAACAGCATGCTTAATCCTACTTCCTTGACGAGTTTTTTCATCACATGATTTTTCTCCATGTGTGCAATTTCATGAGCCATCACGCCGGCCACTTCTTCGGCGTTGGTGGCATCTTCGATGAGTCCCGTATAAATCACCATGTGGTGGTCGGGCAATGCAAAGGCATTGACTTCGCTGTTTCTGATGATGTGTACTTTGATGCTGTCAAAGTTTGTGGTGGTATTTTCACACACGCGAAATCCGATGGAGTCAACAAAGGATTTTAATTCTACAGAGCGTGTTTCTTTTCCGGTGGACCGAAGAGCTTTCAGAATAAGGGTACCAAGCCGTTTCTCATTGGCTTTGGCAAATTGCTGCACATCATCACCGTCAACATAGTTGATCTGACTCAGTAAAAACCATACACCAAAGAAAGAACCAACGATCAGTGCAAATTGGAGGACAAGCTTTCCCATAGATCAGGGTTTACAAATCAAATTGGTGAGTGGGCCAAAGAAAAACCATTGCACATGTTTCCCTTTTCGTACCTGGATGGCAGCGGCGATGGTTGCAATGAATTCAATAAGATTAAACAATACAAGGGTTAGGATATAAGCGATATATTGATTGTCTACATGCTTATCGCGAAAAATGATGGAAATTGTCCAGTAAAATCCAAAACTGTTAAAGGCAACCACCAGCACCTGCGATAGCAATGCTTGAATACAATGCCACCGAACAAAAAAACTTCCATTGCGATTGCCCAAATAAAAAAAGCCAGTGGCAAGGAGATTAATAATGGGTAGCGGTAATCCTACCATAACAGCCACCACCGACATCAGGTAACCATTCGATGCTTTTTCACTTTCGTAATCATTGGGTGGGTAAGCAAACTCCATAGGGTAATCAGTTATTTTTAGAAATATTCCAGAACCAGTTGATCAGCACGATCATGATCAGCGGAACATAGACCCAGGTTTTGGTTTTAATGATTTCCTCAGCTCGCACATAGGCACCATATAAGGTTTTTTGTTTTGAAATGAGATCAACAAGTAGCCAGCCAGGAATCAGAATTAGAAAGAGTATCGCAATAAATCCAAAAGGGTTTATCCATGCTGCCTGTTGAACATGACCATGAGCAAGATGAATAACCGAACGGGTCGTGCCGCAGGCCGGACATGCAATTCCTGTTACGGATTTGAACATGCAGGTACCAATCATGGCAGTCTGCATAGGTTGTTTGGGTTCTGGTTGAAAAAAATGAAACCCAACCCAACCATATCCCGCCAGGATGAGTATGGTAAAAAGTGTATACAATTGATTGGGTTTCATTCAGCAAAGCTTACATCATGGTCATGACTTTCTGGAAATTGATTTCCCGTGATCTTCCCATCACTAAAAACCAATCCACTACGGTCCAGATACCTAATCCTCCGCAGGTCAGTAATTTACCAACGCCGAGTCCGGTATCGCCCAGCATAAAGCGGTCAACACCGAAATGTCCGGCCAATAGTGAAACAATAAGAATGGTGGTGGGGTCTTTTAGATTCAATGCCGATACCATATAAAATTTGGAATCGTCAAGGGATAAAAGTTTTTCGCGTATGGCAGGGATTTGATGGCCTTCGAAGAACTTGCCTTGAGTCATTAAATACATATCTACTTTTTGAGCGTCCATGATGTGGGTTTGGGTTATGGGTTAAGAAAGAAAGGTATTCATTCAGGTTGGAAAGTCAAAAGCAGGGGCATGTGCTTTTGAGATAATTTATTAAAATAATTTAGTCGTTGGTCAATATACTGACCTTTCCAGAACCGCCCGCCACAATAGTGAGCGAACCTTTTCTGGCCTTCCTTGCCACGTGATATAATTTTTCATCAGAAAAAGGAGTCCAGGTTATTCCGCCATCGCGTGAAATATCAATTCCCTTTGGACCCACGGCGATCAGTTTATTTTTTGTCAGGTATTCTACGCATTCGCGATAGCCCCGGGTGGGCACCGCAGGGACAGACCAGATTTTGCCACCGTCTTCGGTATAAAATATATGCTTCACGGCAAGTGTATCTTTTTTATAATCGCCACCCGCGATGAAAAATGTTTTTGAATTCAGATACGCGAATGAAAAAATTCCTGTCGTGCTTTCACCTTGAAGCATGGGCGTAGGCAGGGGTTTCCAGCTGGTGCCTTTATCCTCCGAAATCCACAATCGTGAAACAAAACCTCCGGTAGCAATAATGGCCTTTTCTTTGTCGAAGCAGCGAATGTTTGTGCCACTGGCAGCAAATGAAGCTTCGCCTTCTTTGAGCAGCGGTCTGTTTTTTCCCGGCAGTTCTTTCCATGAAGCACCACCATCCGTTGTGCGCAGCATGAGCATGCGGTTCTGGATAGGGTCTCCATAAATGATTCCTTCGGTATCATTCCAAAAATCAATACCGTCAAAAAAAGCTTCCTTCAATTCATTCTTATAAACAAGTTTCCATGTTTGTCCGCCATCGGTAGTGCGAAGGATATTGGCTGGTGAACCCGCGTTGGCAATGACAGCAATCTTTGAATCAAACGCATATAGAGAACGAAAATCAAGCGTTTCAAATCCTTTCACCTGCTGAAACGCCCAGTCCTTGCCGCCGTTGGTAGTCAATCCTACCCAGCCTTTTGATCCGCTCACCCAGGCAATGTCGTTATCCACGACAGACAGTCCCCGGAAAGAAGCGTCTGTTTTGGTATCGATATTTTTGAGTTGAAAGTCCTGACTTAAAACCAGGAGAGGAAGGAAGAATAAAATGGGTAAAAGTTTTTTCATAGAGGACAAAGGTAATGGAACTCTTTTTAAGCAAGAAGAGCGGCTGGAAGCACGCTCTTCATTGGGTTTGGGAGATTATTTCCCGTCTTTCTTAGCTCTCTTTTCAGCCCTCTTTTCTTTAAGGGTCTTCAAAGGCTTTTTCTTGTCTTCTTTCTTCGCGTCTTGTGACTTTCCCATAGGAGGTAATGTTTTGTTTCCCTAAAAATAGAAAGAAAAATGGAAATGTGAAGGGTTGGAAGTCCGACGTCCGAAGTCTTGAGTCCACCCCCGGGCCTCCGACCTCGGACCTTGGACTTCCGACTTTCTCAACTCAACGAAAATTCAACAGCTGCTTTACAATGTATTTTAGCGGTATCGAAGATGGGCAAGGAAACATCTTCCGGTTTAATCAGCAGGGGGATTTCGGTGCAGCCTAATATAATACCTTCAGCACCTTTTTGGATAAGCTGATTGATAATAGCGATATAGCGCTGCTTCGTTTCTTCTCTGATGATTCCTTTTCCAAGTTCAGTATAAATAGTGTCCTGGATAAAGTCGCGGTCTTCTTCCTGCGGAATGATTGATTTGATATGTTGATCACTGAGTTTGGAAGTAAAGAAATCAAGTTCCATCGTAAATTTTGTGCCCAATAACCCGACGGTTTTCAATTGATGCTTTTTTATTTCTGTCGCCGTAGCCGTCGCGATATGAATAACAGGAAGCTTTAATTGTGCTTCTAGCCGGTCAGCAATCAGGTGCATGGTATTTGCACACAGCACGATCGCTTCCGCACCGCTGTTTTTTAAATTCACGCATGCTTCATGAATCATGGAAAAGGTGGTTTCCCAGTCATTGGCATCGTTATTTTTTTTGATATCGGCGTAATTGAAGGAATGAATCACGCATTGCGCAAAGTTCAACCCGCCAAGTTTCTCATTGATACCTTCATTAATGAATCGGTAGTAGTCTGCGGTGGATACCCAGCTGATGCCTCCGATAAGTCCCAGTTTCTTCATACACTGCAAATTTACGAAAGGATACTTCCCAAAACCGGAAAAATATTCTACACTCTGAAATTGAGTGAGTCCTTTGGGAATGCACAGTGATGTTTCCGGGTAACGGCATGATTTTTTCCTTTGATCAAGAGTAAACCCAAGTCAATAATTATGAAAACACTCAACACAAACAAAATTTTAATCCTGCTGGTAAGCTGTATGATACTTTTGGTGTCGTGCGAAAAAAAAGCTGAAGACACCATAGAAGAAACGGCACTGTTGGCTGATCCTAAGGCTGATGCATTTGATGCAGAAGCGTATGAAAAAGCACATGCGAAGTATTCGAATGAGCTGGATGCAATCAATGCCAAACATCCTGAAGCGTATTATGTCTATTACTCTGATCCAAATGGCTGGTACATCACCAATCACGGAACTTATTCAGCACGCGTTTATGGCCTGGATAAGGATGCTGAGCTTTCAAAACAATACAACGAAATTTTGCGAAATCGATATTATGAGCGCGCCAAAAGATTGAATTATTACGCAACGGTGTATACCAGCGTTGCCAGACCCAAAGATGGCTATGATAAATTCTATGAGTCGTTGAGTAATGAGATTGAATATCCCGAGGGAATGGAAACCGAAAGTATTGAAGGAACGGTCATGATTGGATTTACTGTGGATGAAACCGGCATTGTAAAAAATGTTCACGTGGTGGACGGGTTGCTTACTTCAAAACCTGAAATAAGAGAACAATTCTACAAGGAAGCTACGGAAGCCATTCAATCCACCAGCGGTACCTGGACCCCTGCACAGCAGGATGGAACGAATGTAGAAACTGATCTTGAAATTCCGATTACGTTCAAAGTGCAAAGTTAATCGTAACTCAAAGATGTGATGTGAAAGGTCATTGCCGGTTTCGGCTTGACCTTTCCCTGTTTTAAATCGATCAAAACTTTAAATCTATACAGCTATGAAAACAAGCAGACTTTCTGAAAGCATGCGGGATGCATTGAATAGTCAAATGACAAAGGAAGCTCATGCCGCGCAAATTTATTTGTCGTATGGCGCCTGGGCCAATTCGCAGGGCTTTGCAGGTGTTTCTAACTTTCTCTTCAGGCATGCCAACGAAGAGCGTAATCACATGATGAAGATTTTGGAGTATATTCTGGAGCGTGGAGAATCGGTAAAGGTAGAAGCCATTCCTGCACCTCCGGAAAATCCAAAGAGCTTGCAGCATTGTTTTGAAAAAGTATTTGAGCATGAAGTGGCCAATACCAAGAGTATCTACAAAATTGTGAAGATGAGTATGGTGGAGGAAGACTGGGCTACCTGGAACTTTGCGCAATGGTTCGTCAAGGAGCAACTGGAAGAAGAAACGCTGGCGCTGAATCTTTTGGATAAAATGAAAATAGCCGGAGGCGAAAATGCTAAGCCCGATGCATTATATATTTTGGACAGCGAACTTGAGAAGATGCCAGACGAAGCAACCTTGGCCAGGGACGCAACAGCAGAAAATCCATAAAGTAATCAGGAGACTATTACCTTGTTTTTTGATAAGATAATACACATCAGATCTTCGAAAGTTCAGTGTTGATGAAGGTTATTTCATCCTGCGTCAGCTTGACATCGATGGCGTGGGCATTTTCTTTGGCCTGCTGAGCATTTCGTGCTCCTGCCAATGCGATGGTAATTCCTGAACGCTCCACCGTCCAGCGAAGTACCAGCTGACTGAGTGTAGCATTTTTGCTTCCGGCCAATGGTTTTAGCTTTTCGAGAAACAGATTTGTTTTGTTGATGCTTTCGGGAGTAAATGATTTGTGGTTGGCACGATGATCGCCTTCCTGAAATGGATGACCCACTTTAATTTTACCTGTAAGCAGGCCGCGTTCCAACGGACTATAAGCAAGCACTGATTTAGAATGTTTCATGCAGTAGGGAATCGTTTCGGCTTCTGTGCCACGGTTTACCATGCTGAACGGTATTTGATTCGATACAAGCGAGATTGCTTTTTCAGCTTCGGCCATTTGAGCGGCAGTATAATTGCAAACTCCGGCATAACGCACTTTGCCTTGTTTGATTAACGTGGCAACGGCCTCCATGCTTTCATCTATGGGTGTTGTTACATCCGGCCAATGAATTTGATAAAGATCAATGTAATCGGTGCCTAAGCGCTTTAAACTTCGCTCACACTCGAGGATAATGCTTTCTTTGCCAGCATATTTATAGATATCAATTTCTTTACCCGAGTTATCTTTACTTTTAAAACCTAAGGTTCCCTTTGTCAAATCCCAGCGCATACCATATTTGGTGAGTATCTGGATCTTGTCACGCGAAATGCCCTTCACGGCCTCGCCCACAATTTCCTCGCTATCTCCTTGTCCGTAGACGGGTGCAGTATCGATGGAGGTTACACCTAAATCATACGAAGCACGAATAGCTTCAATCGCATCGTTGCGATCTGTTTTACCCCACATCCATCCTCCTGCGGCCCAGGCACCAAAGGTGATCACGGAAACATTCAAATCCGATGTGCCGAGTTTTCTGTATTCCATAAAAAGTATTGCTTACTTCAGCGAAGCCATGTCAATCACAAAGCGATATTTCACATCGCTCTTCAACATGCGCGTATAGGCTTCATTGATATACTGCATCTTGATCACTTCCACATCCGATACTATATTATGTTCAGCGCAGTAGTCCAGCATCTCCTGGGTTTCTTTAATCCCGCCTACCATGGAGCCAATGATGCTTCTTCTGTTTTTTAATAGTGCAAACGGATCAACCAATGGTTTCTTCGAAGGAAGACCAACGATGATCATCGTGCCATTAAGATCAAGCAACCGCAGGTAAGGGTCGTAGTCATGATCGGCAGAAACCGCGTTGAGCAATACATCAAAATAGCTGTCGTATTTTTTACATTCTTTTTCATCGGTGGACAACAGGAAATGGTGAGCGCCCAATCGTTTTGCATCGCCTGCTTTGGAAGGAGACGTACTGATCAACGTTACTTCTGCGCCCATCGAAACGGCAAACTTCACACCCATATGTCCCAGGCCACCGAGACCGATCACGCCCACTTTCATTCCCTTCTTCACGTTCATGTAACGCAAAGGTGAATAGGTAGTAATGCCAGCGCAGAGCAGTGGTGCTACTGCCTTCAGATCCAGCTTGGGAGAAATACTCAGTACGTACCGCTCATCGGTTACAATTTGTGTGGAATATCCTCCTTGCGAAATTGTTTTTCCATCGCGTTCATATCCATTGTAAGTTCCGGTCATTCCCTCCACACAATAATTTTCAAGATCGCTCTGGCAGTGTTTACAAACACGGCACGAATCCACCATTACGCCCACACCAGCAAGATCACCGGCTTTGAATTTTTTTACCGAAGCGCCGACTTTCACGACTTTTCCTACGATCTCATGACCGGGAACCATAGGATAGATAGAACCTCCCCATTCGTCACGCGCCTGGTGCACATCGGAGTGGCACACACCACAGTATAAAATTTCGATCTGTACATCGTGCGGGCCTACATCCCGGCGTTCGAAATTAAAAGGGGCAAGGGGCGATGTTTTGGTTTGAGCTGCATATGCTTTTGTCGCTATCATAGTTCTTGGGTGTGTTAACGTTAATTCTTGTTTTTCCGGGCCACAATACGTCGTAGAAATTCATGCTAAGGGTCGGACTACAAAGTAATGCCACAAAAAACCGATATCATAATCATTTGTAATCAACTTGTTATTTTTGCATTCATTTTTTTTGAGCGGAGTATATAAGGTTTTAGCCTGGGTAAACTTTTTTGTTCACATCGGTGTAGTATAGACAAATCGATATATTTATATTGTTCAATTCAACTTTCATGGCACTCACCACAAAGCAAATCGAGAAAATATCCAAGGCATTGGGGGATTCGAATCGTCTTAAGATACTGCAGCATATATCAAAAAAGGGAGGATGTGGGCAATGTTCTGATATTCAGGATGAAAGCCCGTTAACGCAACCTTCCGTGAGCCACCACCTCAAAGTTTTGATTGAAGCGGGGCTGATTGAGCCGGAAAAGGAGGGAAGAAACCACAAGTACATCCTCAACGACAAACTGATCAAGGAGTATACAACCTCGATTAATAGCCTGAAAACCGGGTAATTGTATTTTTTTATAAAATATATCGAAGAATTTGAATGTATCGATGAACTAATTAGACACAGAAAGCATTAGACATCTGAACCGGGAGAAAAAACGCTCCTTTTTTTAAATTCTAATACATCGAAACATTTCAATATATCAATAAACAACTAAACGTATGTCAACTAAAATCAAATCACTTTCTGTCGTTATTGCACGAGTGCTGCTGGGGCTCATTTACTTTGTATTTGGGGTAAACTACTTTATTCCATTTTTGCCGGCTCAACCCGAGCCCACGGGCGTTGTCGCTGCATTTACAGGGGGCTTATTCCAGACGGGCTATTTCTTTCCATTGCTGAAAGGTATCGAAGTAATTCTCGGAGCATTTTTATTAGCGGGAACATTTGTTCCGTTAGCCCTCGTGGTACTGATGCCGATCACACTGAATATTTTGTTGTTCCATGTATTCCTTGCACCCGAAGGTAGCGCTGTAGGAATTGTGCTGATCATTCTTGAGATCTACTTAGCGTGGGCATACCGCGATTATTTCAGACCGCTGTTTGAGAGCAAGGCAAAAGCCACGGCTTAAGAATTAAGAATTGAAAATGGATAATGGATAATGGATAATGAAAGCGATAGCACGATTGTCCATTATCCATAATTTATCGACTGCTGAAGTTCGACAGTCAATACTTGTCTCGTCTAATACATCTTATCAATCAAAGTCTCTTCCGTTCCTCGTATTCTGATTTCTTTTGAATTTTTGATATTTTCATCTGATCTGGTCAGCAGCTTAATGAGTCCCAAATCAATTTTTTCCTGCTTGTTTTCAATTTTATCGACAATGATTGTCAATATATAGTTTTCATCAACCATATACGTGTCGTAGTCGGCATGGATGATACTTCCGTCGATCATGAACACCACAGGCTTGTTTTTCAGATGTGTATACTTTTCTTTTAAGTCAGTGAGTGAAATCAGCTTAGGCGTGTAGCTGCTCTTTGTCCTGATGTGAATTTGACCATAATATTGAATGTTGTCAATTTGGATGTTGTCTTTCACAATATTCATGCTCTCGATCTGGTTCGGCCTTACTACGATAGCGCTTACGAATTTGCCATTTACAAAAATGGCGGGTTTATGGGCGTTGCTCTCGTTGTTTGTATAAACAACCTTCAAACTTGTGTCCTTTTCCAATTCTTTATTTGAATCAACGATTGACCTAATGGGTTCATTAGGAAGAGCCTGTCCAAAAATGATTGTTGAATAAAGGGCAAACGTCAGTATGATTAGAGTTTTCATTTTTTTTAGTTTTTTCTCCGCCCGCTCCACCAAAGGTCACTGCAGCTTGAGTTGTTTTACGTAGAGTTTCGAAACCAGCTTGTGTTGGTAGCTGGGCGATCATCTCATTCCTTTGAGTCGTTTCAATAATTCCGTATCCGTCACTAAAGTTGTCAAGGTACAAATACCTGTTTGAAAGTTTCCGTTTTCATCAAAATTGCCAAATAGGATGTACTCACTGTCACTCTTAAAGAAAACGTCACAGAGTGTCCATTTAGATTGATAATTTAGGATGTCGTTTGTTATAATATCCGACTTGAATTTACCTTTAATTATCTCAAGTATTTTTAGTCTTGGCTGATAACCACCTTTATCAGAATACGATGAGTCCATGATGAAATTCATCGTATTTCGGAATCCATTTATCTCTTTGTCGTTGATTGCGGTCACCTTTGCATAAAATACTATGTCGGCCTTTTTAAAATGTTCCGCAAGTGTCAAGATAGAAATACATTCACACGCAAAAGTGTCTGTGGTCAATAATATCAGTCCGAACAATACTGTTAGTCTTTTCATACGCTTGCTGCAGACGTTGTGCAATTAAGCCAAGTGACCTATTCCTCTATTAGATTTTACAGTCTACCCCTTAAAATACTTATACACCACGCCGCCCATCGCAGCTCCCGCTATTGGAATTAAAATAAACAACCAGAGCTGTGAAACTGCCCAGTCACCAACAAACAACGCCTGACTGATGCTGCGTGCAGGATTAACAGAAGTATTCGTTACGGGAATGCTGATCAAATGAATCAACGTGAGCGCAAGGCCAATGGCAATGCCTGCAAATCCTTTCGGGGCTTTTTCATCGGTAGATCCAAGAATAACCAGCAGGAATATAAAGGTCATCACAAATTCAGTAACGATCGCAGCCGTCATAGAATAGCCACCTGGCGAATGCTCGCCATATCCGTTCGCCGCGAAGCCACCAATAGCACTTCCGTTTCCGGTAACGATGATATACAGCACACCCGCTGCTGCGATTGCTCCTGCAATCTGGGAAATGACATAGGGAAGAATTTCTTTTGCACTGATTCGGCCACCAACCCAGAGCCCAATCGTAACGGCCGGATTTAAGTGAGCACCTGAAATATGTCCGAGTGAATATGCGATGGTCAGCACCGTCAATCCAAACGCGAAAGAAACTCCCATGAGGCCAATACCCACACCAGGAAAACCAGCTGCCAACATCGCGCTGCCACAACCTCCCAGCACAAGCCAAAATGTTCCGATAAATTCTGCTAAATTCTTTTTCATTTTTTTATTCGTTAGGGTTAAGACGCAAGATTTACAGATAGGACTGCATAAATAATTAATGAAGGTAAATAAATTATACCTGTAAACCTCAATGTCCCGCAAAGAGCAAAGCCGATGAAAAAACAAAGGGTTTCATATATGAAACCCTTTGTTTAAATGCTATTCGCTGTTCTCATACCCGTCATACTTTTTGTTGGCTGACAACGTCCAGATAATGCTTGTTCGTCATAATGCCCAAAATATTTCCAAACGGATCAACCACCGAAGCGGTAACAAAATTTCCCTTTCCACCGCTGTGATCGGTAATGGGTTGATAGGCTTTTGCTCCACTCGAAATAAGTTGGTCAAGAGAAGCTTGTAAATTGTCAACGTGCCAGTATGTAATAGCACCGGCAGGAGTTTTTGGTACGCCACCCGGAGCAAATCGGGCATCGATAATACCCAATTCCTGCTGATAGTCGCCAATACGAAACTCCGAATAACCGGGAACATTAAAATAGGGTTCTATACCCAATAGCTGACTATACCACGTTTTGGCAGCCTCATGGTCTGCGGCATAAAAGCTGATGGTGGCAATTCCTCGCAATACAAGTGATTTTTCCATATGATTTATCGTTTTGATTGGACGAAGGTACTCGCACGTGTGACAGCCCTATGTCAGTAGAAAAAATTATTTTTAAACTTCAACTATTATTTTTCTGAGAGGGACTGAACATTCCATGACTGCATCCTTAAAAAAATCGTTTTGAGAGCAATCATGAATAAGTCATCAGAGAATATCCCTAACTTGGCCCTGCAACGATGAAACGGTATAAAATATTTACTAAGCTTTTCCTGTCCTATACAACGGTTGTGCTGGTTGCCCTCATGGCCTTGTCTTCTATTTTTTATGTACTGATCAGCGATGTCTTGCTGCAACGCACACTGGACCAGCTTTCATCGGTGAATTTTTTAAAAAAGCAGCTCGTGGAAAACTATTTTTTATGGTCGGGTCAGAACCTCAAAGAATTGCAGCTGGAAAATAAATTCCTGCGCATCCACGATGAATTGTTGCAAACACCTGCCGACAACGTGCAGCGGATGCATGATCTTACCGAGATTGATTCCATCCGCAGGCTTTACGACTTTGAAAGTCTTTACATGTTTGATGCAAGAAACAGACAACTTTACAGTACCGATGACAGTCTTTTTTCTAATGACATCTTAAAGCACGTCAATATTGAAGTTCAAGACAACCTGAACAGCATTCAATTGCTGGATGTTTCGAATTTGTCTTCCAATAAATTTACCTGGGTTTATTATTATGTCCCTATTCTGAGAAAAGGTGAGCGGGTAGGCATGGTGCTTGTGCAGGAAAACATGGAGAAAATCCAAAAAATATTATTAGAGAGTACTGGAATGGGCAGCACCGGTGAATCATATCTGGTAGCGGAAGATTATAAAATGCGAACGTCGTCACGCTTTTATCCTGATAGCGTGCCGGTTTCGATTACTGCAAATACCGAAGCGGTAAGAAATGCTTTTAAGGAATCTGCAGGTGACGGTATTTTGGATGATTATCGCGGTGTGCGCGTGTTAAGCGTATACCGTAGAATTGAGCATACCGATCTCAAATGGGTCATCATTTCAGAAATTGACTGGAACGAAGCGATGGAACCGATTATTGAGCTACGGATTTATTTGATTGGCGTAACGCTCTTTGTCATTCTATTAACCGGAGCGATTACTTATTATCTGTCCAACGCGATTGCACGACCTATTTTGCGCCTTAAGGAAATCATCGTTTCGCTTTCCAAAGGGATGATTCCGGAGGAGAGGCCTTTTTCGACTTCTACGGAAGAGATCGATAAGATGACACAGGCCATTTACCAGCTTACGGAAGGACTATCAAGGACAACCGACTTCGCCAATGAAATTGGTTCAGGAAAATTTAATACCCAGTTCGTAACGCTAAGCGAGAAAGATGAACTCGGCCTGGCTCTGATACACATGCGGGACGAACTTAAAACCTTCAACGAGCGCGAACTAAAGCTGGCACGCGAACGGGCAGCGGCATTGCTGGAGGGACAGGAAAACGAACGCCGCAGAATTATCAAGGAACTTCATGATGGAGTAGGTCAGTTATTAACAGCCATACGGATTCGTGTCGATGCCCTTGAAAATGAAAACGAGTTGAAGGATGAAATCAAGGCAAGGATCAATGAAACCATCGACGAGGTAAAACGCATTTCGTACAATGTCATGCCCCAGGCCATTGTAGATTACGGCCTCGAAGCTGCTCTCAAAGGATTATGCGACAACGTGAAAAAATACGCGCAATTTTCCATCGACTTCCGGTATGTGCAGGAGCACGAACATAAACTCAATTTTGAAATCAGCATCGCTGTATTCCGGATTGCCCAGGAGGGACTAAATAATATTGTGAAACATTCGGGGGCAACACACGTAAACCTGCATTTACTGGATCATCAGGATGAGATTTACCTGATCCTGGAGGACAATGGCAATGGTTTTGATGAAAAGAAAATTCAGTTTGGTTTCGGCTTACGCAACATACGCGAGCGTGCCAAACTGTTGAATGGCACGGCGGAGATTCAATCAACTCCGGGTGAAGGGACAGTGGTAGAGGTACATATTCCTATTACGTAAAATGATATCATGGAAAAAATACGTTTGGTACTAGCTGATGATCACCCAATGATCCGGGCAGGATTCAAGTCACTGCTTGATAAGAATGAACGCTTTGAAATCGTCGGGGAGGCCGAAAATGGTCGTGAACTGATCGAGGTGGCAGATCGTGTCAGGCCGGATATCATTCTTACCGATATCAACATGCCGGTTCTCAATGGCCTGGCTGCTGTCGAGTTATTGTCTGAAAAACATCCGGAGATCCGCTTTATTATGCTGACGATGCATGAAGAGCGCGAATACATTGTGAACGCACTCAAAGTAGGAGCACGAGGCTATCTGTTAAAAAATATTGAACGTCCCGAACTTGAAAAAGCCATCATTACCGTGTATGAAGGTGGAAAATATTTTAGCCCGATTGTTACAACGGTCCTCGCAGAATCTGTTTCCAAGCCAGAACCTGAGGATCTTGACGTGACACCACGCGAAAAAGAAGTGCTGGAATTGGTTGCGAAAGGAAACAGTACAAAACAAATTGCTGATCTGCTGGGAATCAGCATTCGCACAGTGGAATCACACCGGATCAACATGCTGAAGAAAATGAAAGTAAGTAACTCTGCTGAGTTGATTAGAAAAGCAATTGAATTGAAAATCCTCTCTTAGGATTTGATCAGGGTAAACCCTGAGTTTTGATAGGTATATATCGCGGTCAACATCGACCACCGTAGTGCGTTTATTTGTGTAACAATCAAACGACAACGGGCTATCAAAATGAAAATAAGAATATTTAAAGCGGGAGTATTAACGATTGGTTTATTCTTGTCAGGTATAACATTGACACATGCGCAATCAGGGAGCCCCAATCCCGCCTGGTCAACGTCTAAGGATGTTCAGCGAGTTGCCAACCCACAATTGTTTAAGGATGAGGATCTGAAAAAATCCCACATCCGGGTAACTTCAGTTTCGCCTACATGGAATATTTCGAAAGGTATTCATCGTAAAAAAGGAGATGCACGTGCCAAGGGCAATGTTGCTTCCAAAGAGTACCCAACATGGATAATCTCCAAAGGTGTGCAGCGGATAGGGAGGAAGTAGGGGATTCGTTGGTTTATTGTTTTGGATTAATCCTTACCCATGTCGGGTAAGGATTTCCTTTTTCTTATAAAATCAGGTTTCATTTAGGGCTTGCATTCTAAAAAATGTAGTGATTTTTTCATAATCAACCTTTTGTGAGAGGCTAACAACAGAAGCATTGAAAAAAGGGGAGGAAAAGGTGATCAGGGTAAACCCTGAGTTCTGTTAGGTATTTATCGCGATCAACATCCGCCCATAAACCCCGTTTATTTGGGTAAGAATCAAAACAATACAAATATGAAAACTAAAATGTTCACCTCCGGATTGTTCGTAACGGGTTTATTTTTAACTGCCTTTACATTTGCGCAAGCTCAGTCAGGTACTGCCTGGACAACCTCTAAGGGTGTTCAAAAAGTTTCCAACAAGCAATTGTTCAATGATGAGGATCTTCAAAAATCTCACATTCAGGCTACGTCAGTTTCATCAACATGGAATATCTCGAAGGGAGTTCAAACCATTGGTGATGATAACAAGACAACTGAAGCGAATGTGATTTCAAATGATGATGCTTCCTGGGTAATTTCCAAGGGTGTTCATCAAATGAACAATACTACGGTCGTTGCAAAAGCGACTACGCCCTCCAAGGATTTAACGACCAAAGGAGAACAGGAAGTCGACAGAAAATAGAGCAGATGGTTTAGGTAATGGATTGAAAAACTCCGCTTCACAAGAGCGGAGTTTTTTTTGGTCGTGAATTGAATTTGTAACTCATGATCTGTGAAGACACAGACCATGGTTTGTTTTTTTGTTATTGCACAACCTCTCCCCGTATGGAGAGCATGACAACGTCCTCACCGGTATTTGCTTTAATTGTTATTGGCTTTGTAAAAATGCCAATGGTGGCCGCACTGTAGGTAGCTTTCACAAAGCCTTCGCCACCCACCGGGATAGGATCTTTTGAAAACTCAGTCACAGTACATCCGCAAGTAGTGTGCACAGAAGTGATCACCAGGGGCTCACTGCCTGTATTGGTAAAAGTGAATTCATGCGCCACGGGCACATCTTTTTTCACTTTACCAAAATCAAAAGAAGTAGCTATCCATTTAAAAGTGGCAATGGGTTTTGGTGCCGAAGGTTTTGCGATGCTGGCGGTAAACACCTGGCTAAATGCTACTACGGCAATGAGGCATGCTGTAATGAGGATTACTGTTTTTTTCATAGGTGATAAGTTTTATTGTTAAACATTTGATTTTATTGCCGATCGGGCATACAAACGTGCCAAATGATTTACGCAGACGCTGTTAACGATTTCTTAAAAGATGTTAATGAGATGTTAAAGTCAACATCTTCAGCTGTTTTTGCCTTACTTTTAGGTTGTGAAAACCGCTACCATTCGCCTTATTGTTGTTCTGGCAACCCTTAGCATTGTAGGCATCACGATTACGCAGGGATATTGGGTCAAGCGCGCTTTTGATCTCAAAGAGGATGAGTTTGAACGACAGGTGAACACGGCATTGCTCAATGTTGCTCAGCAAATCTTTTCTTTTAGTGGCACACCCTCACCGGCAAATAATCCCGTAAAGCAGCTTTCTACAAATTATTTTGTGGTGATGGTGAACAGCGAAATCGATGCAAGCCTGCTTGAATTTTTATTGCGCACAGAGTTTGAAAAACGAAGCATCAAAACCGATTTTGAATATGGTATTTACGATTGCACCAATGAGAAAATGGTGTACGGGAATTATGTGGCACTGCGGGAAGCAGTTGAAAAAAATAGCATCGAAAAGAATCTTCCTAAGTGGAGCAATCAGGGGTATTACTTCGGCGTGCAGTTTCCCAATCGCGAAGCACAGATATTGAATCAAATGGGCATCTGGATTTTCTCTTCCCTCGTGCTGGTGCTCGTGATTGTCTTTTTTTCCTACACGTTGTTCGTCATCTTAAAACAAAAGCGGCTTTCGGAGGTGCAAAAAGATTTTATCAACAACATGACCCATGAATTTAAAACGCCGATCGCTACCATTGCCGTTTCTACTGAGGTACTGAAGAACCCGGCAATTATCCATCATCCCGAACGTCTGTTGAACTATGCCACCATTATTGAAAGCGAAAACCACCGGTTAAAGCAACATGTGGAACGCGTACTTCAAATGGCCAAACTGGATAAGGATCATATTGAATTAAAAAAGGAAAATGTAAATCTGCATGATGTGATTGAAGAGGTAGTGCGGGGTATGCGCGTACCATTGCAGGAAAAAGGTGGTGAGGTGATTCTAAACCTGCAGGCCGAACAACCGGTGATTCATGTCGATAAGCTTCATATTACAAACGTGATCTATAATTTACTTGATAATGCAATCAAGTATTGCAATAGCAACCCCATGATAACCATTATCACCAAACAAAATATAAAGACATTAGCGCTGGAGATGAAAGATAACGGCATCGGCATACAGGATGCCGACCAACGGAAGATATTTCAGAAATTTTATCGTGTCCCAACAGGCAACGTGCATAACGTAAAAGGTTTTGGCCTTGGTCTGAATTATGTGAAACAGATCGTTGAATCGCACAGAGGAAAAGTTGGATTGACGAGCCAACCCGGTAATGGTAGTTTATTCAGTATTTATCTTCCTTATTAATCGATGGCGAATAATCCAAAGATTTTGCTCGTCGAAGATGACCCTAACCTTGGGTTTGTAGTGAAGGATAACCTGATGCTTCGAGGGTATGACGTAACGCTTTGTAAAGATGGTGAGCAGGGTGAGCGGGAATTTCTGAGTAATAATTTTCAACTCTGTATCCTTGATGTGATGTTACCCAGGAAGGATGGCTTTTCATTGGCACGCACAATCAGAACAACAAACACCGATGTGCCTATTTTATTCCTCACGGCTAAATCGATGGTGGGTGATAAGCTGGAAGGTTTTGGAACGGGCGCTGATGATTATATCACGAAGCCGTTTAGTCTGGAAGAACTGTATTGTCGTCTCGAGGTCTTTCTTAAAAGAGGTAAAACGGAAACAATAGGTACTCAGTCACATCTGCTGTCTATTGGTGCATACCAATTTGATTCAACTAATTTTAAGTTAATCTTTCAGAATAAAGAAAAAATACTGACTTCGCGGGAGGCGGAAATTCTGAAACACTTGTATCATTCACGAGACCGTGTTTTAAAGCGAGAAGAAATATTGCTGGCGGTATGGGGTGATGATGATTACTTTTTGGGACGAAGTCTGGATGTGTTCATTTCAAAGATCAGAAAATATCTTAAAGAAGATCCCCGTGTTCAGATTATAAACTTTCATGGGGTGGGGTTTAAGCTGGAAATTCAAACAAGTAACGGTTGACCAATAAAAAAATCCACGATCAGTGTTTCGCACAGACCGTGGATTTAAACTCAAGGTCTGTGAGGACACAGACCATGAAGATTAACCTTTCGCTAATTCAACGTTGATATGAAGCTTCACATCTTCACTCACCACCATACCACCAGCTTCTGTCAGTGCATTCCAGTTCAAACCGAAATCTTTACGGTTGATTTTGCCATTGAGTTCAAAACCAGCTTTGGTATTTCCCCAAGGGTCAACCGTAGTGCCACCATATTCTGCAGTAAGTTCTACTTCTTTCGTTGTCTCACGGATGGTGAGTTTACCAACAAGTTTATAATCACTGCCAGAAACCAATTTCAATTTACCTTTGAAGTCAATCGTAGGATATTGTTCTGCCGCGAAAAAGTCCGGTGACTTCAGGTGACCATCACGATCAGCCTGGTTGGTATCGATGCTCGTTGTGTCTAGGCTGAAAGTAACGTTAGCTCCGTTAAAATCATCGCCTTCGCTTTCTACGCTTCCGCTGAATTTTTTGAAAAATCCGGTTACGGTAGAGATCACCAAATGCTTCACCTTGAATTGAACTTCGGTGTGTGTTGGGTCAATACCCCACTTTGTTGTTGCTAATGTTGCAGTTTCCATTTTTTTGTATGTTTAATTTTTACTTTTTTTTCGTCTGATTGACAATACAAAAGTACAGCAGGAGGTAGCCCCGGCTCGTTGAACCAGGTTAAGAAGGACAGGAAAAGAACTTGAACTAGGTTAAGACACTTACTTTTGAGTAAGCTTTCTGCGGATTTTGCTGAGAAACTCAGGGGTGATGCCCAAATAGGAGGCTACATATTTCAAAGGCACGTATTGTTCCAGTGTAGGATATTTTTTTTGAAAGTTCAGGTAGCGCTCTTCAGCGGTAACGGAAAATATTTGCATAAGCCGATTGCCATTGGTCATCAAAGCGTTCTGAAACAGGATCCGAAAATAGCGTTCCATCTTAGGAACCTTTTCGAGCAACTGGTCCATCGCGGGCTTTGGCAGGAGTAATACTTCTGTTTCCGTAAGCGCCCGTGTACTCATCGTAGAGGGAACGTTGTTGGAATAACTGGTGAGATCGCCCGTCCACCAGTCTGTCTGGGCAAATTGCATGACATGATCATTTCCTTCCCGGTCGGTATAATAACTCATCAAACAACCCGAAACCACATAAATGAAGTATTTGGTGGGTTCACCCACCTTCTCCAACATATCGCCCTGGCGAACCTGCAAGGGCAGGAGGGAAGAGCTAAAAAACTGCGCTTCCTCTTCGCTTAAAGACACGTGTTTGCGAATGCTTGACAGGATATTGGACGTATTCATGAACCGTAAAAATAGTTTTCTTTCGTTGGTATCAATAATTTTACGTGATGGATATTCAGCGCTTCAACGAAGTATCGAAGAATAAAGCTCCCGAAAACAAGAAATTTCTTCAATCCCTGAAGAAGAAAAATCCGCGTAAACTGGATGATGCGTTCCATACGCTGCATGATGAGGTTTTTGAAGAAGTCGATTGCCTGACGTGTGCCAATTGCTGCAAAACTACCAGTCCTATTTTTTATGAGACGGATATTGATCGTGTTGCAAAAGCAGTACGTATGAAGCCGGGCGATTTTATTGACAAGTATCTGCGCATCGATGAGGACAAGGACTATGTACTGAAGTCTTTACCCTGCCCGTTTCTGGATGTTGAAAATTATTGTTCTGTGTATGAAGACCGACCAAAGGCTTGTCGGGAGTATCCACATACCAACAGGAAGAAGATGGTACAGATTATGGATCTTACGTATAAAAACACCCTGGTGTGCCCGGCGGTGTTGGAGATGACGGAGCGGTTGAAGAAGATCGAATTATAATTATTGATAACATGTTCTGATAAAATCTAAAGCCACCGAAGTCAACTTAAAACTTTAATTAGACTTAAAGCAATTACACGTAACATAATAGTACTTAGGACTAGTGCCGTTGGTAGTAAAATCTTTCTTAAGCGTTTCGACAGCTAAGCCATAAGATCCATTATCATAAATACGTGAGCGGTAAGGATTAGGACTATTTCCTGAACTGTAATCTTGCTCAATGGTCCAAGTAATTGCACTTTCATATTTTGCTAGTTCGTAATTAAACTGTATACCTGTGTGTCTTAGACCAACACTCTTAATTACATCGACTGTTTTTATTGGAAGCCTTTCAAAGTTGAACATGTATTGAGCTGGATTAAGTATTCGCCACCCGGTAGGGCAAACGCTATTTTTGGGATCGGAGACAAAACCCCAGGTGTGGACTGTATTTTGGTATAGTACATTTCCAGAACCATCGAAACCTGTCAAAAAAAGATCTTTGATTGCCAATCCTTTGTATTTCATAGGATCCATCATTACATCCACGTTTCCAAGTCTCCTTACTCTATATTGATTACCATCTCTTGTATCTGTGTAGGTGTAGTCACTATAGAACAAATCTGTTGGATCTTTAATCTTGAATGATATCCATGGAGTAAATCTTTCTTGTCCTGTCATATTGTTAAATAAACTGCCCCTTACGATTATTTTGTCTGCAGGAGCCCAGGTTGTTATTTGAGGATTTAAAAAAGTAGGTTCACTATAATAAGTAGAGGGAGAAAATTTGTCTTTAAACGCGAAACCAAAATCCCCTTTGTTATGATAATATCCTCCTCCATTAGGATTCCCAAGTGTGTCACCCGTGGAAGTAATAAATCGTACTTGCCAGCGCCAGAGCTCACCTGCGGAAAAATTAATTTTGCTACTATAATTGTTCGTGATTGATACGAATTTTCCTTTTGTAATTTCATTGACGGTACTGGTGACTGTTAATCCCGATGGTGTTGTACTAATTCCCTTTTTTTCTTCAACCTCCCAACGTTTCCAAACTTTAAGACTTCCATTTCCTATTATCTCAATGTAGTTTTCAAATAGTTCAAGTTCTGATGCGCTGAAACCTAGTGTTTTAGTTACTTTCTTTCCGGTAAATTCATATTCAGGAGCTGGGAAGACAATGTCAAACCGATACCCGGTTGGCGGGACTGATCCGTAATTTCCGAACTGATCAAGTTCGAATTGAGTAAAATATGTGTCTTTAAAGGGATATACTGTTTTCGGTGTTGCACCTCCAATTATCTTTCCATTATATGAAATGGCGTATGTAAATGGTGAAGTACCTGAGACACTTGGGGTATAAGCAAAGAACTGAACTTTTTTCCCATAAGGAGTTTCCAGTTCTCCATTATTAAATGTAGCTGGGCAACTACCGGCAGGCCAAATCGATGCCCGCTCGTATTGTCCCGTAGTTGACTGACCTCCATTTGTTAGAATTAATATTTGCATTTTATTACCATCAACATTCATTTGATAGCCAGGCAGGTTATATTTAGTATCCCATGCAATTCTATTTGGGGGCTGAAATGTTCCCATAAACAAACCTGGAGTTGTTCCTCCCACTTCGCACATGATTACCCTATTCTTCTGTCCGTTGATGGTACCAGCGTAGATTGTCGTTATTACATTGGCTCCTGCAGTATTAACATATTTGCGAACCCAAATTGCAGAAGCACTATTTGATGCAGCACTTGGGGCGGTGCAAGGAAATGCATTAGCAGTTTTCGCGTATATGGCCGTAGTGTGAGTGTCTTTAAAAGTAACAGGTATCAATTTGATTGTAGCACCGGCTATTTCAACATCAAAATTTACTCCCTTAGTTCCAAGTAGATCGCATGAAAGAGTATTTTCATCCAGCCAAATACACATTTGCGATGTGGTTGTTTGATCTGGCACGCAAATTTGAGCCCCACCTTTATCAATTTGTATATAAGTATTGGCATCAGTCTTTTTCCATGTACCAAAAGCAGAGGTTAGATTAGAAGTAGTGCCAGTAGAACTGTTCGGGGGAGCTGGGTCTTGCTTTGCTTCATTGCATGAACCGACTAAAAGCAAACTTAAGATTATTGTAATCTGTGTGGAGGACAGCTTGCCGAAGAAGTCATTTAATCCCACCTTCATAGTATTTTTTATTTAGAAGATCTCCAAATGAATAAAGTATAACCGTAAAACCTGCACTGGATATAATCTCGCATTAAAAGGGGCGGATTTCAAACTCCATCATGCTCATGAATAGCTCGTATTTCTTAAGCAAAGGAAATCATGCCGATGTTTCACAGCAATACTCAATATTGAGTATTTCGATTTCGTTGATGCGAAGTAACCCCATGAGGTCTTACCGATCAATACGCTTCATAGCGTATTTTGAAGCGAACGCCTTTAAATCAACTCAAAAACCTCAGCAATATGAATGGCATCGCGCAGGTGATGAATGTCGAGCTTGGCGAAAATGTTATTCCGGTGGGTGCGGATGGTGTGCTCAGATACAATGAGCTTGTCGGCAATTTTTTTGTTGGTGTGACCGAGGGCGACAAATTTTAAAACTTCCTTTTCGCGGTTACTGAGTGACTGAAAGCGTTCGAAGTTTTTTTCAAAGGACTCATCAAGTTTTATCAGACCTTTTATCTTGAGCATATTGGGTCCGAGCTCATGCACGGGCAGCGACATGCTCATCAACCCATCCAACTCTTTCACCACTTTGGTAACCGTAAGTATCTGGTAATACTCGTTATTGAACGGACTTAATAAGTCCTGGCAATCGGCATAGGTGCGGCCGGAGTCGTTACGATCATAAAAATCAATAAAGCGAGGGAATATTTTTTCAATGGACTTTTTATGTACGAAGCGTTCAAAAAACTCACCACCATTTTTTTGTATGTATTCCAAAGGCACGTCAAATTTTTCAAGGCCTTTAGGGTTCATGTACTTGATGTGGAGATCGTCCTTTCGGTTGAAGTGCAGAAACCCTGGGAAAAACTCTCCGATTTTATCCAATTGATTTTCTCTTACATATTTTTCAATGTGGTGTAAGGCAATTCGCTGGTCCTTGAGCAGTTCCTTTTCTGTTTTCTTCATTCACTACTGAATCAGGTTGATGTCTCTTGCGATATAGATCATTTCCCGGGTGTTCTCTGCTTCCAATTTGTGCAACATGTTTCTTCTATGAGTATCCACGGTATGAATGCTTATATGCAGTATACCCGCTATAGTTCTGCTGGTCATTCCTTGAGCAAGGAGCTTAATAATTTCACATTCTCTTTTAGACAGTATTGCACGTAGTTTGTCCATGTGAACGATGCTATTATCAAAATAGGATGCCGTTGGTCCCAACGCACGAACGAGCGGAATATGCGATGAATCCCAGTGCGAAATATCGGTCAGTACCCCGAGTGTGTGCGTTATTTTTCCGTCTACCTTGCCACAAGATGCAGTCTGCCTGAGCAGGCGAATATTTCGCCCCGATTTTGCGCGAACATTGTACTTAAACTCAGCACCATCTTGTAAAGCAGGTACATCCTCATTTTTGAAAATCCAATCGAGTACCTGGTGTGTGTGTGTTAGGGTAGTGGTCAAATCTGCCCTAAGAATAGGCTCATAAAGTTGCTGAACATGCTTAAGTTCCTCGTGATAATATCCAAAAATTTTTCCGAAACTGGGTGTGGCTTCTTTGACATTGCCTGACCGGCATTCCACGATGTAGGCCACCTGATTTGGAAACAGATAAAGATTCCGAAGAGAAAAGTCAATTGATGTGCTCGCATGACTACACTGATCAGACTGCCATCGCAGCAACCTATGGATAGAATCAAAACTCATACTTGTGTAAAGTTTGGAAGCCAATAAAAATAACCTAATTTACTTAAGAAATAGCAGCAGAATTCCCATTTTTTTAAATTAACAATTCGATTAATTTAACTTCGCATGAATTTGGCTCTTGGAGATCGATTGCTGAACTATAAAGTAACCGGAAGAGGAACTCAAAGCCTTTTGCTCTTACCAGGCGGACCGGGATTCACCTATGAATCACTGAGTATCATTCACACCATGCTATCCGGGTATGATATTATGGTTATTTCTTATAACCCATCAGGTGTTGGGGATAACAAGACTGCACCATTTTACAAATCCGTTTCAGCATATACCCACGAGCTTGATGATGTTATTAAAGCATTGAATTTACAGCATGTGTTTCTCCTGGGGCATTCATGGGGTACTGCCATTGTACAGGAATACCTCGCGCTTTACCCCAATAAGGTTTTAAATGGAGTCATTTTAGTAAATATGTTCTCCAGCGGAGTGGCTCTTGCAAGAGCGATAAATGCAAGAGCCAATGATTTACCATCCTCATTTCAAGAACAGTATAGGAAAGCGCTTCGTGAAGGAAACGGGGAGGCGTTGGATGCCTGCATAGGAGAACACTGGTTTCCCAAATTTATATGCCGAATGCCGGAATTGCCACAGGATATTATTTCGGCCGCAAGTCACTTGAGAGATACACCCGCCTATTATTACTATGTAGGCAGCAACGTGTTCAATCTGAAAGGAGCCTTGTTGGAGTGGGACCGATCAGAAAATCTTACTGGGATAAAAATACCCACTCTCATTATGAGCGGAGAGTATGATTATTCAACAAAAACGGAAATTGAAGCACTCACGAAAGCCATACCCCATGCCGCTTTATGGTATGAATCGGATGTCAGTCATTTTCCCATGTATGAAAAACCGGATTCATTTAAAGCAGCGTTAATACAGTTCCTGAAAGCCAATGGGAAATTTTGAATATCTGATCAATATTATGCGCGCTCAGTCATTCGGGCAACTGGATGACACGGTTTCCATTGAAGACGTGGCGAAACGCTATGCACTATTTCCGAACGAAGCCATTTATGTTGTGGACTATAAAGCAATACAGATTGAACCGCTCAGCAATAACTTTAAAAGGATTACTGGTATTGATACTCCGCTCAAGAATGAAGTCACTGCTTTATACGAGCACGTGCATACTGACAATCTGCAGCCCTTTCTTCGATACACAGAGAAAGTACTAAGGTACGGATATGAAAACGCTGGCCGTGCTTACGCAACAGAGCAGGATTTTAATTTAAATATTTACAGAACTATCCATAATCGCATTGTACTGAAGAGTACCGCCATTTTGCAGTACGACAGCGAAAACAAGATCCGCTATTCGGTTGGGAAGATCATGGATGTAACCGGGTTAATTCCGTTCCAGCATTTCGGATATAAATTTGCCGGACCAAATAGTCAGAAAATCTATACAGCTTTTGCGGGGCTTCACGAATTTGAGCAGATCCTTACCAACCGCGAACTTGAAATACTTCACCTTGTTGGACATGGCATGCACACCCGGCAAATCGCTGAAAAACTACACCTGAGCAGGCACACCGTAGATACTCACAAGCGAAATATTATACGCAAGTTAGAAGCCTCAAACTCAATTGATGCTTTTAATAAAGCTCAAAGCATGGGGCTTTTTAAGTTGTAGCGTGCAGATCAGACTTGATGATTTATAGTTGCTCTTATGACCTCAGCAAATTCTCGATCGCTCTTTCTGTTGTGGTAAACTCAAACTTGCCAAACACATCATTCATCATGCGCTTGATCTGATCATTGCCCAAATTGCCGATGCTTCCTTCGTGTGTATGATTCACTTTCGTGGAATAATCAAACTTACCCTGTTCTATACCCTGGCCAATCTGTTTGTATGCATCGCGGAAAGGAGTTCCGGCAATCACAAGCTTGTTCACTTCTTCAACACTAAAGAGGTATTTGTATTTTTCATCTTCCAGGAGATTGTCTTTCACCTGAATGTTCGACAACATCAAATGAATCATGGTTAAGCAATCCTTGATATGCTGGAAAGCAGGGAACAGAATTTCTTTCAATAACTGCAAATCGCGATGATAGCCGGATGGAAGGTTGGTCGTCATCAGCATAATCTCATTGGGCAACGACATCATTTGATTACACCGCGCACGAACTAACTCAAATACATCCGGATTTTTCTTGTGCGGCATGATGCTTGAGCCTGTCGTCAATTCATCAGGAAAACTAATGAAACTAAAATTCTGATTGAGGAACAATGTAGCATCCATGGAAAGTTTGGCGAGGGTAGCAGCAACATTTGCCATCGCGCTGGCAACAATCCGTTCCGACTTACCACGTCCCATTTGTGCATAAACCACATTGTAATTCAGATCATTAAAACCCAACAACTGCGTGGTCATCGTTCTGTTCAACGGAAAGGACGAGCCGTATCCTGCTGCAGAGCCCAGCGGATTTTTATTGACAACCTGATAGGCTGCTTCGAGGGTGATAAGATCATCTACCAAACTCTCGGCATAAGCCCCGAACCAAAGCCCGAAGGATGAGGGCATGGCAAGTTGCAAATGTGTATAACCTGGAAGAAGTTTGCTTTTGTGCTCTTCACTCTTAGCGATGAGCAAATCAAACAATGTTCTTGTTGATTCAGCAATCTGTTGAATCTCGTTTCTCAGGAACAATTTAACGTCTACCAGAACCTGATCATTACGTGAGCGGCCACTGTGAATCTTCTTTCCAACGTCACTTAGCTTACGAACAAGCAAAAGCTCCACTTGAGAATGAACGTCTTCAACACCATCCTCAATGGTAAAGTCTCCTTTTAGTATTTGACTGTAAATGGATTTAAGCTCGGTACTGAGTGATTTCAACTCATCCTTCTTCAAAAGCCCGATAGACTCCAGCATGTGAATGTGCGCCAGCGAACCTAACACATCAAAGGCTGCAAGATGTAAATCCATTTCACGGTCTTTCCCCACGGTAAATCGGGTTACTTCCTGTAGTGAATCTTTATCTTTTTGCCAGAGTTTCATGGCTGTAAGTTATCAGTTAAAAGTTAATAGTTAAAGGGAGGTTTATTGATATATCAGGTTTTCAAGAAGAGCGATATAGCAATCAATTCCTTTTTTGATCTCATCCACATAGATAAATTCATTAGCACTGTGTGAACGGGCAGAATCTCCAGGTCCCATTTTAATGGATGCGACCGGAATTAATGCCTGATCGGATGTCGTGGGAGAACCATAAAGTTTGTGACCATTTTTCTTGGCTGATTGGACCAGAGGATGATCAAGCGCGATGCCCGATGACCGCATACGCAATGACCGTGGTACTACTTCGCACTTTACATTGCTTTTGATAATTTCAAAGGCCTCTTCCAATGTATATGCATCAGTAACACGCACATCAACGGTAAACTTGCATTCAGCCGGCACCACGTTGTGCTGGCTCCCGGAATTGATGATCGTTACTGACATTTTCATTTCTCCGAGTGTTTCCGAAACACGGGGATATTTGTACGTACGAAACCAGTCAATATCAGGAAGAGCCTGATAGATGGCATTGATCCCTTCTTCACGAGCAGCATGGCCAGGTTTCCCTTTTGCTGTACAATCAAGAACCATCAAGCCCTTCTCAGCGGTCGCTATGTCGGTCAATGTTGGTTCGCCAACAATGGCGAAATCAATGGGAACCAAAGATGACCAAATGCTCTCCACACCACCCGTGCCTGAAATTTCTTCTTCGGCAGTGGCAGCCATGATCACATTGTACTTTAGATTTTCTTTTGGATAGAAATAAATGAATGTAGCGATAAGAGAGACAAGAGGCCCACCTGCATCATTGCTTCCCAAACCATACAACTTTCCATCAATCACTTCCGGTTTAAATGGATCGCGTGTATATCCTGAATTTGGTTTTACCGTGTCGTGATGAGAGTTTAACAGAATCGTGGGCTTGTTCTGATCAAAGAATTTGTTCTTCGCCCAGATATTGTTTCCTCTGCGATAGGTGTGAACACCCTGTTTGTCAAAAAAATCTTCGATGATAAAGGAAACTTCCTCTTCCTCTTTGCTGAACGATGGCGCGGCAATGAGTTTGGTTAACAAGTTGAATGCTTTATCGTGCAATTCCGTGTTCATGAGAGCGTAATCAAAGTGCCAGTTGTTTTTTCTCCTGTATTCGTCAATAAATGTGTATGCTCACCGATCACCACTTCCTTCACACCCGATTCAATCGCAGCAAACGCATTTTCAAGTTTAGGTAAAATGCCATCATGAAAAGAGCCACTGATCAAAAGTTGCTCGTATAACGATTTTGGTAATTCGCGAATCACTGAGTTGGCATCATTCACATCGCGCAATACGCCAGCCTTTTCGAAGCATAAAATGAGCCGCACATCAAAATATTTCGCCATGGCAACAGCCAGTACGGAAGCAATGGTGTCGGCATTCGTGTTTAGTAATTTGCCTTCGGCATGCGTTAAGGGAGCGAATATCGGTACAACCTTTTGTTTCAACAGTGCTTCAAGCAAAGAAGCATTTACCTGATCACTTTTGGTGTCTCCAACAAAACCATAATCAATATCTTTCACCGGACGTTTCTTCGCGGCAATCAAATTTCCATCGGCTCCTGTTACACCAAGAGCATTGCAGCCCTTCGCTTGCAGTTGAGCTACAATCTGTTTATTGATAAGCCCTGCATAAACCATCGTTACCAAGTCCAACGTAGGTTCATCCGTAATTCGTCTGCCATTTACATAGTTCGACTGAATACCGAGCTTCTCTCCGAGTTTGGTTGCAATCTTTCCGCCACCGTGAATAAGGATCTTTGGTGCATCGATTTTTGCAAAGTCAGTCAAAAAACTTTTGAGTGACTTCTCATCGTCCAATACATTACCACCAATCTTTATAATGAAGAGCTTGTTCATGCTAACCATTTCTTAGTATTTCGCTGAGCACGGCCTGCGCTGCCCATACCCGATTGGATGCCTGTTGTGTTACAATACTGTTTGTGCTATCCAATACCTCATCGCTCAACTCCACATTTCTTCTTACCGGAAGGCAATGCATCACTTTTGCGTTGTTGGTCAACTTCAGTTTTTCATGGGTAAGCATCCATCGCGGATCATTAACATAAATTTTTCCGTAGTCCTGATAGGTGCTCCAATTTTTCACATAGACATAGTCGGCATCCTTCAACGCTTCATCCTGATTGGTGGTGATGGTAGCTCCCTTTGTAAACTGTGTATCCAATTCGTAATCCTCCGGATGCGTGATGACAAAGTCAGCTTCGCCCCACGCATTGATCCATTGTGAAAAACTATTGGCCACACATTGAGGCAACACCTTCACGTGAGGAGCCCATGTGAGAACAATTTTAGGTTTTCTCTTCTCTTTGAATGTCTCGTTGATGGTGAGGATATCCGTAAGACTTTGCAAGGGATGGAGTGTAGCACTCTCTAAACTTACCACAGGAATCCCTGAATACTTAATGAACTGCTTAATGTAAAGCTCGCTGTAATCGTCCTCTTTATTTTTTAAAGAAGGAAACGTGCGAATGCCCAGGATGCTGAAGTATTTTCCGAAAATGGGTGCTGCATCCTTCACGTGCTCAACAGTTGTGCCGCTCATGATGGCTTCATCTTCAAACTCCAGCGCCCAGCCTTCCTGGCCCACGTTGAAAATGATGGTCTCCATGCCCAGGTTTTTAGCAGCAACTTGTGTGCTGATACGTGTTCGCATGCTGGGATTGAGAAACAACATGCCCATGGTTTTGTTCGCACCAAGGTTCTTGTCTTTGAATGGAGACGCTTTGTATGCTAATGCTGATGCGATCAGTTTTCGAAAATCAGGGGCATCGTATACGGATAAAAACTGCTTCATGCTTCAGCGGTTTGTTTGAACTCAATAGTCATGGCCTCCAGTAAAAGATCAGCTTCGTTTTTTGTCATCGCTAGCGATGGAAGAAGACGTACCGTATTCGGTTTAGCCTCACCGGTAAAAATATGATGATTGAAAAGCAGATCTTTTCTTAACGAAGCAAGGTGATCAGGTAAATCAAAACCAATCATCAGTCCTTGTCCGCGTACTTCTTTAATAGGAGCGAAGGCTTTCAATTGTTCCATCCAGTAGTTTCCAAGCTTTTCGGCATTGGCAATAAGATTCTCTTTTTCGATAACCTCAAGTACTGCCATGGAAGCCGCACAAGCGAGGTAGCTTCCGCCGAATGTTGTACCCAACATGCCGCTCCACGGCTTGATGTCCGGATGAATCAGAACACCGCCTACGGGAAATCCATTTCCCATTCCTTTTGCGGTAGTTATAATGTCGGCCTTAATGCCTGCATGTTGATGCGCAAAGAATTTGCCTGAGCGGCCGTACCCCGATTGAACTTCATCGAGAATAAGCAGCGCACCAGCTTCCTTGCATTTCTTTGCCAGAAGTTGAAGGAAAGAGGAAGAGGGCAATTGTATTCCGCCTACACCCTGGATGCCTTCGATGATCACCGCAGCGATATCATTGTTCAAATGTTGAACGAGCGCCTGTTCATCGTTGAGTGGGACAAACGTGATTTCATGATTTGCATTAAAAGGCGCTACAATTTTCGGATTGTCTGTTGCGGCAACAGCGCCCGATGTGCGACCATGGAACGCTTTCTTAAATGCAATTACTTTTTTTCTCCCGGTAACGAACGATGCAAGCTTCAAAGCATTCTCGTTAGCTTCTGCTCCAGAACTGCAAAGAAATAGTTGATGATTGGGATAACCGGAAAGTTGCCCCAACTTCTCAGCAAGTTTTTCCTGCATTGAGTTTTTTACACTGTTGGAATAGAACGTAATCTTGTCGAGTTGATTTTTTAGTGCGTCAACAAAGTGTGGATGGCTATGGCCAATCGAGATCACAGCATGACCTCCATAGAGGTCTAAATATTTTTTCCCTTCAGCATCCCAAAGCCAGGAGCCTTGTGCCTTTACAGGTTCGATGGGGAAGAGTGGATATACGTCGAATAATTTCATGTCTTTAAAAAGTTAAAAGTTATTGGTGAATAGTTAATCGTAGGATGACTGTTACAATTGCCTATGCCTTCGCTTTAATGACGTATTCATCTTTTTATACTTTAGAAAACGATACTCTTGAGTTTTAAGCCTGCCGTTTCTTCAAAGCCAAACATCAGGTTCATGTTTTGAACGGCTTGCCCACTGGCACCCTTGAGTAAATTGTCAAGGATTGAGTGAACAGCAACCTTGTTTCCAACTTTCTCGATATGAATTAAACACTTATTGGTGTTTACCACCTGCTTGAGGTCGATCTCAACATCTGAATAAAAGGTGAATGGATCTCCTTTATAAAAATCTTTGTAAATTTTTACCAACTCTTCTTTGCTGAGATGACAAGTCATCGTTGAGGTTACAAATATTCCTCTCGAAAAATCTCCTCGCCATGGAATGAAATTTATTTCTTCACTGAACCCTTTTTGAAGTGATGTTAATGTCTGATTGATTTCACCAAGATGCTGATGCGTAAGTGTCTTGTAGGGAGAAATATTATTCACGCGCCAGGTGAAATGTGTTGTGTCCTGAAGTTTTTGTCCTGCCCCGGTTGAGCCAGTAATTCCTGTGGTATGAACTTCTTTCAATAATCCTGCTTTTGCAAGCGGAAGTAATCCCAGCTGAATGGTTGTTGCAAAACATCCGGGGTTAGCAATATTTTTAGCCAACTTGATTTTTTCACGCTGAAACTCCGGAAGACCATAAATAAACGCGCGATTGCCAGCGTTCCCATCAAGTCTAAAATCATTACCCAGGTCAATAATTCTTGTCTGATCAGAAAAAGAATTTTCAGCAAGCAATTTTTTACTTTCGCCATGACTCAGACAAAGAAACAAGACGTCCACCGGCTGTTGAGAGTCAGCAGAATAGACCAGATCCGTCTCACCCAACAAATCACCATGCGTACTTGTCACGGGTTTTCCTGCCTGGCTTCTACTTTGCACAAAAGCAACATCAACGTATGGATGCCCCAGAAGCAAGCGCAGTGTTTCCCCACCGGTATATCCCGCTCCGCCAATAATGCCTGCAGTAATTTTATTTGTCATGTAATTAAACTGGTTGCCCGGCTTTCAATTCTCAATTTTCAATTCTTCTTCTCTGCTTCCGCTTTCACCTGGTGGAAAATTCCCACCTGATTGCCGAAGATCTTGGTAAATCCTTTCACATCTTCTCCTGTCCAACCCAAATTCATTTCACCGTACTTGCCAAACTTGGCTGACATCAAATCATACTTCGATTCTATACCATTGATTTGATAACGATACGGATGAAGTGTAATAGAAACCTCACCCGTCGCTTGTGATTGAGAACTTGTCAGATAGGCTTCGATGTCGCGCATGACAGGGTCAAGGTATTGCCCTTCATGCAGCCAGTTGCCGTAGAACTGTGATAGTTGATCCTTCCAGCTCAATTGCCATTTCGTAAGAACATGTTTTTCCAAAGCATGATGTGCCTTAATGATCAGCACAGGCGCTGCGGCCTCAAACCCTACGCGGCCCTTGATGCCAATGATCGTGTCACCAACATGAATATCGCGGCCAATTCCGTAAGGTCCGGCAATAGTTTGTAACTGATGAATCGCTTCGGTAGGATGGGTGAATTTTTTTCCGTTCACAGAAGTAAGTTCACCTTTTGTAAAACCAAGCTTTACTTCCTCACTTCCCTGCTTTGTCATTTGGGTAGGCCATGCCTCTTCGGGCAACATGCCGAGCGAGTTCAATGTTTCTCGTCCGCCTACCGATGTTCCCCAAATTCCTTTATTGATTGAATATTTTGCTTTCTCAAAATTGAAGACTACTCCCTTTGACTTCAGGTACTCAATCTCCGCCTCACGACTTAATTTTTTGTCGCGAATGGGTGTGATGATTTCTGTACCCGGGGCAAGAATCTGAATGATCATGTCAAAACGAACCTGATCATTTCCTGCACCTGTGCTTCCATGTGCTACTGCATCAGCTTTCAGTTCCTTCGCATAATTGGCAGCAGCCAGGGCCTGTGACATCCGCTCAGCGCTTACGCTCAATGGATAGGTTCCGTTTTTAAGCACGTTACCGAAAACGAGGAATTTGATAACCTTATCGTAATAGTTCTTTACTTCGTCCACCGTCTTGTGTGAGGCAACACCCAGACTTAGTGCACGTTTTTCAATCTCCTTAATTTCTTCCGGACTGAACCCACCGGTATTCACGGTAAGGGTATGGACTTCGTACCCCATCTCCTGTGATAAGTAAATTCCACAATACGATGTGTCGAGACCTCCGCTAAATGCTAAAACAACTTTCTTCTTCATTGACTATTTTTTTGACATACTCCAATCATTCTCCTTTCAGGATGGCAGGATTTAAATAAAATCAGGCTTTGATTACCAGAAGAACAGGAAGCTCAATATGGAAGACTTCTTTTCTTCATTGCCGTTTTCATCTTTTTTTCCTTTGCCGCCCAGGAACACAAACTGTTTTAGCCTCGTGAGGCGTTCAAACAGCCTGAAGTTGTCGGCAAACTTACGGTTTTTCTCCTGATGAAGGTGCCCCTCGGGGGTAACGACAGTCTGAGCAAGTTCAGCTTTCTTTTTGGCAGCTTCTTCGGGATCAAACAGCATGGCCGTGCACATGCAGTTTTGCCTGTCCTTGCTCTTGAGGATCTCATAGTTGACACAGCTCTGACAACCCTTCCAGAATTGCTCGTCGGTGGTCAGCTGCGAATAGGTAACGGGCTCATAGCCAAGATCGGAGTTGATCTTCATCACGGCCAGACCTGTAGTAAGACCGAAGATCTTGGCGTTCGGGTATTTTTCGCGCGAAAGTTCAAATACTTTTTTCTTGATCTCGGTAGCCACCCCCGATTTTCTGAATTCTGGAGATACAATGAGTCCGCTGTTGGCTACAAATTTTTCATGTTCCCATGACTCGATGTAGCAAAAGCCTACCCACTTGCCGCTTTCGGTAACGGAAATGACCGCCTTGCCTTCCTCCATCTTCAGGCGAATGTACTCGGGAGAGCGTTTTGCAATCCCTGTACCTCTGGCCTTGGCAGATTCTGCCATTTCAGTGGTTATTGTCTCCGCGTAATGTGCGTCTGCAGCCGTAGCTACTCTTACAATAATTTTATCGTTCAATGTAATGAATGTCTTAAGTTTAGAGATATTGAAAATCGTGCCGTAAAAGGCACACTGCAATTACTGCACCACAGTATTGCAAGACGTCAGCGAAAGCCGACTCAGATTCGTATCCGCCTATGCGGTCGCCTGGTCACCTGACAGGCAGAAGAAAGGAGTTGAAACCACGCCTTGTGAGCGTTGGTGAGATTGGCTTGTGAGCCTGAAACCTCGGATATGGTGAGTACTTTTTCCAATTCGCGTAATGGTTGCTTGTTTAGATAAAGTCGTTTAGAAAATATTCAACAAAATTAATGCAATTACAAACGATATTGTTACAAGATGGTTCAAAATTTTCGGGATAATTTTTGACCGTGCTCAACAGCGGGGTTTGAACCGAACTAAAGTCTGCAGTTGAATCGGGCTACGCGGCCCTTCTCAGCGACTTTTTCTGGAGTGCTTCGAAAATACTAACGTTCATAAGCAGCAGCAGCAGCCCGTAGAAGATGTCTTCGAAAGGAATGGTGCCAATTCGGATACCAAGATTCTCGCTGTCATTGTAGTATACAACTTGCTCTTCTATGCCGGTGCCGGTGAGAATGCCATTTACGATAAAAAATGGTAATAAAATGATGAGAAACGATACGTAGAACCGTCCGAGGTAATTGGGCTTTACGATTGTTTTCAGAAAAATCAGGAAGACAGCACCGCTCAAAAATGTTGAGACGGTATACCACCTGTCCAGGTTGAGCAGTCCGACGATAAACAAAAATACGATCAGGGTATACGTTACATACGACACGAGATAACCAGATTGCGTTTTAAAAACGTAGCCGACGGCTTCATAGGTAAACACGCATGCGTATGGGATACAGATGAAAAAAAGCACCTCTTCAAGTGGTAAATTGTAAAATGAAACCCCGGTAAGATAACGCGGATTAAATCCCCAAATTCCCATCGCGGTGAATTTGATATCCCAAAGAACAAACAACGCGGCGGTGACTATGATCGAGGGCCACAGGTATTTCCATTTTCTGGAGAAGTTTGCCTTTGGATAAAAACTAAACAGGAAAGGGAAGAGTATGGAAAGCAGGTCGATGGTGAGGTAAAGGTATTTGTCGGGGATCATCACGTTTTTTTTTGATGAAAAACAATTTACTGCGTCTCCTGCCGCTCTTCTTTTAATTCAAATTTCTTCGGCTCAAACTTCTTTGGAGCGTAGAGAAATCCAAACGCTTCGCAATTTTTTTGAGTGTGACGCGCATGATGGATGTAATGGGCATGGATCATGCGTTGCAAATACCTGCTGCGCTTTGCCGGTCGCCATTTGATGCGTTGATGAACGATGATGTCATGAAAAATAAAGTAGAAAATGCCATACCCGAGTATCCCAAACGCAACCGCAAGTCCATAGGGATTAAAATCCACGCGACCATAATAGTAGAATAGCCCGATCGAAGGCAAACTAAATACAAGTGCAAAGAGATCATTCTTCTCCAACGTCTGATGGTGAACCGTGTGGTGCGATTTGTGCCAGGTCCATAAAAAACCGTGCATGATATATTTATGCGTGAACCAGGCCACAAATTCCCAAAACAAAAATGTGATGGCTGCAACAACGACACAACCGATGACTGTGATCATGTCCATGTCAGTTTTCATTTTGAAAATACGTTTCTAAGACCTTGTAGCGATAATCAAAAATACGTTTTACCTCACGTTCAACGAGTAGCGCATTCGCAAGATTGCCCAAAAGTCCAAAGGGAATGGCATATTCGAGCTCGTCCGTCATATCAACGCCACCGTTTACAGCCTTGAAATAATGTGTATGCTTCCAAACCTTATACGGACCCGACCTCTGCTCATCAATGAAACTCGAAAGATATTGCACGTTGGTGATCTCCGTAGTCCACCCCAGACGTACGTAAGGCAAAACACTTACTTTATATTTAATAATTTGCCCTTCGTGCATTTTTTCGCCACCAGACTGCGACAGGATTTTAAAATTCATGCGGGTGGGAGTGAGGACTGCCAGGTTTTTCGGTGAGGAGAAGAAGTCCCAGGCGCGCACCAGGTCGATCGGTAAAAACTGTGTTCTTCGCAAATAGTATGTTTTCATTATTTCAGTAACAATTTTGAAACGAAAGTGTTATCGAAATATTTACATATCATGTCTACCTTTGATGACCTTTGAAAATTATTTGTTTCTATGAATTGGATCATCCTCATCGTTGCCGGCCTGTTTGAAGTGGGATTTACCACCTGCCTGGGCAAAGCAAAGGAAACATCCGGTACGCAATCGTCGTTGTGGCTTGTCGGTTTTTTTGTGAGTCTTTCGTTGAGCATGTTTTTGCTGTATAAAGCCACCCAATCGCTGCCCTTAGGTACCGCATATGCCGTTTGGACAGGAATCGGAGCAGTTGGAACCGCTGTGGTTGGCATTATCTTTTTTAAAGAGCCTGCCGATTTCTGGCGTCTGTTTTTCATTTTCACCCTCATCGCGTCAGTCGTTGGATTGAAGTTTGTCTCGCATTAAAATCATCGAGGGTCAAGAGCAGTTTTGTAGGCCTTTAATACCCGTTCACGGGCAACACGATGATCCACCAATGGTTTTACATAACGTTTTGATTCAAATTCAGGAACCCAGGTTCTAATGTATTTCAGTTCAGGATCAAATTTTTTGGTTTGCAATTCCGGATTGAAAATTCGAAAGTAAGGAGCCGCGTCACACCCCGAGCCTGCCGCCCACTGCCATCCGCCGTTGTTGGCCGCCAAATCAAAATCCAACAACTTTTTTGCAAAATAGGCTTCACCCCATCGCCAGTCGATCAGTAAATGTTTGGTGAGAAAACTTGCCACAATCATCCGTACACGATTATGCATGAAGCCGGTTGTGTTTAATTCCATCATTCCGGCATCGACGATGGGATACCCGGTTTTGCCATTACACCATGCTTCAAATTCATCGGGATCATTCCTCCAAACAATCCGGTCGTAGGCCGGCTTAAAAGCTGTTGATTCTACCTGCGGAAAATGCCATAGAATCATATGATAGAAATCTCTCCAGATCAGCTCATTGAGCCATGTCTCATTTTTTTTCAACGCGACCTGCACCAACTTACGAATGCTGACAGTACCAAATCGCAAGTGAACACTTAATTTCGTTGTACCGGAAATAGCAGGAAAGTTTCTTAGCTCATGATAGTGTTCGATGATGGATTGCTTAACTGCTCTCGGCGGAAACGCGACGTCAGATTTTTGAAACCCAATTTCTTTCAAGGAAGGAATTTCCTGGCTTTTCATTTTTTTTAAAGAGCCAAAATATTTTTCAGTCGGATAGCTTTTCCAATAAAACAGCTTCAGACGTGCTTTCCATTTTTTGCTATAGGGTGTAAATATTGTGTAGGGGTTGCCATCCTCTTTAGTCACTTCATCTTTTTCGAAAATCACCTGATCTTTGTATGTTTTAAATGGGATACCTTTTGTTTCAAGAATGTCCCTTATTTTCTCATCACGTTTCCGCGCGTAGGGTTCATAGTCGTGATTGGTGTAAACTGCTTTTGGCTGTAATGATTTATAGACATCGACCGGATTTCCATGAAACACGATCAAAGAGCTTCCAAGTTCTTTTAGCTGCGCTTGTAGCGTTAATAGCGATTGATGGATAAACTCAACGCGTGCATCCGATTTATCTTCAAGATCATTTAGAATAACTGTATCGAAGATAAAGACGAGAACCACATTGTTATTTTCTTTCAGGGCATGATACAGTGCCGCATGATCTTGCAGGCGCAGATCGCGTCGCAGCCACACCACGGCAGTTGAGGAGTCGATATTTCCGGAGCCGTTAATGATGTGTGAGTTTTATTGGGTAGAAACGACAGCGTTAATTTCCGGTTGCTGCATAATGATCTTGAACCAACTGGTAAATGCTTCCGGATTACGTGTCATTTCGGAACGGATGTTATCCAGGGATGCAAACTTCCAGTCTTCCGCCTCTTGTTCATTTACAATTGGCTTCTCATCGGAAATGCCGATAAACACATGGTCGAATTCGTGTTCAATCAGATCATTGTCCAGATATGCTTTATAAATAAACTTATGTGAAAAATTGAGGGGCACCTCCATGCCCATTTCCTGCTTTAATTTTCGTTGGGCCGTGAGCTTCACCGGTTCACCCATCACCGGGTGACTGCAGCACGTGTTGGTCCACAATCCGCCGCTATGATATTTTGAGGCAGCTCTTTTTTGTAACAGTAACTCGCCCTTTGAGTTGAAAATTAAAATGGAAAAAGCCCTGTGCAGCAATCCCTTTTGATGAGCTTCCAACTTCTCCATTGTGCCGATCTCGCTGTCGCCCTCATCCACAAGAATTACGTGTTCCATGTCAGATCAGGTTGAGTTGATGTTTTACAAAACAATAGCACAGTATCGATAGTTTATGTCGGTTTCTGATTCTGATGCGGCTTTTGAGCACGTTTTCAGAGGGAGTATTTCTTATTTTCCGAAAGAGCGCAAGGTAATAAAGGTAAGCAACATATACGCCAAACCGGGCGGAGCGTGGCAGTCTTTGGATACCTTCAAACCCCGCTTTGAAATCGGTCGCAATGCTTTCTTCGATGTTGCGTTTTGTAGTCTCGTCAAAGCGATTCAAATCAAGCCCGGGGAAATAGGTTCTTCCCATTCCGATATCAATATTGAGATCTCTCAAAAAATTTATTTTTTGAAAAGCCGAACCGAGCTTCATGGCAAAAGGTTTCAAACGCTGGTATTGAGTTTCGTCTCCATTGCAAAATACACGCAGGCACATCAGGCCTACGACTTCTGCAGACCCTAAAATGTACGTTTCAAATTCGCGCGTGCCATACTCCTTGCGGAAGAGGTCCATCTCCATGCTCGCAAGGAACTGCCCGATAAGTTCTTTTTCGATGTTGAAACGATTAACGGTGAACTGAAAACTATTGAGTATCGGATTCAGATCAATTTTATTATCAATGGCTCGGTAAGTATCCTGCTTAAAGCGATCGAATAATTCTCGCTTATCATATTGATGAAACGTGTCAACAATTTCATCAGCAAACCGTACAAAACCATAGATCGAATAAATCGGGTTCCGCAATTTTTTCTCCAGGCATCGAATACCTAATGAAAAGGATGTGCTGTACGCATGCGTGGTGATCTTACTGCACCGTATCGATACCTGATCAAAGAGTTCTTTCTGATTCATGCCTGCGCGACGATTTTTTTATTTCGTTTGATCAGTTCATCGGCCACAAGTTGCCCGGAAATTAGTGACGGAGGCACGCCTGGTCCTGGCACAGTGAGCTGACCTGTGTAAAACAGGTTTCTTACTTTTTTGTTTACGATCGATGGTTTAAGGTTGGCGGTTTGAAGGATGGTATTCGCCAGACCATAGGCATTTCCTTTAAAAGCGTTGTAGTCTGCTATAAAGTCATTGTGGGCATAGCTGTAGTGAAAAAGAATATTTTCATGGATGGATTGGCCTGTCAGCTTTTCCATGCGTCTGATAACGAGGTCAAAATATTTTTCACGCTGAGCTTTGTCGTCGTTTAATCCAGGGGCAACCGGAATGAGAATAAAAATATTTTCATGGTTTTTTGGGGCAACCGTAGGATCTGTTTTTGAGGGGCAACAAACATAGAACAGCGGATCGGCTGGCCATTGCGGAGATTTATAGATCTCCTTGGCGTGCCGCGCAAAATCTGCATCGAAAAATAGATTGTGATGCTGCAGGTTTTTGACGGGCTTATTCACGCCTACATAAAAAATAAGACTGGAGGGTGCCATCGCACGACTCTCCCAATATTTTTCACTGTATTGCCGATATGGTTTTGGAAGCAATTGTTGCTCTACATGGTGATAGTCGGCACCAGCCACGACATAATCGAAAGGCAATGATTTTTCCTTCACCACAATTTCCTTGATGGTGTTATCCTTCATTATAAATTTTCCTACCGGGCTGTTGAACCTGAATCTTACTCCGAGTTCCTCTGCGAGCGATACCAGCCCTTTAATAATTTTATACATGCCACCCATAGGATACCATGTGCCCAATTGCATATCGGCGTAGTTCATCAGGCTGTAAAGCGCGGGCGTATCGGCCGGAGCAGCGCCAAGGAACAACACAGGAAATTCCAGCAATTGAATCAATCTGGGATCTTTAAAATGACCGCGCACATAACTGGCCATGGATTGGAACACCTGCATTTTGAAGATGCCTTTTACAAGCCTGGTGTCAAGCAACTCTGTGACCGACAAGCCCGGGTTGTAAACAAGAGCATTCATCCCGATGTCATATTTGAACGCACCTTCCTGAAGAAATTTCTTCAGGTGACTGCTGCTTCCTGGTTCAATGTTTTCAAACAGCTTAAATAGTTCTTCAAGGTTCGCCGGAATATCGAGTACATCTTTTTCAGAATAGAAAACGCGATAGGAGGGATCGAGGCGGATGAGGTGATAATAGTCGGATGGTTTTTTTCCGAAACGTGCAAAATACTTTTCAAACACATCCGGCATCCAATACCAACTGGGGCCCATGTCAAATACAAAATCGCCAAATTCAAATTTCCGGCACCGGCCGCCGGCTGATGAATTTTTTTCAAAAACGGTGACATCAAATCCTGCCTTCGCCAAGCTTGTAGCAGCAGAAAGCGATGCAAATCCTGCCCCGATCACAGCGATCTTCTTTTTCAAAGTTTCCATGTTTACCGGTAGCCCAACATGTTTTTTTGAATTTCCTTACGTGCTTGAAAAATCCGGTTCTTTACCGTGCCGATGGGAACATGGAGGTGCTCAGCGATCTCGTGATATTTATATCCCGTAGCATGCATTTTAAATGGCACCAAAAGTTCGTCACGAAGATTGTTTACACTGCGCCATGCTTCTTTAAACTCCAGACTGCTTTCGGGCCGATTAAATGTGTGATCGTCTTCAACGTTTAGGAAATAAAGCTCGGCCGTGGTGTCGCGCGATGTTTTTGCCCGCGCATTTTTATGATAATTATTGATGAATGTGTTCCGCATGATCGTAAACAACCAGCCCTTGAGGTTTGTGTCCTGCTTGAACTTGTCGCGATACATCAGCGCCTTAAGAAGCGTGTCCTGCACTAAATCCTGCGACTCTTCGCTGTCGCTCGTGAATTTATAGGTGAAGGTTTTCAGCGCCGACAGCAGGCTGGAAACCTGGTGTGTAAAATCAAGTGTTGAAATCATATTGTTTAATGTTTGACTTAAAACATTAAACAATTTTAACCGATAACGCCCTTTTTGCTAAGGGAAAGGCCTTAAAATAATGCGTTTGTTTAACGGAAAGTGAATGAAACCGTCAATTCGCTTTTTTTTGGAGAATAGCGTTCAACAAAAATTGACCTAGGAAAATGAATTCAACAATCCCGGTAGCTGGGTCGCTTTTTCAAATAGTTTGATATTTTTCGGCAGATGAAAAGCGGTATTTCGAAGCATGTACCCCGATGCGAGGATTGTCGCAGAAGGGAAGTCGCTGGCGAGTGTATATAAATAATGTTCCAGTTGTTGCGGGGAAGGTGTAGAGGTGAGCGATGTGATGAGCAATCGTGAACGAAGCACGTGCTGAATCTTTTTCAGATCTTCATGTGGAACAGACTGCCCAAGATAAAATGTCCGCAGCCCTTTTTTTCGCGTCAAATAGTGAGCAAACAACAGACCCATTTCATGAAGTTCTCCCTCAGGTAAAAACAAGGTTACGCAGGTAGCGCTTTTCTTTGGCACGGGTAACCCAGCAATCGAAGTGATCAGTTTTTGGCGGATGAGGTTGGTGATAAAATGTTCATGGGCTGGTGTAATACTTCCGGTTTGCCACAGAACTCCAATCTTTTCAAGAAATGGGTACACGATTCCCGTAATGGTGTGTTCAAAGCCATGGACACTGATGTGTTCGGAAAGTACCCGTTCAAACTGGTTTTCATCAAGATCCAGCATGGACACAACCAACTGGTCAATGGGAATCTCGAACTCTCCTTTTTTTTCGCTTAGCGCGTGGATCTGGGCAGCGAGTTCTTCGGCGCTGAACGCTGCTATCTTTGAAATTTTTATCCCGTGTGAATTCAGAAGGGATACGTTGATGATTTTTTTCAAATCCTCATCGGAATAGAAACGAATATTGGTGATGGTGCGCTCAGGTTCAATCACACCATAGCGTTTCTCCCAAATTCTGATGGTGTGAGCTTTGATACCTGACAGCCGTTCAAGTTCCTTAATCGAATACTTTCCCATCTGCGTTGGCCTTTGTGATCATTAACCGTTGTTGTCTTAAATTGTTCGAAATTACACAATAGTAATTTTGCTTTTCATGGTCAACGACGAACGGAAGGGGGTAACATGGTTTGAGCAGCAGGGATGGACGCCCTTCCAATTTCAGCTTGACGCCTGGAAGTATTACTTGCATGGACAATCCGGATTGGTCAACGCTCCAACAGGAAGTGGTAAAACGTATTCACTCGTAGTGCCCATTCTCCTTGAGTCCATACGTGACAACGAAAATAAAAAGAAGAAACCGGGCAACGGCCCGCAGGCGATTTGGATCACACCGATTCGGGCGCTTGGTCGTGAAATCGAATTATCGGCAAACCGCGCCATTCAGGGAATGCAGGTACCTTGGAAAGTGGGTGTTCGTTCGGGCGATACATCCGTAAAAGAAAGACAGAAGCAAAAAGAAAAACCGCCTGATTTTCTGATCACAACACCCGAAAGTCTTCATCTCCTCATAGCCCAGAAGGGATATGAAGAATATTTCAAAAACCTGAAAGTCGTGGTGGCCGATGAATGGCACGAATTGATGGGATCAAAACGCGGTGTTCAGGTGGAGCTTGCTTTCTCCCGGTTAAAATCCATACAACCCCAATTAAAAATCTGGGGCATTTCCGCAACGATCGGCAACATGGATCAGGCCTTGCATACGCTATTGGGAAATACTTACGTCGAGAAAAAATACAAACTGGTACGGGCTGACATAAAAAAGAAAATTGAAATTATTTCTGTTCTGCCCGATGAAGTTGAGAAACTTCCCTGGACGGGTCATTTGGGAATTCGATTGTTGGACAAGGTAATTCCGATCGTGAAAAACAGTTCGAGTACATTAATCTTTACCAACACACGCTCTTTTGCAGAAATATGGTATCAGAAAATGCTGGACGTAGCTCCGGAATTATCTGGTCTTATTGCCATGCATCATGGTTCGATCAGTCAGGAGTTGCGCAACTGGGTGGAGCAACAATTACACGAAGGCAAATTAAAAGCTGTGGTGTGTACCAGCAGTTTAGATCTTGGTGTAGACTTTCGTCCTGTTGAAACCATCATTCAGGTAGGAAGCCCGAAAGGGGTGGCAAGGTTTCTTCAGCGTGCAGGACGGAGTGGTCACCAGCCCGGAGCCGTGAGCAAAATCTATTTTTTACCAACCCACTCTTTGGAGCTTACCGAGGCAGCAGCTTTGCGTGAAGCCATGACTCGGGGAATTGTGGAAGATCGCATTCCGTACATCAGGTCGTTTGATGTGCTAATTCAATACCTGATAACATTGGCCGTTTCCGATGGCTTCAAAAGTGAAGAAATATTTACTGAAGTTAAGTCTACGCATTGTTTTTCGTCCATCACCGACGATGAGTGGAATTGGCTGTTGAATTTTATTACCTCCGGTGGTGCAGCGTTAACGGCTTACGATGAATACCGCAAAGTCGTTGTTGAGGATGGTATTTTTAAAGTAACTGACCGGAGGATTGCCATGAAACACCGCATGTCGATTGGTACCATCGTAGGCGATACTTCGTTGTTTGTTCGATACGTTACCGGCAAGCAATTGGGCACCATTGAGGAATCATTTATATCGCGCCTTCATCCCGGAGATATCTTCTGGTTTGCAGGGAGAAACCTGGAGTTTGTGCGCATTAAGGAAATGGAGGCGCTGGTACGAAAGACAAAACGTAAATCGGGCAAAGTGCCTTCGTGGCAGGGTGGGCGCATGCCGCTTTCTTCCAAGATGAGCGAAATGATTCGTTTTAAGATTGATCAGGCAGCTCGAAATCATGAGCAGGATGAAGAAATGCTGTTCATCAAACCACTGATGGAATTGCAGCGATCACGTTCTCACCTTCCGAAGCAAAATGAATTTTTGATCGAGTACTTTAAATCATCCGAAGGCTACCACGTGTTGATGTATCCCTTCGAAGGACGGTTCGTGCACGAGGGTATGGGTGCACTCATGGCGTACCGCATCGCAAAGATCCGACCCATCACATTTTCCATTGCGATGAATGATTATGGTTTTGAGTTGCTGTCCGATCAGGAGATCCCGATTTTCGAAGCCATTGAAGAGAATGCACTGGGATTGGAGAACTTATCCGTGGACATCCAGGCCAGTATTAATTCCACTGAAATGGCCCGAAGAAAATTCAGGGACATCGCCTCAATTGCCGGATTGGTTTTTAAAGGATATCCGGGTCAAAAAATTAAAGACAGGCATCTTCAATCATCGTCGCAGCTTTTCTTTGATGTATTTCATGACTATGATTCGCATAATCTTTTATTGCTCCAGGCTTTTGAGGAGGTGATGGATTTTCAACTCGAAGAAACGCGTCTTCGTACGGCGCTTGAAAGAATCAGTCATCAGAAAATCATCATCACAGAACCGGATATGCCAACACCGTTTTCATTTCCGATCATCGTCGATCACATGCGCGAAAAACTTTCTTCCGAAAAACTGGAAGACAGGATCAAACGAATGACGATGAGGTTTGAGAATTAGCCTGAAATACTTCTGAACAATAGGAATAGACTTCCCGAGAGAATCATCACAACAGGTAATGTAAGAAGCCATGCCAGTAAAATGTTGCGCACTGTAGAGGCTTGCAGGTTTTTGATCCCTTTACTGGCCACCATACTTCCGGCAATACCAGAAGATAAAACGTGCGTGGTACTTACAGGCCATCCCATCGCACTGGCGCTGCCGATGGTAACGGCGGTCACCAATTCCGAACTTGCTCCCTGTGCATAGGTAAGATGTTGCTTTCCAATTTTTTCGCCAATAGTCTTTACAATTCGTTTCCAGCCAATCATCGTTCCAAGTCCCAGTGATATCGAGATCATAGCGATAACCCATACCGGAGAATAGTCAGTAGCTTTCCGGAGGGTTTTTAAATTATCGGTTAATGTTTTCCTTTCAATTTCGCTGAGACGAAGTTCTTCTTTGCCGACAAGTGCTTTGATATTCCGGTCCATCAAGAGAATATCTTTTCTCACGGCAAACCTTCCTTCACGGGCGAGTTCATTGACGGAATGATGTGGAGACAGAGTAGTCTGCAACCGGGTATTCATCACAAGCGTTTCTGCCAATTGGTTTCGATCACGTTCAGAAAGTGGTGCCGGATCGATCGAACGAATCACCAATTCGGTGCTTTTCAAAGGGTGCATCATATCCGCTGTTATAACCCTCGCATTCAGAGCGAAGAAGCCCGGAACGATTCCTATCAAAATCAGCATGATTAACCCGACTCCTTTTTGTCCATCATTCTGTCCATGAAAAAAACTTACCCCGGTACAGGTAAGTAATAGTATCCCTCTGATCCACGGTGGAGGAGGGGTGTTTTTTTTAGGCTCTTTAAATAGCTCATCACCCGAAGGATGTTTTTTCGTGAATACCCGAAGAAAATACATGAGGATAATCACCAGCGTGAACCCAAACAAGGGTGAGATTAACAGCGATATTCCTATTTCCTGGGCTTTTGACCAATTCACGGCCACACTGGTGGAATCTGGTAAAAGTGAGTAAGCAATACCTACTCCTAAAATAGAACCAATCAACGTATGAGAACTGGAACACGGAATTCCAAAATACCAGGTAAGCACATTCCAGAAAATTGCGCTTAACAAGAGTGCGGCAACCATGGCAATACTATGGGCAATGTTCTGATCAATAAGCGATTCAACAGGAAGAAGATTAACAATACCCATGGCTACAGTAATTCCGCCGAAGAAAACACCCATGGCATTCATTAAACCTGACCACACCACGGCAACTCCAGGTTTAAGTGAATTGGTGTAAATAACGGTAGCCACTGCATTGGCCGTATCGTGAAAGCCGTTGACAAACTCAAAAGCACATGCCGCAAAAAGACATAAAAAGAGAAGAATGGCGTATGAAGTTTCTAATTCAAACATGGGGAGTAGCTATTGAATTTGGGCTTATTTGAGCAGTTTTCTGAGATATGTAAAGAAAAATGGGTGTTTCAAAGGTAGTAGGGCTTACTCTCGTTAATGTTACGCCAATGTTAATATTTTTCCTCGCGAATTTTCAACCAAACCGAATTTAAACTCGCCCCACAGCACGCAAATACCCGATCATTATCTTTGCTATTTTGTATATTATTTGTAATGGAGATAGAATTAAACGGGTCATCAATAAAATTATTAAAGCAGAAAGCTATCCTATTGAGGAAAAGCAGGGTTCTTTGCATTGCCGACTTGCATTTTGGAAAGCTGAGTCATTTCAGGAAGTCGGGAATTGCAGTGCCACCCCGTGCCAACGAGAAAAATGTCGAAGTACTGATTGATCTGCTCAATGAAACAAAACCAGAGCGAACAATTTTCCTGGGTGACCTCTTTCACAGTCACTACAATGAAGAGTGGGAGGTAGTTGGTCAGGTACTGAAACATTTTTCAGCTTGTTCTTTTGAACTCGTGTTGGGGAACCACGACATCATGAGCAAACTTCAGTACGAACGTCACCGGATGTTGGTGCATCAGCAACACCTGCATGTGGAAAACCTGTGGCTCACACACGAACCCATGGAAGAAATTCCGGATTCCTTGTATAATCTTGCAGGTCATATTCATCCCGGGGCACGACTTTTGGGTAAAGGAAGACAGTCAATCCTGCTGCCGTGTTTTTATTTTGGAAAGCAACAGGGAATATTGCCCGCGTTTGGTTCGTTCACCGGCCTGGCGCCTATTGCTGTTAAAAAAAAGGATCGCGTGTATGTGGTTGCGGATGAACAAATAATTCAGGTTGCCAATGAAAACTAAAAAACTGTTGTGGTTACTATTTTTTTTACCTGTTGCAGCGCATGCACAGGACACGACACGGCTATCCCTTCTGTTTATAGGCGATATTATGCAACATGATTCTCAAATTGCTTCTGCCTACGACCCACAAACTAAAACGTACGACTATACTTCCTGCTTTCAATTTATTGCACCAACACTTCGAGCTGCAGACCTCACCATCGGTAATCTTGAAGTCACGCTGGCCGGACCACCCTATAAAGGCTACCCACAATTCAGTGCACCCGATTCACTGGCTTCAACACTTCGGGACGTGGGCATGGATGTGTTAGTCACGGCGAATAATCACTGTGTTGACCAGGGAAAGAAAGGTCTGGAACGAACCATTGCACTATTGGATACACTCGGCATTCAACATACGGGTACATTCAGTGATTCTGCTTCGAGAAACAGAACGTATCCACTGATCATAGAAAAAAAAGGATTCCGGCTTTCTCTGTTGAATTATACATACGGCACAAACGGCATTCCTGTTCCAAAACCAAACATTGTCAATCAACTGGATACGGTTCAGATCAAGCAGGATTTGCTCAAGGCAAAAGCGCAACATACCGATGCCATCATTGTTTTTATGCATTGGGGTGTGGAGTATCAAAATCTTCCTCACAACAATCAAAAGAAAATGGCGGAATTTTGTTTTGCCCATGGTGCCAAACTTGTCATCGGTTCGCATCCTCATGTGCTTCAGCCTATCGAATGGCGCAAAGAACAGGATCAGTTGCTGGCGTATTCACTGGGTAATTTTGTTTCCGGTCAGCGCGACCGGTATAAAAATGGAGGAGCATTACTCAACGTGACATTGAAAAAAATCCGGGGAGAAGATAGTACCTCACAGGTTTCGATTGACAGCACATCGTACGCCCTTGACTGGATTTATCGTACCACCGATGCAAGTAAAGATTACTACATCATGCCCATACCTCAGTTTGAAGGCGATACGCTATTTGTTAAGAATAGCGCAGCCCGGTTGCAGCTCAATGAATTTGCGCGGGACTCGAGGGCATTGTTTTCCAAGCACAATGTTGAAGTAAGGGAAAACACAACCTTATCTCGTGAATCAATGTCCTATAAAATCCAATTGAGTAAAATGATGGTTTTGGATTCTGTTTCCTTAGTGCCTCCGTTAAATTTTTATGGAGCAAAAATGGAAAAAGATCTTCGCGGAGTTGATCGGATTGTTGTGGGTGATTTTTTTGATTCGGAGTTGGCAAAGCAAGCTTTTCTGGATATTCAAAAAACAGTTGATAAGTATGCGCGGATCATCTTGTACTTCGAGCATAAACGTATTTCGGATTAGACGTATCAAAGAAAGCCTGATAAGGCGTCAGACCGCTGCTGACTAATTAAACAGCGGTCAGACGCCTTGTCGCCGCACCTTTTGTTCATCTTCGCCTGCTTTTACTTTTGCTTTTGGGCCCACCACCTGTGCTCATGAAAACTCCAATTGAAAATTCAAGACCTGTAAAGTCAAGTTTCGCATCAGAAAAGTTTGCTTCAACTTTTTGATTTGTTCCGGATAAGTCACCTCCCGAATAACCTCCGGTAAGAGGCATGTTTGATTGCCCCACCAAATAATTTGTTTCCAGTGACAGGTTCACTTGTTTCAAAAGAGGTATCGTAAGTTCAGCGCCGACATGATACCCAAAACCCGGATTGTTTTTGAATGCGTAGGAAGCATTCACAACATCCCAGGTGGTATACGTCTGAAGTGCCCTGTCGAGATTTCCATAATTTAATTTTTGGGCAAAGCCGTAAAAGAAAAAGCCACCTCCTTTAATATCAAATTCCACTTGTTTTCCTTTTAACTGAAATACTAATTCTGCTGGAACGAAAATCGTAAAGCTGGGTCCTCCGATCGGTCCATCACTTTCAAAAGGAAGGTCTTTTACATTCAGTCCCGACATGCGATACAGGGAAGCTCCCGTTTCAAGCGCGATAAACTTGTTGATGTCAACACCTACACCGCGTAATGAGAAAGGACTGATCGGAGTCGAGAAATATCCGTTCTTGGGAATGAAATACGAAAAGGAAAGTCCAAAATCCTGGGCCCTTCCTTCTTGCGCCGCAATACAGCAGCTTACAACAAGTAAAAGGATAAATGTTTTTTTCATAATGAAGAATTTCAATTGCCTCAACGATTATTATAGTCTGTAAACAACGCCTGCATGTATGCCTCTCCCCAGATCAGGTCATCCTGATTGCCTTCTTTAATATAACCACGAAGATCAAAATCATACAGGGTTTCATTTTTGTTGTCGATATATCCAAATCCATTTTGGAATACGTACACGGCAAATGATTTTGTATCAGGTGCCAGGAGATTTTTGCTGAAGATAAACGTGCTGTCTGTTTTGTGAACTTGCCCGAGCAGGGTATTGGCAATATCGGTCTGTCCGGCGAGGGTATGAATGATGGTGTCTTGTTTTGTCAACGCACCGCCTACCCACAACATCGGAATTTTAAAACGTTCTTTATCATTGCTTTCTTCAGCGTTGGGCAACCGGTGGCCGTGATCGGCGGTGATGATGATCAGTGTGTTATCCCACCAGGGTTTTCTTTTTGCCTTTGCAATAAAATCACCTAAACTTTTATCGGTATAATGACAGGCATTAAGAAATAGCGATACCTCATCATTTCCTTTCATGAAAGGAGGATCGAGAGGAACGTCAAAAGGTTCGTGACTGCTGAGCGACAGCATGACATTGAAGAACGGAGTTTTAGCCGTATCGAGTTCAAGCAATTGGCGTTCGAAAACATAATGATCCTGAACACCCCACTTCGTGTTATTCAGATTTGATTCAAACGCATCATCATCGGTAATATGATCAAAGCCTGCGGTTGTGAAATAAGACTCCATGTTGGCGAATCCAATGTTGCCGCCATACATGAAGGAGGTTGAATAACCTGCTTTCGAAAAAACTTTCGATAAGTAGGGGAGACTTTGTGTTTTTTCAGGGTATTTAATGATCGAACTGCGTGGTTGCGCCGGATAACCGCTGAGTATGGAGATAATTCCTTTGTCGGTGCGATCTCCACTTGCATAAAAATGATCAAACAATATCCCTTCATGGATGAGTGCATTGATCGAGGGCGTAACGTCTTTCATTCCGCCAAGCGGTTCAATGATTTTGGAAGTAAAACTCTCCAGAATAATCAGGATCACATTGGGTTTTTCTGTTCGAAGAAGTGATGGTGCCGGTTTATCTGTGCTCACCAGTTGTTTCAGATATTCGCCTGATTTTTTAGAATCCGAAAAATTTGAAGGATAGCGTCCTTCACCCTTCGTAGTAACGCTTTTGAAGAAATTCCAAACGACATTGATGCCAGCGTGATTGGGAAAGGCTTTTGTTTTGTGAAAGTAGACCATTCCGGTATTCAGCGGAGCAACGCCAAAGCCACTGCGTATGGGAATGATGAGCGATGCGGTAATCAAAAGCATCACGATTGCCTGTGTTTTTTTTACTGGCTGGAGATCAAGAAATCGAAGAGAAATCTTTTTGAAGTAAAACCAGAGAAATCCACCCGTCAGGAAAATAAAATTAAGAAAGAGAATCAGGTACGTCAGGGCACTTACACTTCCCGCGGCCTCCGTACTAATATAAAAAAGAGGGGTTGTATTCAATCGGAATCCCCAGTGCCTGTAAAGTTCCATATCGGCAACGATGATCAGCGTTGAGATCAACACGAGCACTACTGTAAATCCATTATGGAGATAGTAAAATAGTTTTACGGAATCAAAAAGTATGGAACAGGCAAGCAATAATCCAGTCAGCAATAACCAATCCCCCGCCATAGCAAAGTCCATGCGTAACCCCAGAAATAATACTGTCAAAATCTCTTTCGCGGAAAGGGCAGCAGTAAGGTTAAAATGAAAGATCAGAAATACGATTCTTCCGGTGATAAAGAAGACGAGCCAGAATAATCCGATGATCCCAAAGAGTTTGATTCTTTCCTTCATTCAGTGCGAAGATACGACTGATAAAACGAAGACCCCCTTCTCATAGGCTGAAAAGGGGGTCCTTTTATTGAGAAAGGTCTTCGATTACTTCAAAAATTTATGTGCTCGCTCCATGAGCATTTTGCGATCAGCTGTGATGGTGGGATCGCTATAGATCCGTGATGACAATTCGGCCACAACCCCTTTCTTATAACCAAGGCGTTCAGCGATTTCTTCACAATAGTGAATTTCGCTCTTGAAAACCTGGCCATCGCTCTTCATCAGTTGGATGAGGAGGTAGAGATTTTCAAATTTTTGATCTTCCGAAAACTTGGAAAGGTCGCCGATTGGTTTTGGGTTTTTCATCATCGCCTCAATTTCTTCTTTGGCGACACCATTTACCTTGCCAATCATGTGAATGACTTTGGCTTCTTTTTCAGCGACAGATTTATCACTGGCGGCCAGGTTTATCAAAACATTTAACTGCTCCTTGATCATAATAGTTGAATAATTTACTCGAAATAAGCTTTATAATTGTGGTTAAATTTACTGAAAATACCGTATTTCTAACAAAGCACGCAAAAAAAGATCTAAAGATTAAGTTTCGTCAGGCAACCTTCAGGACGCAGCCCGGTCTTTATATCAACTAGATCAGAAAATATCATGAAGAAGTTCATTTTCATTGCATTATTCAGCCTCTCGCTTGCTCCGGCATTTTCGCAACAAAGTGAAGTAAGGAAGATTGGGACGTTCCGGGGAGTTAAAGCTGGCGAAGCTATCGATGTCTATCTGAAAAAAGGAGATAAGGAGGAAGTAAAAGTAGAAGTTACGGGAACTGCCTTATCCAATGTACTTACTGAAATTTCCGGCACGTCGCTGCGAATCCATATGAAAGATGGAAATTATAAAAACAGGGATGTGAAGGTTTATGTTACCTATGTCAATCTTGAAAATATCTCTGCCAGCTCGGCTTCCAATATCTTTTCTGAAAATGTTATCACGACCAATAAAATGGAGGTAGGTGCTTCCAGTGCGGCCACCATTGAAATTTCGTTGGATGTTCAAAGTCTTATCGTCGATGTATCGAGTGCTGGTGATGTCACCTTGGAGGGAAGGACAAAGACTCTTAAGGTGGAGGCTTCGAGCGCGGGTGATATTGATGCCTATAATCTGATCGCCGAAAATGTAATAGCCGCTGCAGGTAGTGCTGGAAGCATTAAGCTAACAGTTACGAAAGAACTTCAGGCGGAAGCCTCTAGTGCCGGCAGCATTCGCTATCGGGGCAGTCCTACAAAAACAAATACCGATTCCAGCAGCGGAGGCTCGGTTAAGAAATCAAATTAGAAAATGAACCGGACTAAAACCCGGTTTTTTTATTTTCTTCAGGGCCAAGATTGACAATCTGCAGATGCCGCTCTTCGATAAGGTTTCTTTCGAAGTTAAGTTGAGCGATGGCAAATCGCTTGATGTACGAGGAATCGGCTTTGGGAAGCTTCACCCACCTTGCCTTCTTTAAAATGAAATTGATCATGAGCTTTTCAATTTGGTGATTAAATAAACTTTACCCGATAAAAGGTTAACATCATAAGGTGTGAACTCATAACGTTGAACGGTGTAAACTATTTTTAATATAGACGACAGGGTACTCTTTTTATTGTTAGAGCGAAACAATAAAACCCACCCAATTCCTCATGAAGATACGTGTAATCCCGCTCCAGGTTTTACATTCAGGAAGAATTATAAACGCAATCGATTGATTATTAGGAATTTTGTAAAAATTTCTCAAGTGTGGCTGTCCATTAAATTATAAAGGCCGGATTTCCTGTCGATCTTCAAAAATTAGGGTTTATTTGTACCCTTCGATTGAAAAATTCATATATTTTTGATTGAATAATGACCTAAAACAAAACTCACCCAGTATTATGGCTCAATTAAGATTCGAGGCACTCAAGAAATTAAATGAACGCACCAAGGTTCAGGTTGACATCCCATCGCCCAGCATCTCCAAATTATTTGGAGAAAACGTTTTTGGAATGGAGCAGATGCGCAGCACGCTGGCACCTGCTGTTTTCAAAAAAGTAAGCACAGCGATTAAAAATCACGAGAAAATTGATGAAACCACCGCTGACGCAGTAGCGCAGGCCGCCAAATCCTGGGCTATGTCTAAAGGTGCTACTCACTTTACGCACTGGTTTCAGCCGATGACAGGCGGAACCGCTGAAAAGCATGATTCATTTTTTGATGCCCTTGCGGGAATAGAGAAATTTAAAGGAAGCGAATTGGTACAACAGGAGCCGGATGCTTCTTCGTTCCCAAGTGGAGGCATCCGCAGCACGTTCGAAGCACGTGGTTACACAGCCTGGGATCCTACCTCGCCGATGTTTTTATATGGTACAACGTTGAGTATCCCTACGGTATTTGTTTCCTATACCGGAGAAACACTGGATACAAAATCACCGTTGTTAAAAGCATTAAAAGTAGTGGATGAAGCGGCAACAAAAGTATGTCAGCTTTTTGATAAAGACATTCAGCATGTAACCGCTTCCCTGGGTCCTGAGCAAGAGTACTTTGTTATCGACAAGGCCTTGTATGCAGCACGTCCTGACCTGGTGATGGCAGGCCGCACCGTGTTTGGTCATGCTCCTGCACGTGGTCAGCAATTGGAAGATCATTATTTTGGAACTATCCCAACACGTGTTTACGATTTCATGAAAGATTTTGAAATCGAAAGCTGGAAGCTGGGAATTCCTGTACGCACACGTCACAATGAAGTGGCACCAAGCCAGTTTGAAGTTGCTCCTTTATTTGAAGAAGTAAACGTAGCGAACGATCACAACCAGTTGATGATGGATGTGATGAATCGTGTGGGTGAGAAACACGATGTGAAAATCCTGTTCCATGAAAAACCTTTTGGTGGTGTAAACGGAAGTGGTAAACACAACAACTGGTCATTGATTACTGATACAGGCGTTAACCTGTACGCACCATCCAGCTCGGCGCGCGACAATTTATTGTTCCTTACCTTCTTCGTCACTACCGTGAAGGCTGTACACGCGTATGGTGATTTGCTACGCGCCAGTATTGCCACCAATGCCAACGATTTTCGTCTGGGTGCGAATGAAGCTCCGCCGGCGATCATGTCGGTATTCATTGGTTCTCAAATGACAGCCGTTCTGGATGAACTTGAAAAGAATGGTAATGTGAAGATTGAGAAAGGTGATAACATCTACATGAAGCTTGGTATCGATCAGATTCCGGAAATCATTCTGGATGCTACGGATCGTAACCGTACTTCACCTTTTGCCTTTACGGGAAATAAATTTGAATTCCGTGCAGCGGGAAGCAGCGACAATTGCGCGAACCCGATGACGGTGCTGAACCTGATCATGGCTGAACAACTTGAGCATTTCTTCGCTGTGGTTTCTAAAGAAATTGATGGTGGCGCAGAGAAGCGTTTGGCGATCATCAACCAACTGCGCAAGTACATCAAAGAATCAAAAGCAATTCGCTTTGAAGGTGATGGCTATTCAGAAGAATGGGTGAAGGAAGCTGAAAAACGCGGCCTCGGAAATCACAAGACGATGCCGAAAGCAGTAGCAGCTTATGTAACGAAAGATTCACTTGCCCTGTTTGAGAAACACGGAGTAATGTCTCATAAAGAAGCGGAAGCAAGAAATGAGATCAGGCTTGAAAATTATATAAAGAAAGTACAGATCGAAGCTCGTGTGATTGGTGACCTTGCCATGAATCACATTATTCCTACTGCCATTGCATACCAGAACAAACTCATTCAAAATGCCAACGGCTTGAAGGGTCTTGGTATTGATAATGAAGCTGTTGTTACAACCATCAAAGAAATCTCCGGCCATATCGAAACCATCAAAACGGGAGTTCGACAAATGGTGGATGAAAGAAAACGATTGAACAAACTAACGGATACCCACAAAAAAGCCGACGGCTATTGCGAAGATATCAAAGAGAAATATTTTGATAAGATCCGTGATGCTGTAGACAAGCTTGAATTGCTGGTGGACGATGAAGATTGGCCATTGGTGAAGTACAGAGAGATGCTGTTCTTGCGTTAGAAAATTATTTGATTGCTCATTGAGAAGACCTCTGAATTTTCAGAGGTCTTTTTTTTGCTGGTGCGGCTAAGGTTTTGTTTCTTTTCTGCTTTCCTAATATCTTGTATTATCCCGGGGAGTAGAACATCCAATAAGGGAATATAGGCCATATGGCCTATAGCACTACGTTGTAGCGCATTGCCCTTAGACAATAATTTCTGGTATTTTTTGTAACTTAGCTCCATGACAATCAAAGAACTAAAATCTGAGATTCAAAAATCACTCGACAATGTTCCGGAGAGCATTCTCACGGACATTTTAACTCTTTTAAAACAGGTTGAGGGACAACCAGACAAGGTTAAATTGACCCGAAATCTCCGAGACATTCTAACGGAAGACAAGGATCTCCTAGAACGACTTGCTAAATGATTTCTCTGAATGAGGTCTTAGCAATCCATGACATTTTAATAGAAAGATTTGGTGGTGCAAGGGTGTTCGCGACCAGGCAGGATTAGAATCCGCTATTAATAGACCTTATCAGACATTTGACGGCCAGGAACTTTATCCCGGTTCTGCAGACAAAGCAGCTGCAATCTTTGAAAGCATAATTTCAAATCATCCATTTATTGATGGCAATAAGCGGACTGCATATGTTCTTATGCGACTTCTTATCAAGCAAGACATGTTAGACATAGAAGCGACAGAAAATGAAAAATTTGACTTTGTTTTAAAATCAGCTAAAGGTGAGTTGACTTTTGATGAGATAAAGGCGTGGATTAAATTAAAATTGAGATAGGGAAACGCGCTATAATAAACTATAATGCATTTTCCTTTTAATGTTTATTTTTATTTTGGTAAAGCAAACTCCTTCTAGCCAAACATAATGCCCAAAATGAAAGCCAAAGTGAGCAAACTAATAATCGCAGGTCTTTTGATGTCAACTGGTTTTTGCTTTGGGCAAAAAATCAACTCTGAGAATTGGACTGAAAACGAAAAGGCTCAATACGCAAAGCTTACTACGCTAACCAATTACGTTTACAAAAAGACAAAATCTGAAATTTCAAAGGACAACTTATTTAAAAAGTATATCTATTTCGATTATGTTTTGAATGACACGGATTCCAAAAGAAAAGAGAAAAGAGTGATGGCATTCGATACGTTGTTTTATTTTTTCCGGAAAACCGTGGATAGCATCGGGTTAAAAAATCTGGATGCAAAACCAGTGAGATTATATAAACACCATAAAATTTATGACCCCTTTAAAAAGGAGCTGGCAATAGAGACCGTTGGAGGTGAAAAGATGTATGAAAAGGATGCGAACGTTTTTGCCTATTACAGAAAAGAAGACCCCGAAAACCCCATAGGGACATTATTATTTGACCCAGAAACAAATAAATTAGTTTCGTGGATTATGATTGATCAGGGAGGATATAAATATTTTTTAACCTTTAATCTATTCTAAAAAACGATCCACAGCGAATGTATACTTTATTACAGGGTTATATTCACCCGAGTTAAGTTATCCAAAAAAGTTGATTTGCCCTGTTGTATGATGAGATACATTATTTTCCTGTTGATCAGTTTCAGTACGTTCGGGCAAGAGCTCACGGTTCAGGGTTACGTACTTGATGAGCGGGGTAATCCCTTGCCCTATTCCAACATTGGCATAAAAAACAACGCAGGCGGAAGTTTTAGTGATGACCGTGGTTATTTCAAAGTAAAGGCAGATACGAAGGACACGTTACTGATCTCTTCGATAGGATACGAGACCCGCACAATCTTAGCAAATATTTTTAAGGATAGAATCACGTTAAAGACATCCGTAACGATATTAAGTGAAGTCCAGGTAAAATCTAAACGATTAAAAGCGGTTCTGGTAGAACTTGGGTACCGTAAATCAAAATTCACCGGAGTCATGCTTAGCAACACCCAATATTCCCAACGAATACAGAATGAAACAGGAAAGGAAGGGTATATAAAAGACGTTTATTATAAAGCTCACCTCTCTTCAAGCGCTGGTTATAATAATGGAAAAGTAAGAATCAGAGTCTACCAGGTTGACCCGTTAACGGGGCTGCCGGGGGAAGACTTATTACATGAAAATGTGATATTGAACATAGAGAAAAAACAAAAGTTAGTAAAGACTGATATTTCTAAATACGGAATTCAAATTCCCCGGGCGGGAGTTTACCTCGGACTTGACTTTCTGGGGTTTGTTGACGAAAATGGGAAGTTACTGGAGGATTCTCAAAAAGATATTCAGCATCGTTACGGTCTCGTCATAGAATACACAAACAGGATTAAAAAAGACCTGACTTTCCACAAACACCTCGGCACCGAGTGGGTGTCGATATCACAATTGCCAAACAGCAAAATACGGCTCACCTACTGGATCAATGCTTTGTCTGGCTTGACCGTAATTTTTGAGGACTAAAATGTGACCACAAAAGGGTGCTTGCAACAGCCGAAATTAAGCTAGCCAGGACTTCACAATAATAGTATGAGAGGACTCGGAAACCCGACAATATCTTATCATTGGAAATTATCCACGGCGGTCTTCGAAGATAACGCAAATGAATGTAGATTTAGGGTTTAATTTTCAAACGATGCCAGTCACTGGAGAGATTTTCGGAGCTCAATTTCAGAAACAACAATCACTACAAAAGAAATCAACTATGCATAAAAAACACAAATCATTCTTGCCAAACATGGCTCTTGTCCTTTTATTAGGATTGCAGACAGGGGCCATCAACGTTTTGGGGCAGACTCCAGGTCCTCCTCAAGGTCCACCTCCGGGTCAAGGTGGCGGCCGGGGACCAACCCCGATTGATGTTCCCATCCAAAGTGATACTACGCGAAGCTTTAATGGATACTTCACACCGGCTACCAGTGCAAAAAAGACACCTGATGCCGGAGGGTTCATTCAACGTTGGCTGGTTCTTGAACCGATCAAGAAGGACATCACCAGAAATAATATACTTACGGAGAGCTATCTGAGAACAACATTCTCCGCCAATAATTTCTCCACTGATTTTACCATCGTTCCAAAAAATGGCGATAAGATAAAAGTGGGTGATCAGGAACTGAAGTGGTATGCCCTGGACAGCAAGTTATTCAACTTTAAATTACATCGGTTTGCTTATGCTATAAAAAAGCCACAAAACGGAGTCCTCTTTTGGGTTGTCACGGTCATCAACTGCCCGGAAGAAATTAAAAACGTAAGAATGGCTGCAGGGGCTAATTCATCAGGCATGTTTTGGTTGAATGGCGAGGAAGCTGTTATGGTTGCGGGTGACAAGGACATGGTGGTGGATTTTGCTACATCAACCCGGTTAACGCTTAAAAAAGGAAAGAATATCGTCCGCGGGGCGGTGATCAATGGTCCCGGTATGATTGATTTTTGTGCTCGCTTCCTGGATGAAAAAGGACAGCCGGTCAAAAATTTCACCATCAGTACCGAGTAGCACTTCGTATCTATTTCAAATCTTAGTTGTACAGAAATTCAAATTTTATTTAAATGAAAAATATTAAAATAAAAGGCACAGCAACGCTGCTATTCTTTTTCTTGGCGGCAACGTTGATGGCACAAGTCGGGCAGCCCTTCATACACGATCCATCAACAGTATTAGAATGTGAAGGAAAGTATTACACATTCGGAACCGGTGGAGGCGGATTAATATCGGAAGACGGTTGGACATGGAAAGGCGGAGGAGTAAGACCAGGTGGTGGCGCTGCCCCGGACGCCATTAAAATTGGCAATCGGTACCTTGTCGTTTATGGAGCAACCGGCGGTGCAACCAATCACAAAGGCAAGATTTTAACCATGTGGAACAAAACACTTGATCCGACTTCTCCTGACTTTAAATACAGTGACCCTATCACTGTAGCCACATCGGATGGTTATGAAGATTGCGATGCCATCGATCCGGGCATCATGCTTGATCCGGTTACGGGACGTCTTTGGCTTTCTTATGGTACTTACTATGGGTTCATCCGCATTGTAGAACTTGATCCTAAAACAGGCGGACGTGTAAAAGATAATAAACATGTTGACGTGGCCATTGTGTGCGAAGCCACCACGTTAGTCTATCACGACGGTTGGTACTACCTTCTTGCTACGCATGGTACATGCTGCGATGGCGCCAACTCTACCTACAACATCGTTGTTGGCCGTTCTAAAAAAGTAACGGGTCCGTTTATCGATAATGTAGGAAGAGACATGATGCAAGGCGGAGGCAAAATGGTTGCTGCAACGAGCGGAAATCTTATTGGGCCAGGTCATTTTGGACATCTTGTTCTTGGCGATGGAATTGAAAAATTTTCCTGCCATTATGAAGCAGATTTAGATCAGGGTGGGCGCAGCGTATTAGGCATCCGTCCTTTGCTCTGGAAAAATGGATGGCCTGTTGCAGGAGATAATTTTAAGGAAGGAACGTACAAAATTGAATCGGAGAGAAGAGGCTATGGACTGGAGCTAAACGTTGATCTTGCAAGAATGGCTGGCGGAGCACGGGGGTTTGGTCCTAATAATAATAACGAACCGGTAAAACCAGTTCCTGCACAGCAGTTAGCCGATGTTGCAAGCGCCTGGCCAACGGGGAACGTTAAAGTAAGAATAGGCGACTACATGGCCCGCCCGAATCAAAAATGGTCCATTACCGCTGTGCCTGAAGCAGGTGGAAATTTAGGCAGCCCTTACTATAAAATAATGATTGCAGGAACAGAGCGGGCATTAGCGGCTACAGCCGATGCCGAAGTAATCACGGTTCCGACATTTACGGGAACACCAGAACAGTTGTGGCGAATCGATCAACTGACGGATGGAACATACCGTATCATGCCGAAGGCTGTTCCTAATTCAAAGGCGCAACTTGCATTGGTATCTTCCGGAGATAGCACACCAACACTTGCACCCTTTGATTTGAATAACGACAATTCTAAATGGAATTTTAGAGCGCACTAATATTCTTTTACACCTCAATGTATCTCCTGCCAAATTCGTGTCCTTACGAATAGGCAGGAGATTTTTTTTAAGTGACCCATCCGGGCAATCGAGTTCGTTCACGCCCCGTCAATAACTGTCTAGAAAATTGCGCAAGCGAAATCTTGCGCATATATTTGCAAGAAACGACTTGCGCATTATGGCACCCCCAAGAGATATTTTTCAGGCAATAGCCGACCCTACCCGCAGACAGATTATAGGTATGCTGGCTCGGAAATCACTCAATGTTAATGCTATTGCCAGGGAGTTTGATATAACCCGTCAGGCGGTTTCATTACATGTACAATTTCTCAGTGATTGTGGCCTTATTAAAATCAGGCAACAAGGCCGGGAAAGGTATTGTGAAGCGAAACTCGAAAAATTAAATGAAGTAACAGACTGGGTAGATCAATACCGAAAATATTGGGACAATAAACTTGACTCATTGGAAAGTTATCTGGCTAAAATTCAAAAAAAGAAAAAATAGAAAGATGGAAAAATACAATACGTTCAGACAGGAAGATAATATTCTTATCCATACCAGAATTCTGGATGCTCCAAGAGACCTGGTGTGGGAAGTATGGACCAACCCCACTCATATAAAGGAATGGTGGGGCCCAAATGGTTTTTCGCTGACTACAAAATCAATGACTGTAAAGCCAGGAGAAATCTGGGAATTTATCATGCACGGTATGGGAAGGGATTGGGATAATAAAATTGAATACGTTGAAGTGAAAAAACCTTCCCTGTTATCGTATAAACATTCTGGTGAAAAAAATGATGATTATAACTTTACAGTTACAATTTTATTCGAAGAGGTGGGAGGAAAAACATTATTGACCATGAAGTCAGTATTCAAGTCAAAGGAAATTATTGAAGAATTGAATAGAAAAGTAAATGCTATTGAGGGTGGTAAGCAGACCTTAAATCGACTTGAAAGCTATCTTAAAATAGTTGTTAAGGAATAAGTGAACGAGTTAAAGTAAATGTAACGAGAAAACTATATGAGAAAGATAATTTCATTTATGCACATGTCGCTTGATGGTTTTGTAGCAGGACCAAATGGCGAATTGGATTGGGCTAAAGTTGATGACGAAATTTTTGACTACGTCGGCAAGCGGATAAGTGAAGGAGATACCGCATTATATGGACGGGTAACATATCAGTTGATGGAAAGTTACTGGCCTACCGCAGGTACCAAACCGACAGCAACCAGACACGACATTGAACATTCAAAATGGTACAGCAAGGTGCACAAAGTTGTTTTGTCAAAAACATTGCATGACGCAGGTTTGGCGAATGCAACAATTATCAGCGACAATCTTTCGGAAAAAATAAATGAAATAAAACAACGGGATGGGAAAGAAATCTTGCTTTTTGGCAGCCCGACGGCAACCCATTCACTTCTTCAGCTTAACTTAATTGATGGCTTCTGGTTATTTGTTAATCCAATCATCCTTGGACGAGGCATTCCATTGTTTGCCGGCATCAAAGGCAAAATAAAATTAAACCTTGTGACGACTCATCAATTTACTAGCGGAGTCACTGAACTGAATTACACAGTGAACAGACTATAGTCAGGAACTGCTAACAGAACGCATATGCCATAATGAGGACACTTTAAGATGAAGAGATTTCCGACTAACTTAGTCCGGCAAGATGGACAAAATCCATCTTCTAGCGCCTCAGCATAAACGTGAACGTTAAGGACAATTTTATGGGACAGAACTCCAAAATACTGGCGATATTAATTTTGGCAAGTTTCATTGGACAAACGTCGAACGCTTGTACGTGCGCAGCAAGCTTAAAAGTCGACAGTTTAGCTCAGATGAAGCAATACAGCTTCATTGCGCACGTGAGAATAACGGATGATCATATTTTCAGAAAGCCGGAAGGTAATGACAAAACTATCGGACAACTGTCGTTTGAAATCGTGGAGCTTTTTAAAGGAGAAAAAATCAACAAAATCCTCGAATACTCAAAAGACACATCATGTGATATAGGCGTGTCAACCGGAGAAGAATGGATTTTATTTGGCAAGATGGTCGATGAAAAACTTTCAATCGTGGCGTGTGATAGAAATAAGCGGTATAAGAAAATTAATGAACAACGAGACTGGAAGTATGGCAGAGGGTTAAATGAATTGAACCAACTGAGAAAATTGTATGACCATCCGAAGAAAAAATTTGAAAATGAAGTAAGGCGGGAGTTTTACAAAAATGGAAAAATCGAAATTGAAGAAGGTTATGTCAATGGAAAGCTAAACGGTGAACGGAAAATTTGGTATCCCAATGGAGTCTTATTCGGTAAGCAGGATTACATCAATGATACACTGAATGGAAAGTCAGAATGGTTTTATGCGTCTGGTCAGATTTATGACGAAGATTACTATCACATGGGAAAGCCTTTAAATGTTTCACGACTCTATTACGATTCAACGATTGAAAAAAGTTGGAAGCAATTTCTTATAAGAGACTTCTATAAAACTGAAGATTCTTTAAACTTCGTGTACAGAAGAATCCAGGTTCAATACGAAACAGTTTTTGACAGTGATGGTCGGGAAATAATTTCAAGAGAGTATACAAGACTTGGGAAAATTCGCAAAGAGGAAACAATAGACCCTAACAAAAAATTCAGGACAGTAATTTATTATCACAACAATGGAGTAGTTTCTTCCATCATGTATTCCTTAAATGGTGTCAGCTTTGGACATTACCAGACGTATGATAAAAATGGTGTTCCAGGCAGAGGTTGGGACTACGATAATCATGGCAAAGCAATACTCGACCGATGACTAAAGATCTGTCACGGTCTGTTAGGCATTGACCCGTGCAACTGAAAACGAATTTATTGTATCCGATAGGGTAATGCTTATCAACCCAAAAAGATGAACACCGGCATCGAAAAATGACGATTAAGCAAAAGCCTCCTGCTTCAGGAATCGTATACTTAATGGATACCGATAATCGCGGCGATTTGTTACCCTCACAGTATTTAAGAGGATGACGACCTGACTGAACAGACCCAACAAAATTAATATGGGAGGCGCGAAAAAAATTACAAAGGGTAGAATGTACAGCGACATGCTCAATTGAAAATTGATCACATCAATAGCATGTTTGCGGATATCTTTCACCTCATCACGTTTCCATATCCAAACCAGTATGGGAGGCAGGATTAAAAGGAATAAGCCACTTAAGTGCAGCAGGGGCAGCCATTGACTTTCTTTTTCCTCGGATGAATTTAATTCAGGTTCGCTGTTGGCTAAAACGGCAAAATCAACTTCCAATGCTGCTGCAATAGATTGAAGTGTAAACGCTCGTGGGTCCACATCACCATTTTCAATGCGTTGAATGGTTCGCACACTGATGTCCGTCCTGGCGGCAAGGTCCTCCTGGGTGATGCCCTTTTTTAGCCTTAGTTCTTTTATTAGTTGTCCGGTTTTCATATATTTTTTTTTCCTCAAATAAATGAAGATAGCGGGGGACACTGCAACTTCAATTACCCGACATTCACACGACAATACGAAAAAATAGTTCTTTTTTTGACCTTTTAGCAACGGTCAGGTACAGTGCGGTCTAAGTTTATAAGGTTTATCTTCGTTCAGCATTTGGTTATAATTGACAAATACGCTTTCAAAAAAGCCAATACTGCATGAGCAGATAAGAAAAATGCATCAACCGGAAATAAAGGATAGTAAAAAAGGGATACGCCGTGTGTGGCAAATGGCTATGCTTGTGTCCTTCAGTATGATTATCTTTTTACAATCCAATTGCCAGCAATCTGCGAAGTCAGCCACGGTAACAATCCCGGATCCTCCACCGGGTGTTGCGAATCTCAATTCGTTTCTGGAAGAAGTACAAATGCGCTATGGTCTTCCCGGAATAGCAGCTGCTGTTTTCAATTCAGACAGTCTCATTGCAGTTGGAGCAGCAGGTACTCGTAAAATGAAATCCGGAGTGCCCCTGATTTATACAGACAAATTCCAAATTGCTTCCATCTCAAAAACGATGACGGCTACCATTGTTGCAAGGTTGATTGAAGATGATCTCCTGTCGTGGGAAAGTTCTTTAACCGATCTGTACCCTGAACTTGCTGTACACATGGAACCTGCTTATCACCCTGTCACGGTGGAGATGTTATTGCGCCATACAGGTGGCCTTCCCCGCTGGATGATGAATGACGAAATTGTTAAATCCTGGGAGCGAAAACACAGCAAACTTAACGCTACTGAAAAACGATATGAAGCTGTGAAATATATTTTAGAACATCCTCCGGAGTATTCTCCGGGAACGCGTGAGTACTATACCAATGACAGTTTTTTGATTCTTGGTAACATCTGTGAACGTGTATCAGGGAAAAGCTGCGAGGATCTTTTCCGGAATTATATTTTTAATCCATTGCAAATGACCTCCAGTGGTTTTGGCGAGCCGTGGATCGATGGCACTACCAATAATCCGTGGGGTCATGAAAAGCGAGGAAACCGATTCGTTCCTTATGACCCTGATTCTATTGGTTATGGTACGATTCCATTCGGAACTCCCTATGGAAGTATCGTACACGGATCAGTGATCGATCTTGCCAAGTATGGCATTTTTCATTTGCGTGGAGACCTGGGATTAGAAAAAAGTTTTTCGCAATCAACCTTTCAGCGACTTCATCATGCAAGTCCCACTACCTTACCACCAGCAACTCAGATATCGGCCAACGGATTTTTCAATGAAGGACGGGTAGATCCTGCAGGTCATTGGACAAACGTTCAGCACTGGGGCTACTACGCCAGAGGCCGAACATTATTTTGGTTTTCACCACAAGCAAATATTGGAGCCGTGATCCTTACCAACGGAACTGAAGAAGACGAGATAGTGGGAATGACTCCGATCAGTGAGGTTGTTATAAAACTGTTTGAGCGTTACCGCTTGTCTCCAAGAAAGAAAACAGAATGAATGGAAGTTGAGATCAAATTTTTTAAGAGCTACATCCACTAACAAATCAGCTATTGAAAGTGAGCTTCATTAAAAGTGCATTTTTTTTTGATGAGAGGGTTATTCAGGTTACTGAATGTTAAGCAGCTTCTTGTATTGTGCACTGGCATTTACCAGTTCAATCGCTTTCTTGATATCGTTGTCGTATTTGAAACTTGCTTCGACTGATCCCTTTTCAAAATAATAACGGGAAACAATATCTTCTTCCAGCAACATTTTGATCTGATCCTTGAAGGTCATAAGATCATTTTTCCGGCTGTCGGTGAGCTTGTTGCTGATATTGTCGAGCTGAGGTTTTAATTCGGCGTAGTACCCTTCTTTTTTAGCTTCTTCGATGACTTCAGAAAGTTGCGCTTCTACCACCGAGCGGTAACTGTATTTTTTTCCTTTCATCCATTCTGTAAATTCCTCGTATTCTGAATTTGTGAGACTGAACTCTTTTGCACTGGGAATGGTAGGATGTTTACTGGTATACAGCGTGGCATAATCAAAAAGAAATCCATTGGTGAAGAGTGCCTGTGCAATCGCGGATGCCTCTACACCTTTTGTGATCACATCCGGGTCAATACCGCCGCCGTCATAGACGGTTCTGCCGTGGGTGGTTTTAAATGATTTTTTTACTGAATCGGGTACCGATGCTACACTGCCATCTTCTCTCCGGTGTGTATAATCCAACACCTGAATACACCGGCCGGTAGGTGTATAATATTTAGCGGTAGTGATTTTCACTTGCGAATTATATGACAACGGCCGGCTCACTTGTACAAGGCCTTTGCCATACGATTTCTCACCGATAACAACCGCACGATCATAATCCTGAAGTGTTCCTGCTACAATTTCAGATGCTGATGCACTGCCACGATTGATTAACACAGCCACAGGCATATCAACATCCACTGGATTGTTTAAGGTTTCATAGGTAGAGTTACTCTCTTCCAACTTGCCTTTCATGCTCACGACAAGTTTTCCTTTCGGGATAAATACGTTACAAATGTTTACAGCTTCCACCAGTAAACCACCGGGGTTATCGCGTAAATCAAGGATGATGCTTTTTGCTCCTTGTTGTTTCAATGCTTCGACAGCATTCTTTACTTCTTTCCCCGCATCCTGTGTAAAATCGGTAAGCTGAAAATATCCAACATCCGGTGTGATCATGCTTTGGTAGGGGACATTATTCACTTTAATTTTTTCGCGTTTAAATGTGAACTTCATAGGCTGATCAACACCTTGTCGTTTTACGGTAAGGGTTACCGTGGTTCCCACCTGACCGCGCATAAGATGATTGGCTTCTTCAACCGAAATTCTGGAGAGATCCACCTCATCCATTTTTGTGATCTCATCTCCAATCCTCAGGCCGCCGCGAGCTGCAGGATAGCCATCATAGACCATACTGACTAATGTATGAGAACCGAATTCACGAGTTACGGCTCCGATCCCTCCATATTGCCCTGTATTTTGAGCCCGAAAATCTTCCACTTCATCTTCAGGAACATAATTCGTATAAGGGTCCAATGAATTCAGCATGGCATCAATGCCTGTGCGAATGAGTTTATTGGGATTGACTTCATCCACATACAATCCATTGACTTCCTTGTAAAGGGAAGCGAAAATGTCCAGGTTTTTTGCAATTTCGAAATAACGCTCAGCAGGGGGCGTAAAGGAAAGAGCTGTAAAGCCTACCACCACAATCAACAGAACAGCGATGCCTTTCTTCATAGGGAAAATATTATGTTTAAAGTTAACGAAAACGCAGCAATTAGAGTTTTAGCGCATAAAATTTTGTAAAAAAATTGATCGCTGAATATTTGTTTCGTGTAGACCGTTACTTATGGTAGAAAATGGGGTTTTAAGGTTATTTTAGGTGGTCTAAATTTCATCAACATGCAAATCCGATTAATCTGCGTGCTATTTGTTACCAGCCTCACAGTGTCAGGCCAGCAAATCATGGTTCCTTACGAGCAATTTACATTACCCAATGGGTTGAATGTAATTTTGCATAAGGACAACACCATTCCCAGGGCAACGGTGAATGTGTGGTATCATGTGGGCTCAGGAAGCGAAAAACCAAAACGTACAGGGTTTGCGCATCTTTTCGAACATATCCTGTTTGAGGGATCACAACATGTGCCTGAAGGAAAATTTGATGAATGGCTGGAAGCAGCGGGTGCAAATAATAATGGGTCCACCATGGAGGACCGCACGAATTACTATGAAGAAATTCCAAGCAACGCCATCGAGCTTGCTTTATTTCTTGAATCGGATCGTATGGGGTTCCTTAAACCATCGCTGAAACCCACCACGGTAGATGGCCAGCGCGATGTCGTTAAAAACGAACGCAGGCAATCGTATGAAAACAGACCTTACGGAAAAGCAAATCTTGAACTTCCTGCTTTATTATATCCAAAAGATCATCCTTACTCGTGGCCGGTAATCGGTTCCATGGAAGATCTATCGGCAGCCAGTTATGACGATGTCGTTAATTTTTTCAGTACCTATTATGTGCCCGGCAATGCATCCATCAGTATCGCAGGGGATATTGATCTTGCCGAAACCAGGAAAAGTATCGAAAAGTGGTTTAGCGATGTGCCCGCAGGAAAGCCTGTCACTAAAATTGATCCTCCAGCGCCGGTACTCACCGAAGAAAAACGGATTGTGATGGAGGACAATGTGCAGCTCCCACGATTGACGATGGTGTGGTTGGCACCTCCGATATTCCAGCCGGGCAATGCAGAACTTGATTTGGTTTCCAGTCTGCTGACGAGAGGAAAGAACTCACGTTTGTATAAGCGGTTGGTCTATGACCTGCAAATTGCACAATCTGTGTCATCGTTTCAGGACAGCAAAAAATTCGCTTCCGAGTTTTATATAACGGTGACAGCCCGGCAGGGAGTTACTCTTTCGCAGTTGGAAAAAGTGGTGCAGGAGGAAATCGATAAACTGAAAAAAGAAGAACCCCAGCAGCGTGAGGTGGAGCGTATTGTCAATCAGTTTGAATCGGGCTTTGTTGCACAGCTTGAGAGTTCGGGTAACAAAGCGGACCAGCTTAACCATTACTATTATTACACGGGCAATCCTGATTATTTCAATGAAGATTTTCAACGTTTTAAAGCCGTAAGCCGAAATGATCTGTCCGCTGCGGTGCGCCAGTATCTGAAAGATGATGCACGAATCGTGATGAGTATTGTTCCAACAGGAAAAACAGAATTGGCTGCAAAAAATAAATAAAGATGAAAAAGTTATTATCCTTAATTCCGCTGATTCTTATCACCATCACTGTTTGTGCTCAACGTCCTGATCGCTCTGTACCACCGGCATTGGGAAAAGCAAAAAATCTTCAGTTGCCGCCAATACAACGGTTCACACTTTCCAATGGCATTCAGGTATTGCTGATGGAAAAACATTCTGTACCGATGATTCAGATCAATACGCTTCTTCAGACCGGTGCGTTTGACGACCCTGTTGGAAAAGAGGGATTGAGCAATTTTGTTATGGATTTAGTGGATGAAGGAGCAGGTTCACTGGATGCGCTGCAACTTGCCGATGAGATCGAATTTCTCGGGGCCAGCATTACCTCCTACAGTGGTAATTTTTCTTCAGGCATCAATTGTACAGTGCCGGTTTCCAAACTTGACCCTGCGCTGAAGATCATGGGTGAGTTGATGCTTCACCCCACATTTGCTGAAGGAGAAATTGATCGTGTTCGAAAACTTAAATTGACCGGCCTTCTTCAAAACTATGATGAACCCACTGTAATCGCCACCCGTGCATTCAATAAGTTTCTATATGATGCCGGCACACCGTACGGACGATTTGCCAACGAGCAATCGATTAAGTCGTTTACAAAGGAAGATGTTGTAAAGTATCACCAGGCAAATTTTGTTGTCGGCAATACTACGTTACTTGTGGTGGGTGATATTACGCGTGAGAAAATGATCCCTGTGTTGGAAAAATATTTAGCGTCCTGCAAAACCGGGAATATTACAAAAGCATCGAAGCCAGTTCCATCACAAATAAAAGGCAGGCCCATGTATATCATCGATAAACCAGGAGCTGCACAGTCGGTAATTCGTATTGGCCGTATTGGCGTACCACGATCTGCTCCCGATCACGACGCTATGGTGGTGATGAATACCATACTTGGAGGTTCGTTTGCATCGCGTCTCAATACAAATTTGCGTGAGGTACACGGGTACTCGTATGGAGCAAGTTCCGGATTTACATTTTGGAACGTCCCCGGTCCTTTTGTGGCATCTTCGTCCGTCCAAACGGACGTTACCGGATTGGCCTTGGGGGAATTTTTCACGGAGTTCAAAAATATGATCGCGCCGCTTCCGGATGCTGATCTGACGCGCGGAAAAAATTATGAGGCTCTGGGATATGCCGGCAATTTTGAAAGTAATAACGGTATAGCAGCGGCGTTGGCCGAACTGGTGTTATACCAATTGCCTGATTCCTACTTTAATACGTATGTCGAAAAAATTCTTACTGTCGACAAAAAGTCTGTGGAAGCAGCTTCGAAGAAATATATTGTACCGGACAACATGCTTGTGGTTGTGGTGGGCGACCGTGCGAAAATTGAAGAGGGTGTTAAGAAGCTTAATCTGGGAAAAATTCAAAACCTTACCATCGAGGATATTCTGGGAAAGAAACCTGAATTCAAGTGAAGTCGATAGTCCATGGTCAATGGTCCATAGCCCTTTCGCTTATACAATCTTAAAAAGAAAATATTTTTTATTGTTTTCTCAGCAGAAAAAGAGGAGGGAAGAAGAGAATGAATATCACACCCAGGAAAAAGAAGTAGGTGTATGCCTGCTGAAGAAATGCAATGGCAGAAGCACCACCAATCCACAACGTTAAACCACCCAGCACAAAATAATAAGCCCACTTTTGTTTCTGCCCAATGCCGTAGGTGACTAATCCAAAAATTAAAACATAGATTACAACGCTTGCCCAAGCATAAAGCAGGAACAGAAAGTCGTACATGGGAATTACCTCAAACGCCAGTTCTGTTTTTCCATATAAATCTTTTACCAGCATGTCCTCCAAAAAATAAACCGGATCAAACGATATTATGAAAGCCGTGACGATACTGTAAAGGAATGCTACTACGGAAACGATTTGAAGCCAACGAACAGCAGGACTAATTGATTTCATAGAAAAAGTTCTGAGATTTAAAATTTATCGGGTATTTGAATAATGCGTACTACAATTTCATGAGGATCTCCGTCTTTATCGAGAAGATTAAAGCGAACCGTCGGGTTATCCCGCTTCAGGTCACTCTCTACGTTGATCACCTTATTACCCTGAAGATGTTTTTCAATATCTGACTGTAGGATGAAAAGAGCATTGGCTAAATCTACTTCAAGCGGGCTGGGATTGTAGGAGGCGGTCTTCATGAAGTTTCAGGATTAAAGTTTTTCTTATTAATTCCAATAAAATGACTTCGGTAAAGTTATGCTTAAAAAAAGATAATCACCAACGAAGCAACGCAGAAGCCCACGTAAAGCCACTGCCAAAAGCAGCCATGCAAACGATGTCGTTCTCCTTAATTTTTTCCTCTGCCCATGCTTCACTCATTGCAATCGGTATCGAAGCTGCTGTTGTGTTTCCGTAACGCATAATATTATTGTATACCTGGTCATTATTCAGGCCAAGTTTTTCCTGAATGTATTGACTAATCCTCAGATTCGCCTGGTGTGGCACCAGCAGATTGATATTTTCTTTTGTAAGATTATTTTTTGTGAGCGCCTCGTTAATGACCTCCATGAAACGAACTACCGCATGTTTAAACACCTGGTTCCCGTTCATAAATACTTTGTATGTCGATGTATCCAGGATCTGATCGGGTTGTCGTTCGGTATTGGGTCGACTGCTTCCGGGATCTTTGATATAAAGTTCTTCGGCAAAACGCCCGTCCGAATGAAGGTGTGTAGAGAGTATTCCAGGCTTACCAGACGCCTGCAAAATAGCGGCACCGGCGCCGTCACCAAAAATCACCGCCGTATTTCTCCCTGCAGTGGTAAGATCGAGCGCGGTAGATTGAATTTCTGCGCCAACCACGAGGATCGTCTTGTACATTCCTGTTTTAATAAACTGATCGGCTATAGATAGTGCGTAGATAAACCCTGAGCATGCATTGCGAATATCAAGTGCCCCGATTTTTCCATCGAGTCCTAATTCACGCTGCAACAATACACCGGAGCCAGGAAAAAAATAATCAGGTGTAATCGTGGCAAAAACAATGAAATCAATATCCTGTTCCGTGAGCTTAGCGCGTTGCAATGCCATGCGAGTGGCTTTTGCCGCCATATTCGCCACCGTATCTTTTGTGGCATCCACCCACCTGCGCTGTTCAATGCCCGTTCGTTCGATGATCCATTCATTATTTGTGTCCATGATGGACGAGAGGTAATCGTTGGTGACAACCTTCTCGGGTACGTGATGACCAAGTCCAACAATTTTAGAATGGGGCATAAGAGTTGTTTTGAAGGTACTAAGTTACGGAAAAGTCGGAAGTCCGAGGTCCGGGGTCTGAAGTAGGTTCTTCCCCGGACTTCCGACTTCTGACCTCCGACTGGCGTTTAAAGCACTACATTCACAATTCTACCGGGCACAACAATCACTTTTTTAGGTGTTTTTCCTTCGGTCCACTTCAATACAATTTCTGAAGCCAGAACAACTTTCTCAATATCCTCTTTCGGCATATCCAATGCGAAGTTCATTTCGGCTCGTACTTTTCCATTGATCGAGATCGGGTATTTGAATGAGCTTTCTTTTAAATACTGTTCATCGAAGGAAGGGAAGGTTGCTTTCAAAATTGTTTCCCGATGACCAAGCAATGACCATAGCTCTTCTGTCATGTGAGGAGCGAAAGGAGAGAGAGCGATCACCAGAGGTTCGATGATGGCCCGCTTGTTGCATTTGATGGCGCTTAACTCATTGGTGCAGATCATGAATTCACTTACCGATGTGTTGAACGAAAAGTTTTCAATGTCAGATTCCACTTTCTTCAAGGTCTTGTGCAGGATTTTCAATTCTTCGCGTGAGGGTTCGGCATCACTGACGTTGAATTGCCCTTCGTCGTGTGAAAGATTCCAGAAGCGCCTTAGGAATTTAAACACACCATCAATGCCGTTGGTATTCCAGGGTTTGGATTGTTCCAAGGGGCCAAGGAACATTTCGTACATGCGAAGCGTGTCTGCTCCGTAGTTGTTTACAATGTCGTCGGGGTTAACCACATTGTATTTGGACTTGGACATTTTTTCAATTTCGGTTCCGCATATGTATTTGCCGTTTTCCAAAATAAACTCCGCATCTTTAAAATCATCACGCCAGTTTTTAAATGCTTCAACGTCTAAGGCATCGTTATCTACCATACTCACATCGGCGTGGATGGGCGTGGTCTCATATTGTTTTCGCAGTCCCTGAGAAACAAATTTGTTTGTTCCATTAATCCGGTAAACAAATTTTGACATTCCCTGAATATGCCCTTGATTAATTAATTTTTTAAACGGCTCTTCTGCATGACCGTAGCCCAGATCTTTCAACGCCTTGCACCAGAAGCGAGAATACAACAAGTGTCCAGTAGCATGTTCCGATCCACCGATGTATAAGTCTACGTCTTTCCAATACCCTTCCGCTTCCTTGCTGACAAACTCGTTGTCATTTTTTGGATCCATGTACCGGAACCAATACCAGCTTGAGCCGGCCCATCCGGGCATGGTTGTTAGTTCGTAAGGATTTCCTTTGTAGTTCCAATCTTTAGCTCTGCCCAATGGAGGTTCACCGTTTTCTGTTGGTTTGTATGCATCAATCTCAGGAAGTGTAACGGGAAGGTCTTTGATGTTCACCAACTTCGGAATTCCATTTTCAAAATAAACCGGGAATGGTTCGCCCCAATAGCGTTGTCTTCCAAAAATGGCGTCGCGCATACGATAATTGATTTTGCGCTTTCCAATTTCCAATGATTCTACTTTTTGCAAAGCCTTTTCAATAGCGTCTTTCCAATCGAGTCCGTTCAGGAAATCGGAGTTGATCATCCTTCCCGACTTGGGTTCAAAATTATCTTTCGTGATATCACTCAATGGTCCTTCCAGAACAGGAATAATCGGCAGATTAAAATGTTTGGCAAATGCATAGTCGCGTGTATCGCTGGAAGGCACCGCCATCACAGCTCCGGTGCCGTAACCCGCCAACACATAATCAGCGATCCATACCGGAATTTTTTCATTGTTGAAAGGATTGATGGCATAGGCTCCTGTAAACGCACCGGAGATTCGTTTCACCTCTGTCATGCGTTCGCGTTCGCTTCTGTTCTTCGCTATTGCCACATAATTTTCAACTTCAGTTTTCTGTTGAGCGGTTGTGATCTTATCTACCAATTCATTCTCTGGTGCCAATACCATAAAGGTTACCCCATAGATCGTATCGATCCGGGTAGTGAAGACGGTTATTGCCTCACCCCGGCCCTCTCCGGAGGAGAGGGGGTTACTTTTTATTGAAAGTGAGTTGTCGAGGGTTTCTTTTATTTGGGATAATACCTTTTGCAAACTATTTTTAACCTCATCATTTGTAAAGCGAATCACATTAAAGCCTTCATCTTTTAAGAAGGCCGTTCGTGCGTCATCATATTCTTTATTATTGAGATGATAATCACCATCAATTTCAATAACGAGTCTTCGATCCAGACAAATAAAATCGGCAATGAAACCTCCAATCGCGTGTTGCCTTCTTATTTTATGACCAAGCTTACTGTTACGGACTTCTTGCCAGATGGTTTCTTCTTCTTCCGTAGCATTTTTTCTGTTCTCTTTAGAAAACTGCTTAAGTATATGCCAATATTTCTTGTCAGATGTTTCATAACCGCGCACTCCTTGGGAACTCGTTCCCTTCTCCCCTGGAGAAGGGCTAGGGATGAGGCGAAATTCCAATTCACAACCCGTCGATTTCCCAATCCAATTCCGTTGCATTTCTTTCAATGGCTCTGGCCAATCGATGGTATCAAGCCCGGTGAGCAATCGTTCGGCATAAGCGCTGATACGCATGCTCCATTGCCACATTTTTTTTCTTTCCACCGGATAGCCACCCCGTTCGCTTACGCCATCTTTTACTTCATCATTCGAAAGTACCGTGCCTAATGCTGCGCACCAGTTCACCATGGTATCGGAGCGGTAAGCAATACGGTAGTTCTGTAAAAAGTTTTCGCGTTCGGCTTCGTTAAATTTTTTCCATTGCTCTGCCGTGATTAAGGGTGTACTTTCATCTGCAACAGCGTTGATGTTTTTATTGCCATTTCTTTCAAGTTCTGTGATAAGCGTAGCAATCGGTTCCGTCTTCCCGGTAGATCGTTTATTGTCTATGGACTGTGGACTATCGTCCCGATAGCTATCGGGAATGGACTTTTCATTATACCATGAATCAAAAAGTTGCATGAAGATCCACTGCGTCCATTTGTAATATGCTGGATCAGAAGTACGCACTTCCCTATCCCAGTCGAACGAAAATCCGATCTGGTTTAGCTGGCGCTTATAGGTTTCAATGTTTACGCGGGTTGTCTTCTCGGGGTGCTGCCCGGTTTGAATAGCATATTGTTCAGCAGGTAACCCAAAGGCATCGAACCCCATCGGGTGTAATACATTAAACCCTTTGATGCGCTTGTAACGCGATACAATATCGGAAGCGATATATCCAAGAGGATGACCAACATGGAGTCCCGCACCAGACGGATAGGGGAACATGTCGAGTGCGTAGTATTTTGGCCGCGATGTGTCATTGGAAACCTTGTAGACGTTATCATCTACCCATTTCTGCTGCCACTTCTTTTCAATGTTTTTGATCTCTTCCTTGCTGTACTCGGCCATTTTGCGTGTTCTCTAAAATATAAACTGCAAAAATAAACAATGTGGATCAGTTGACAATTAACAAAAAAGGCAATTGACACACTTCGGTTGTCAATTGCCCTTCTCAATTTCTGAGAACTCTGTAACGAGTTCATTATAGCTGGTAATTTTACACCAAACTGACTTTCTTCCCTGTACTCGCCGCTTCGTAAATGCCCATCAATATTTTCATATCGCGAACACCTTCTTCACCGGAGATGTGTGAAGGGAATTTGCCAGTTTCCTGGAATTCTTTTATGATGCCATTCAACATCACGGTTTGCTGATGAACGGCGGGAAAATTCATTTCGCCATCGCGTGTGCTTCCTTTCATCCCATTGTAGTTATAAGCTCCGTTGAGTTGAAACCAGCCTCTTGCTGCCGATGCATAATACTGATTCATACCGGTTTTGTATGACGTGAAGCCGTTTACTGTAGCATTGCCGGGAAACTGGAATTGCCATGAAATGGATTCTTCCACAGTGGCAAAACGTTCCTTATCGGTTATGGGTCCAAACTGTGCAGTAACCGAAATCGGTTCTTCACCGATAACATAACGCGATGCCTGTGTGCAATAAATGCCAAGGTCCATTAATGGACCACCACCGGCCATCGATTTTTTCAGACGCCATTGTGTTGGATCACCGATGCTGAAGCCAAAACTGGTTTGCATAAAACGAACCTCTCCATAGACTTTTTGTTGACCGAGACGCTTGGCTTCCAGATTAAATGGTTCAAAGTGCAAGCGGTAACCAATGCCTAATTGTACGTTCGCCTTTTTACATGCAGCCACCATTTCTTCTCCTTCTTTTACTGATATGGATATGGGCTTCTCGCACATCACATGCTTACCTGCCTTTGCCGCACGCAAAACATATTCGTGATGCATGGAATTCGGAAGGACAACGTAAACAATATCAATATCCTTGTTATCCTTGATCTGATCGAAGGTCTGGTAATTGTATATATTTTTTTGAGGGATGTTATATTTCTTGCTCCACTCTTCTGCTTTGGCCGGTGTGCCTGTAACGATGCCTGCCAAATAACAATTATCTGTTTTTTCCAGGGCTACCGCTAATTGATTCTTAGCATAACTGCCGAGGCCCACTAAGGCAATGCCCAATTTCTTCTGATCCTGGATGTTATTTTTTTTTGCCAGGGAGGGTAAGGAAGCAGCTGCAAAGGTAGTTCCGAGTCCCAAGCCAACGGTTTGTAAGAATTTACGTCTGGAATGATTGTTTTGCATTGTGGTAGTAGTTTAATGGATGAAAGATTGTTTAAAATACGAAAGCTTCGGAAAATTGCAAACGTACTTTACACCGTCATGGACCTGGAAATGAAATTCCACAATCACATTTGACTAACCCTTTTGGGTAGATGCAAGGACATGAACACAATGAAATTGTGAAAAGACTATCTCATCGTGGCCTTATCAATTCTTTTAGGAGAATCTGATCCATCCACAATGGTTCTTGAACTTAACGCAATAGCCCGAATCGTAGAAGTAATGTTTTTAATATCAAGCGTTGATACTTCGTCATCCACCGTGTGATAAAACTTGTCGATATCGATCTCATCGGTTGAAATAGTATGGGCGGGAACTCCTAAGCGCGCAAGCGTAGCATTGTCGGAACGGTAAAACAGGTTTTCCTGAGGATACGGATCGGGGTTAAATTGAAAAGGTGTGCCCGTTAAATTTTTTTGAAGAATTGTTCCAAAATCCGAGCGTTCATATCCTGTGATGAAGGCACTGTTTTGCCCCCACTTGGAGGGCTTGCCGATCATTTCAATATTGAACATGGCAATAACTTTATCCGGGTTCATATTTTGAGAAAAATATTTGGAGCCGAAACCACCGATTTCCTCAGCAGTAAACGCTACGAAGACAAGCGTGCGATTGTTTTTTTTGATCTTTTTAAAATACCGTGCCAGTTCAATCACTGCTGTTGTTCCTGATGCATCGTCGTCTGCGCCATTGGCAATAGAATCACCCTTCACATTACCTTGTATTCCGAGATGATCATAGTGTGCAGAGAAAACAACCATTTCATCAGGCTTCGTCTTGCCCTTCAATACCCCCACAACATTCGTGAATTTGATGGATTGGATTTTTTGCGTTGCTTTTATTGAATAGGCTGAAGCAGAAGTTTTTCCGAGTACAAACACCTTGGTGGATTTATTGCCTGTCAGTGAACGCGTAACAAAGTTGCTTTTAAACTCATTGAACCCGGTTTCAAATTCCGGAGCCACCAAAACGATTGCCGATGTAGTGTCCCGATACAACGCAATGGCTTTCGAACGGAAAGATTGGGCAGGTGTCGTTGTAGGGTCATCGAACAATATGGTTTTGATTGGCAGGTGACCGCTGGACTGAAATTCTTTTTTTTCAGAAATCAAGAGTACATTTTTAGAGTCAATGAGTTCACCATTGATGGTCATTTCCACCTTATCCGGACTTACATTTCCTCTTTCAAATTCCTGCCGAAAACTGGTCAAGCCTTGAAATGGTTTGAGACCAATTTTCTTGAATTCACTTTCTATGAAGGCCGTGGCTTTCTCCATGTATTCAGGTTGATCTGCCGGCCGTCCCATCATGTCATCGGCAGCCAGCGTGCTGATCACCCGTGTTACATTTTCTTCTTTAATAAGCTTATTTACTTTTTGGGCATACGTCAGGGGTGATATGAGGAGAAATACGATGATGATTTTTTTCATGGAAGCTTATCTTAAAAGCCTTCAAAGTATTGATTTAGTCATCGAATTCCAAAGGATGACAAGAAACCGGTGTCCAAAACCCACGATTCATCCAGCTCCCTCAACAGTTCGGTAACTCTTTTTAGCAAAGCCGGACTGGTCATCAAATATTTGCTTCATGATCGCCGAACAAGTTCTTATGAAAGCAATTTTTACGATTCTTCTGATAACCCTTTATGGAGCAGCTGTTGCACAAACAAAAATTTCCGGTGTAGTAACAGATGAAAAAGGTGAAGCCATTCCGGGAGCCAACGTCTCGTTGAAGGATACGTACGATGGCACAAGCTCGCGTGAAGATGGATCATTTAGTTTCAGTACCGGCGAATTGGGAACCGGAATTCTTGAGATAAGCTTTATCAGTTATAAAACAGTACAGCATACCCTGGAACTGAAAGGAGAACCTGTTCAGTTGTCAATCACCTTAAAGGAAGAGATCAATCAACTGGACGGTGTAGTTATTTCTGCCGGATCTTTTACTGCTGGTGAAGAAAAACGCAGAACCATTTTAAAAGCGGTTGACATTGCCATGACCGCAGGAGCTACGGCCGATATCGCTGGCGCTTTAAATACATTGCCGGGAACACAAAAAGTAGGTGAGACCGGCAGATTGTTTGTACGTGGGGGCGATGATAGCGAAACACGTACATTCATTGACGGGATGGCCGTGATGAATTCTTACAATGCTTCTGCGCCCAATACACCTTCGCGCACCCGGTTTCCAGCCTTCATGTTTAAAGGAACGAGTTTCAGTACAGGGGGATATTCTGCTGAATACGGACAAGCGATTTCTTCCGCGCTCGTATTGAATTCAAAAGACAAGGCGGAGATGAATCAGACGGACATTGGTATTCTTTCTGTGGGTGGAGAATTGGCGCACACGCAGGTGTTTGATAAATCATCGCTCACGGGAAAAATCACCTATACCAACGTTAGGCCCTATTTCAATCTGATTAACCAGCGCGTGGATTGGATTACTCCCTATGCATCAGTTGAAGGGAGCGCCGCTTATCGTCAGCAACTGGGTAATCAGGGTGGTTCTTTAAAAGCGTATGGCAATTTTAGTCATTCTGATTTCTCATTGTATGCCCACGACATCACTGTACCTGAAAACAAACAGATGCAGGAGGTGAACAACAACTACCGTTATGGAAATGCTGCATATCAACAACCGCTCAATACGAAATGGTCGATGCGCGGGGGCCTTTCGTATACATACAATGACTACGCTGTGAAAATTGACGGCAAGCCAATGCGTGAAAATGAAAACGATGTTCATGCAAAAATAGTTTTTGAAAATTCAGTATCCGATCATGTAGAGCTCCGTTTCGGAAGCGAGACCATCAACAGGAATTATTATGCTTCACGGTTTGATGAACAGACAATTCAAACGCAACACCAGGACTTTAATGAAACGATCGCCGGGTCTTTTGTTGAGGCCGAGGTATTTGCCAGCAATCATTTTGTGACACGAGTAGGAGCGCGTTCAGAATACAACACCCTGAATCATGATTTTTCCGTAGATCCGAGATTGTCGGTGGCGTATAAACCAGGATCACTTGGTCAGTTCTCGTTTGCGTACGGTCGTTTTCGTCAGTCTGCTCAGAATCAATATTTGCGTGTAAATAATGACTTGCGTGAAGAAAAAGCTGAGCACTTCATTTTAAACTATCAAATCATTACCAGCAACCGCACCTTTCGTGTTGAGACTTACTACAAAAATTATGATAACCTCGTCAAGTTCGAGAATGGGAATTCGATGCTATTGAACAACAATGGAAATGGTTTTGCAAAGGGTGTGGAATTATTCTGGCGTGACAGTAAAACAATAAAAAATGCAGACTACTGGGTGTCCTATTCGTATCTCGATACAAAACGCAATTATCTGAATTATCCCTATGCAGCTATCCCCAGCTATGCATCAGCACATAATTTTTCAATTGTGTATAAACATTTTATCACAGCGATAAAATCGCAAGTGGGTGTAACGTATTCCTATAGTTCGCCTCGTCCGTATTACAATCCTAATCATTCCGAATTCAACAGCGACAGAACACCATCGTATCAGGACCTGAGCGCCAACGTAGCCTATCTGCCCAAGAACTGGTTGATCCTGTATGTTTCCTGTACCAACCTGCTGGGGCGCGATAATGTTTTTGGATATGAATACAGTAAAACTCCCGACGCCAACGATGTTTATGCAAGCAGACCCATTGTTCAACCTGCAAAGCACTTCCTGTTAATCGGTATGTTCATTACCATCTCAAAAAATAAATCTGTCAATCAATTACCAAATCTTTAATCAATTACCATTATGAAAACAATTGTAACATTTATTTTCGTCCTTGTTGTAACGGTTTCTTTTGCGCAGGATAAATTCACTGCCACCATGCTTAAGAATATTGAAGCTGTATACAGTGCAAAAACAACAGAAGAATATCAGCAGGTCATTAATTCGTTTGATCGTATTGCCAGTGCGGAGAAGACAAAATGGGAGCCCTATTACTACAGTGCCTTCGGAAACGTCATGTTGGCGACTCAGGAAACAGATGGGACGAAGAAGGATGCCTACCTTGATCTGGCCTTGACCGCTGTGGAGAAAGGAGAGGCACTAGCCGCTGGTGAATCTGAACTCGTGGCGATGGAGGGCTTCGTTCACATGATTCGTGTTACAGTAGATCCCGCAACACGCGGTCAGAAATATTCAGGTCAGGCCATGCGTGCCTTTGGTAAAGCTGTGAAGCTAAACCCTGAAAATCCACGGGCATTGAGTTTAATGGCGCAAATGCAGTACGGAACAGCCCAGTTTTTCGGATCGGAGACTACAGAGGCCTGCACGACCGCTACCACCGCATTGGCGAAATTTGAAACATACAAATCAGTAAGTGTTATTGCGCCACAATGGGGTAAATCGATGACAGAAGGAGTTGTTGCACGATGCAATAAATGATACATAGCTAGTTATTAGTATAATTTACAAATATGAGATACCTGATGTATTCACATATTCTTGCCGGAGCCATCTCACTGATCGTGGCACCCCTGGCGATGGCCCTTGTAAAAGGAGGAAGGAAGCACCGGATTTTGGGTAAGATTTTTTTCTGGTGCATGACCTGGATTTTTGTAACCTCTATGATCCTGGGATTCTATCATTCGAAAACGTTTCTGATCATGGTTTCCATTTTAAGTTATTATCTGGTTGTTACCGGCTACCGTACCTTATACCATAAACAACTGTCAATGGGAAAAGGTGTGATGTGGTTTGATTGGGCGATCGAAATAACCACAGGCGCTGTGCTGGTAGGTTTTGGTTTCTGGGGGATTTATTTGCTGACCATGGGCGCATCCGGTGGCTTTATTTTTCTGCTTTTTGCATTCAGCCTCGGGGGATTAATGAGTGTATTTGGTGAGCTTAAGGCATACATCAGGAAACCTGCAGAAAAAGAGTACTGGTTGTTTAACCATATTAGCCGTATGATCTCGGGTTTCATTGCATCGGTCACAGCATTTTCCGTCAATGTGATGGTATTTCTTCCTGGTATCTGGCCCTGGATCTGGCCGGCCCTCGTAGGTACACCATTCATTATTTACTGGATACGAAGTTATAAAAAGCGAATAGCAGAAGGTGTACGTATCACAGATTTAGTTAGATTGGAAAGATAAATTCCCTGCTCGTGAAGAAGATGTCGTTTAGTAAGTATCTGAGAATTATCGTCATCGCCATTGCAGGGTCGGCAGTGATGACGTATCTCTCCTGTACTTCCTGTTCACAGGATTTCGATAAATTCATGGTAACTGCTGGATTTACAGCGCTCATGTGGGTAGTGATGTGGGTGGGCAATGAAAATATCACGTGTATCATCGATGGAAAAATTTCATGGGTTAAATACCCGGTTAAACGTTTTGTTGTAGGCGTTATCGCTACTGTAATCTTTACGGTGATTGTTGCCATCGGCCTCGCGCGTGCATACGAGCTTTCGCGGGGTGTGCGGTTTAACAGCTACAATGACTTCGTCATTACGGCTCTGATCATTACGTTTTTAATTTCATTTTTTCTTCACGGTCGCGAATTCCTTTTGCGTTGGAGAGAATCTGCTGTGCAAGCCGAACGCTACCAGAAGGAAAATATGAGGGCGCAGTTCATAGGTTTAAAAAGTCAGGTCGATCCGCACTTTCTTTTCAATAGTTTGAACGTGTTGACGAATCTCGTTTATGAAGATGCCGATAAGTCAGCAAAATTTATTAAGCAACTGTCGGAAGTGTACCGTTATGTGCTTGAGACAAGAAGCAAGGAACTGGTGCCGCTGGAGGAAGAGCTCAAGTTTGTGAATGCGTACCTGTTTCTTCAGCAAATCCGGTTTGGCGATAAACTGATTATTCAAAATAATGCAAGTGCACAAACGGGTGTGGTTCCTCCGTTAGTGATCCAGATGTTGGTGGAAAATGCAATTAAACATAACACCATTTCGAATGACCACCCCTTAACGATCAGGATCTATTCCACAGACAACCAGATCATCGTCGAAAACAATCTGCGTAAGAAAACAATTATTGAAAACTCTACAGGGATTGGGTTGGAGAATATTCGAAAACGTTATGAATTTCTCACCTCAGAAAAAATAATAATTTCTGACGCAGGCGGAAGTTTCGAAGTGAAACTTCCGAAATTAAAAGGGGACTTTGAAGTATGAATGTATTGATTATTGAAGATGAGCCGCTGGCTGCACAACGCCTGGAAAAATTGATGAAGGAGATTGATGCTGGTGTGAACGTCCTTGACAAGATCGATTCTGTGAAACGGTCTGTGGAATGGCTGAAGAAGAACGAAGCACCCCACCTCATTCTCATGGACATTCAGCTCGCCGATGGAATCAGCTTCGAGATCTTTGATCAATGTGAAGTGACATCACCCGTTATCTTCACCACCGCCTATGATGAGTATGCCATTAGGGCATTTAAAGTGAATAGCATCGATTATATTTTGAAGCCGATCGATGTAGAAGAGTTGACCCGCGCATTTACAAAGTATGAATTGTTAGTCAAATCATCCGTGGCTTCTCATATAACGATGAAGAGTGTTGGGCTCGCCATGCAGATGCTGACCAGGAAATATAAAGAACGGTTTGTGACTCGAGTGGGCGAACACCTCAAAACCATTGAAGTACCTGATGTGCTTTTTTTCTTCAGTCTTGAAAAGACAACCTTTGGACAAACCCGCGACGGGCGAAAGCATATCCTGGATTTTTCAATGGATCAGCTTGAGGGACTGATGGACCCCAAAAGATTCTTTCGCATCAATCGAAAGTACATGATATCGGTACAAGCCATTGCGGATATGATCAGCTATACAAATAGTCGCCTGAAGCTGATCATAAAAACTACGGATGCCGATGTGATCGTTGCTCGTGAACGTGTTCAGGAATTCAAAGAATGGCTTGATCAATAATGATCGTGGCTATTTTGAAAGCAGAGCGATCAGCTTCTCAAGATCATCCGAAACAGTCGGCTGATTGGCCAGATGAGTCTTTAGCACACTATATAAATAAGACGGGATCGTCTCTTGTTTTTCCAGCTTTACTTTGATATCACCAAGAATATCGAGCACATCCTTCTTTGCTGAAAAAGTTTCTAACGCGGTTATTTTCTTGTTGAAGGCATCTAATTCACTCAGTTTTTTGTCGTTATCCAAAGAAGCCAATGGACGTGCCGGGGTATTTCCTTTTTTAAGAGGATCATTACAGTTGTTGAACATATCAACAATGTCATTCAAATCATTTCGCTTGAATTTTTCCTCCTTTATGGAATCGGTAAGTGGTTCGCATTCCGAAAGAAAGTCTATCATTAATTTTTTGAATGAGATGTTTGGAATTTCCATGGTTTGTCCATTCTTCTTGACAAGCAGGAGTACATTGTAATTGACCTGATTGGGTGGGTTAAAGCCATAGAGACTCAAATATCCCGGTTTAATTACTTTCATAAATTTTTGAGTTTGACCATGTCGTACAGAGTGGTAAACATCGTTCTTGAAAAATATGGCTCTGGCCTTAAGCGCTGTAAGATGAATTTTCTTTTTATTGACAACAACCCGTACCTCATCAACAGGATCGATGGAGAATATTCTTACAGTGCCTCTCAGGGTGTCACCCTTAAGGTTGATCACATAATCCTGACAAAAGGAGATCAGGGGCATACATGCGAAAACAAATAGTAGGATGTGTTTTTTCATGCCGGTTATTTTTTTGAACAACAAGTATAAAGGAAAAGCTTGAATTTTGATTCACTTATTTTAATTGGAACGTGCGGTTGTTATTGGGTAAGAGGCTTTTATTTTACTTTTTGATATATTCGCCATTTCATTTTAAAGTCCCATGGTAAATTACAACCCGAAGGTCTGGTTTTCAATGATTTTTCATGCCTATAGTCGTGCCGTGATGCGCACGCTGACTCCGGCATTGATTTTCATGGGGGTTTTTTCGGCAGGCCTGACTTTTTTACTCATCGATGTGCTTCGTTTTCATGAAAATGATTTTCATACGACCATCTCCATGCATTCGCTCCTCGGTATTGTACTGGGGTTGTTTCTGGTTTTTCGAACCAATTCTGCCTACGACCGATGGTGGGAGGGAAGAAAACAGTGGGGAAGCATGGTCAACAATACACGAAATCTTGCTCATAAGCTCAGTGCGTTTTTAGGCGAGAATGATCACGAAAACCGTCAGTGGTTTGCTGCCATGATTCCGAATTTCGTGATTTCTGTAAAAGAACACCTTAGAAAGGGTGTTCTTGTGAAAGACCTGGAGGTTGCCGACCAAAACTTTTTAAGTCAATTGGAGGGGGTAAAGCACATACCCAATCGACTTTCCACCATGATGTATAAACGTGCCAACAAGCTTTATGAAACGAAGGTGATCACCGGAGACCACTTATTCGTGATCGACAAGGAACTAAAGGAATTTTCTGATATTCTCGGCGCATGTGAACGAATAAAAAATACACCTATTCCGTATTCGTATACCATGTACATCAAGCAATTCATTTTCATTTATGTCATTACTCTCCCCTTTGCCTTTGTCACCACATCCGGATACCTTACTGTACCCATTGTGATGCTGATTACTTTTGTATTGCTAAGTGTGGAGTTGATCGCAGAAGAAATCGAGGATCCATTTGGCCGCGATATTAACGATTTGCCAACCGATGAACTTTCGGAAAAAATCAAAGCAAATGTAAAGGAAATTCTTCTGTGAGATTAGTTGGCAGCCAACGTGTAGATAGCATACAGAATGATTAGTAAAATCATAACAGCATACATCACCAAATCAATCCTTACGTAGGCTTTGTATTCCCTGTAAAGCGCAATTAATTTCTTAAACATTTTTTTATTCTGATAATAGGGGTAAGCGCGCAATAAATTGTCTCCTTTGTGCGTCTAGTCAATTAAACTTTCTGCCATTTATAGGTGCAAAAGTAACCAATTATTGAACCCATACGTCTTTAAGCATTGATAACGATCCATTATGAGAATTTTTTTACTGTTTTTGCTTTGTATACCGGAGTTCGTACTGGCGCAACAAAAATTTACCATCAGCGGCTACGTGAAAGACGTTTCGAATGGCGAAGTGTTGATTGGGGTTTCGATTCTTGTAAAGGAAATGGGTGTAGGGGCCACTACCAATGAATATGGATTCTATTCCCTCACCCTGCCGGCAAACACAGTCACGCTCCAGTATAGTTATATCGGCTACCTCAATACCACCAAAACGGTTTCATTAACGGAAAATCTTCGGCAGGATATTGAACTGACTTCAGAAGCAAATCAGCTGGAGGAAGTTGTTATTAAAGATAAGGAAGATCAGCCAACGGCCACGAACATGGATATGAGTACCAATAATCTCTCGATCAGCACCATTACGAAGATTCCGACCTTCATGGGTGAAGCCGATGTGCTCAGAAGCCTCTTGCTTTTGCCGGGCGTAAGTACGGTGGGGGAAGGTGCATCCGGGTTTAATGTGCGTGGTGGCAGCGTAGGTCAAAATTTGGTTTTGTTGGATGAGGCACCGGTATATAACTCCTCACATTTATTTGGATTTTTCTCTGTGTTTAATCCCGATGCCGTAAAAGACACAAAACTTTATAAAGGCGCCATTCCATCACGTTATGGTGGCCGTCTTGCATCATTGCTTGATGTGCGCATGAAGGAAGGGAACAGCAAAAAGATGGAAGTCAATGGCGGTATCGGCACCGTGTTTAGCCGACTTTCAGTTGAAGCTCCCATTGTGAAAGACAAAGCTTCATTCATTGTTGCGGCCCGCAGATCCTACATCGACGTATTGGCCAGACCTTTTGTCGAATTATTACAGGAGGGAGGAGCGTTAAGTTTTTATGATCTTACCATGAAGGCCAATTATAATATTTCAAAGAAAGACAGGGTATATGCTTCGGGATACTTTGGCAGAGACCGGTTTATGTTTGACAAACAACAAGGGTTCAGTTGGGGTAATGCCACCAGCACACTTCGCTGGAATCATTTGTTCAACGACAAATTATTTTCGAATCTGACAACCGTGTACAGCAAGTATGATTACAAACTTCAGTTTGGTGATGATGAACGCAATAAGTTCAGCTGGAATTCCTCCATTTCTAACTTTATTGTAAAACCTGACTTCAGTTATTTTGTTAACACAAGTACAGAAATAAATTTTGGAGGTGAAGCCATCTACTATTCCTTTGAACCCGCTAATGCGGTGGGCGTTAGTGAAGGTGAGACGATTGATGTGAGCCTTGAAAAAAAATATAATCTGGAAGCATCGCTTTATGCAGGAAGTACACAAAAAGTAAATTCTATTCTTTCCCTCGATTATGGATTGCGGTTTTCACATTTCGCAAGCTATGGACCGGGTACGGTGTATAGCTATAATGATACCATTCCAGGCGTTCGCAAAACGGTGACGGGAGAAAAAACGTACGACAAGGGAGAAACCATCGCCACCTACAATAATTTTCAACCTCGGGTTTCTTTTAAGGCACAAGTAACGGAAAGCAGTTCGATCAAGGGGAGTTATAACCGAATGGTACAATACCTCCATCTGATTTCCAATACGACGGCATCCAACCCCCTCGATGTTTGGTCGCCCACCAGCAAGAATATTAAACCCGAACTCGGCGATCAGTTTACCCTTGGGTATTTCAAATCGCTGAGTGGTGAACAGGAGTATGAGTTTTCTGCAGAGGCGTACTATCGGGCAACCCAAAATCAAATCGATTACATCGATGGTGCCGACTTGCTGATCAATCGCTACCTCGAAGGAGATTTACTCGCTGGAAAGGGGCGAGCGTATGGGATTGAGCTTTATGCACAGAAGAAAACAGGAAAGATCAACGGTTGGGTGAGTTATACCTTAGGCCGCACCGAACTTCAGGTGAATGGCATTAATCGCGGAGAATGGTATCCCACTCGCTATAATCAGACACACAATCTGAAAGTGGCAGCATTTTATGATATTACGAAACGTTGGTCTGTATCTGCCGATTTCGTTTTTTCTTCGGGAACCCCTACAACATTCCCAACATCACGTTACCTGCAGCAGGGGATTTTAATACCGTATAACGTCAATGACTCCAGAAATAATGTCACCATTCCTGCCTACCACCGTCTTGATGTTTCTTTTCGTTTAGAAGGCAAACAATATAAAGGAGCGAAGCTTCGGAAAAATCGTGATTACTGGGTGTTTTCGTTCTACAATGTGTATGCACGAAAAAATCCGTTCTCTATTTATTTTTCTCAGTCCGATGAGCGAACCCTTCCGGGTCAGCCGATTGATTCACAGGCAACACAGCTTTCGATCATTGGCACGATCATTCCTTCCATCTCTTACAACTTCAAATTTTGATTTGACATGAAAAAGATTCTATATACCATTTCGTTTTTAGTTGCCGCAGTTGCCATGATCACGTCCTGTGAGACTGTCATTGATCCTGAATTGGAAAAAGTACAGAATGTGCTTGCTGTTGATGCCTGGATCAATGATAAGCCAGACAAGCAGACAATTATGTTGGCCATGACACAGTCTTATTTTGATAATTCCTTGCCACCCGGTGTGTCAGGAGCTATTGTTACGGTTACAAATGTTTCAACAGGAAAGATTTTTTCCTTTAAAGAGGTCGTTGGTGGCAAAGGTGCTTACACCTGGGTACCCTCATCCGCTACCGAGGTGTTGGGTAAATCACGCGATAATTTTAAATTGACGATTCAGGCTCAAGGCGAAACCTACGAATCCTATTCGATGATGGGTCGCGTTCCCACGATTGATAGTTTGACGTTTACGTACGAGGAAGAGAGTTCCTTCTTCCCGGCATACTATAATGCCGAATTCTGGGCGACAGATCCTATCGGGATTGGCGACACATATTGGATACGCGCTGTTAAAAATGACACATTGTTAAATAGACCAAGTGAAATCAGCGTGGCCTTTGATGCAGGATTTTCCAACGGAGGTAACTTCGACGGTATACAATTTATACCGCCCATTCGCAGTAGTGTCAATCCTTTTGAGCAAGCTGATGATGGAACTTTTTTGTCACCCTATGATCCGGGTGATTCTCTGTATGTGGAGCTTCAGTCGATTTCATTGGCGGCCTATAATTATCTTACACAGGTGAGTGTTCAAACGAATCGTCCGGGTGGTTTTTCAGAATTGTTTTCATCTCCTATTGCCAATGTGTCGACCAACATTACCAATACAAATGCTAACGGAAAAAAGGCTGTAGGATTCTTTAATGTGGCCTCTATTTCAGGATTAGGAAAAAGGGTTGTTAAAAAATAACGTACTGCATTACCAAATCCACCATTCCGTTTTCACGCCAAAATAATGACCCCATTGTTTGCTTCCCGATTGTGCCAGGTAGGGTGAATATAAGTTGTCTGCCGCAAATTGATTGTAGCGTGCAACACTGTACACTAATCTGAAGTGAGGCCGGCTCCAGACATCCCGTTTTCCAGTGGGGACGAGGGTTGGTGCTAAACTGAATTTAATTGATTGTGCAGGATCCTGGGTGCCATCTTTTCTTGAGGCAAAATTCAATTCGTGCAACACATGAAACCAATCTTTAACAAACCAGGTGTTTCGGAATCCAATAGCAAAATCAGTCTTTCGGTTGTATAAAAGATTGCCACGATAATCGGGCGTCCTGTTAAGGCTATCGCTCGCTCCTCTGCTTTTCGTGAAAATACCATATGCGTTGATGGAGTAGTTTGGTCCTATATTCCACAGGATACTTTCCGTTAGCGCAACTGACCAGGCATTTCGGAAATTCTGTGTTTCAAGATCCGGACCACCATAAGTAAGAAATGTTTTACTTCCACCCCCATCACCCCCATTGGCAATTCCGGCTCCGTAGCGAATGCTAAAATCGTAGAAGGAACCGGGTATTTTCGATGTAAAGTTTTTTTTGTATTTCAATCCCAGCACATATCCGAAATCCGCGGGATAATTTGTACTTGTGGTCGTGTCTTCTATGGTGCCTCGGGCCAACCGGTGGTATTCACCTAAAAGCTTTACATACCCGTCGTGTGTAGGAATGGAATGTTCTGCGATGTAGACGGATCGGTTGCGTAATCCCAACACAGGAGTTCCGTTTACGATATTCAAGTAAAAATAAGGAGGCACAGAAGATGCGGTATCTACAGACGCGGGGAACATAATCGAAAACTGGGTATTGTTGTGTTTTATACCAAACCCCTGCGAACTGTGATCATCAAAATAAAAGTGATCGGCAATATGAATATCTTCTCCGCGAAAAAAACGTGCACCAATCCAGACACTCCACAAACTTCCCATGATATTTTTCGCTTCGGCGAAAAGTTCCGGCACGGCTGTGGTAATGCCCCCGAAAGAATTGCTGGTGACATTGCCAATGATCTGGCCTTGTGTTGTGTAAAAGGCAAACCGTGATTGAATTGAAATACGGGTGGTATCAGCATTTCCGTTTACCGGCTTAAAGTGAAGCGCTGTAGCCAATTCAAAATAATCGGCTTCTTCCATCCGACCTCCAATCGAACCCATTCCATTGAGATTGAGCGATCGGGGATATTGTATTTTATCACCACGGGCTATTCCAACCCGACCATAACTCCCGATAGAAAAACGTTTATTTGTTGTTACTTCCTGTTGGGCGTTTGCACCGTAAAATGCTGCTGTTAAAATAAAATATAGTAAGTAAGCCCGTTTCATTTTATCAGTGACAAGTGTTTCCTCATAACTAAATTCCGGCGGTAAATATGTTGCTAACTTGACAAAAAACAAGATATAAAAAACTGACTTACGTCAGATTTAAACGCCGCTTTTGAAAAGGATTCCAAAAAATAGATATTTCCTGTACCGGCGAGTTATTAAATCTGCCTTGGCTGATGTAGTTTAAGGGTTTGATTATACTGTTGCATGAATCGTTTTCTGAAAGGGTTTCTCTTTTTCTTATTATTTATTCCTCAATCACTTTTTGCACAGGAGTCACAGATTCAGGGAACGAATCCTGCTTACCTGAAGTGGTACCAGGTCAATACAGAACATTTCAGGCTACTATATCCTAATAGCTTTGATCGTGAGGCACAACGCGTGGCCAACACGCTCGAGCATATTTATGAACCGGAATCCAAAAGTCTGGGAGCACATCCAAAAAAAATTTCTGTTTTACTTCAAAATCAATCTTCGGTTTCCAACGGATTTGTAACACTGGCCCCGCGCAGGTCTGAATTTTATACGATGCCTTCGCAAGATTACAATTTTACGAGTACCAACGATTGGCTTTCCCTTCTTGCGGCACACGAGTATAGGCATATCGTTCAATTTCAAAAGAGCATTACCGGCTTTAATAAGGCTGTCTATTATGCGTTTGGTCAAACCGCATTGGCCGGAATGGCATTTGTTTCTGCTCCGCTCTGGTTTTGGGAAGGGGATGCCGTGGCAACAGAGACGGCCTTTACCAGTGGAGGGCGTGGTAAAATTCCCAACTTCAATCTGCTGTTCAGAACCAATCTTTTGGAGGGCCGCACATTTGATTACCACAAACAATATGTCCGTTCATACAAGCATAATATTCCCAATCACTATGTGCTGGGATATAACATGATCTCCTACCTGAGAAACAAAACCGGTAATCCGGACATATGGGGTGCTATTGCCAAACGTTCCTGGGATGTTCCATTTATTCCATTTGCGTTTTCACGAGCAATTAAAAAAGAGACGGGCATGAATGTGAATGAGCTATATCGTGAAATGGTTGCAGATCGTAAAAAAGAGTGGCAGGTCCAGGTCGATACACTAAAATTAACCTCGTTTGATCGCGTGAATCATCGTAAGTCAACGACATATACCGACTACGCAAATCCGCAACCTCTGCCTGATGGTTCAATTGCTGTTATTAAATCCGGCCTTGATCATATTGCTCAGGTGGTGGTGATCAGTCCCGATGGCCAGGAGAAAAAAATGCTTAGTCAGGGACCCGTCAATGATGCGGGTATGCTTTCAACAGCCAACAACAACGTAGTATGGAATGAATTCCGATATGATCCGCGCTGGCAGGTAAAAACTTATTCTGTGATCAAAAGTTTTGATACGCAGTCGAAGAAATCAAAAACAATAACAAAACATACGCGCTACTCAGCCGCAGCACTTTCTCCTGATGGTGAAAAACTGGTGACAATCGAAACCAATTCCTCGTACCAAATGAAAATCGTTGTGTTATCCTATCCAGCGGGAGAGATACTCAAGGAGTTTCCAATTCAATCCAAGGACTTTATATCGATGCCCCGGTGGAGTGATGATGGTAAATCGATTGTAGCATTAAAAACGAATTCAGGTATGCGATCGGTGGTCCGGTATGAGTACGAAACACAGGTTTCCACGGAGATACTTCAGGCAGGTAAAGAAAATGTTGGTCATCCTGTTTTATTTCAAAAATATCTTTACTACAGTTCACCTTATCGTGGCATCGACAACATTTATGCCGTTGATCTTGCAACAGGAAAACGATTTCAGATAACAACAAGTAAATACGGGGCTTACAATCCGGCCGTATCACCCGATGGAAAAACACTTTTTTACAATGACCAAACGCGGGATGGCCTCGATGTGGTGAAAATTGAAATCAATCCATCGCAATGGACGCCGTTAGAAAATTCTTCACCCGTAGTTGATAAGTATTCGAAGACGTTGGAAGAACAGGAAGGAAATCCCGACCTATTGAAAACCGTTCCATCGAATACATACCCGGTAACGAAGTTCAATAAGGCGGCGCACTTGTTTAACATTCATACCTGGGGACCTTATTTTATTTCTGATATCAGTAAACTGAACGTGGGGATTTCATCCAAAGATTTGTTAAGCACTGCTGTTTTGAATGTTGGCTATGAATATGATGCCAGTGAGCGAACAGGATCATTTAAAACCAGCGTAAGTTATCAGGGACAATATCCTATTGTAGATGTTCAATACATAGAAGGCGGACGGTCCGTGAGTGAGGGAAATTATCAATTCGGCACACAGTCAAAAGAAGTAAAGTTTGAATGGCATGAACGGAATGTGGAGGTAGGACTGCGGATTCCAATCGTCACCACCCGGTCTGTTTATGTTAGTTCGATATCGGTCGGTAATTATTTAGGCATCACAAAAGTGAATGATTTTAAAAATAGCATTGATGGTGGTGGAAGATTGATACCCACATCAAGTACTTCGGCTTACTTTTTCAGGAGTTATGTTGATAACGGTATGTTGCTTTACAATCATGCGTTCTTTTCAGCACGAAGACAATGGGTAACAAATAAGAGAGACATCTACAGTCGCTGGGGTCAGACCATAAATGTTCATTATTACAGCACACCTTATGGTGGTGATTTTAAAGGTGGATTGTTCTCAACAACGGCAAGTCTTTATTTCCCCGGTTTTGCCAACCATCATTCCTTTAACGGATTTGTTGCGTACCAGGCATCTCAGATCGTTCAGGAGCCTGACAACTACTTGTTTAGAAATGCAGTGCCAACACCTCGCGGTCAATCGGTTTCCCGCTTTCAGGATTTTTACTCAACGTCTGCCAATTACACGTTCCCGATCGCGTACCCGGATCTGCGATTAGGCCCCATTTTGGATATTCAACGGGTAACGGGAAATGTTTTTGGAGATTATGCCTTTGGCAAGAGTAAGTCCTATAATTCACAGCAGGCGTATACATCGGTAGGAGCAGAAATTAAATTTGATTTCAATGTCATGCGGTTTATCGAGCAATTCAATGTTGGCGTGCGGTACATTTATACGGTAGAACAAGGCGCAAGCCAATATGAAATTGTATTGGGAAACATTGGGTTTTAGTGCTTGAAAATCCCTCAAAACCGTCTATTTTTGATCCCTGTATAAAGTAAATCGATAAGAGAATGGCAGAAATTGTTCGTATGCCCAAAATGAGCGACACCATGACCGAAGGGGTGATTGCAAAATGGCATAAAAAGGTGGGCGATACCGTGAAGTCTGGTGAATTGATGGCGGAAATTGAAACGGACAAGGCCACCATGGATTATGAATCGTTCAACACCGGTACAGTTCTTTACCTGGGTGCTCAGGAGGGTCAGGCAGTTCCTATTGATGGTATATTAGCAGTTGTAGGTAATAAAGGAGAAGATTATGCTGCCCTTCTTTCGGGAGCGAAGGGAGCCGCTGCCAGTGGAGGACAATCTGCTCCAAAAGCAGAACCCGCAAAACCCGTAGCCCCTGCAGAAAAAATTGATACTGCTGGTATAAAGGCAGAGATTGTTCAAATGCCAAAGATGAGCGATACGATGACCGAAGGTGTTATTGCTGCCTGGCATAAAAAAGTTGGTGATGCTGTAAAAACCGGAGAGTTGTTGGCAGAAGTTGAGACGGACAAAGCCACCATGGAGTATGAATCATACAACACAGGTACTTTATTATATATAGGAGCAAAGGAAAAAGAAGGTGTTCCTGTAAATGGCGTATTGGCGATTATTGGTGAAAAAAATGCAGACTGGCAGACGTTATTAAAAGCATTTCAGACTAATGCAGCAGGAGGGACAAAACCTGCTGAGGCACCGGCAAAAGAAACACCCGTTGCTACAGCAAACAGTTCACAACCTGTTGCCACAGCAACGAGCTCGGAGACTTCTTCTTCAAGTAACGGAAGATTAAAAGCATCGCCCCTCGCGAAAAAGATTGCCAAGGATAAAGGTTTGGATATTAGTCAGGTGCAGGGAAGTGGTGATCATGGCCGCATCACGAAGCATGACGTTGAGAACTTCAAGCCATCAGCCGCTCCAGCCACAGCAAGTTCGGGTAAATCAGGGGCTGCACCGATATCACTGCCTCAGGTAGTGGGTCAGGAAAGTTTTGAAGACGTTCCGTTATCGCAGATGCGCAAAGTGATTGCCAAGCGTCTGGCAGAAAGCATGTATACCGCTCCGCATTTCTATGTGACCATGGAGATCAACATGGACAAATCCATCGAAGCGCGCAAAAGTATCAATGAAATTTCTCCTGTTAAAATATCATTCAATGATATGGTGCTCAAGGCCACAGCCGCTGCTCTGCGTCAACATCCTGACGTGAATGTGGGTTGGATGGGAGACAAGATTCGCAGAAACAAACATATACACATTGGTGTTGCAGTAGCTGTTAAAGATGGCCTGGTAGTGCCCGTGGTTCGTTTTGCAGATAATAAATCACTTTCACACATCGGTGTTGAAGTGAAAGAACTTGCGCAGAAAGCACACGATAAAAAATTGCAACCAGCAGAAATGGAAGGCGGAACTTTTGCCATTTCCAATTTAGGAATGTTTGGTGTAGATGAGTTTACGGCGATTATCAATCCACCGAATGCATGCATTCTTGCGGTAGGTGGAATTAAAGAAACTGCGATTATTAAAAGCGGACAAGTTGTTGCAGGAAACATTATGAAGGTGACATTGTCCAGCGATCATCGCGCTGTTGATGGAGCGGTGGCATCGGCATTCCTTAAAACCTTGAAGGGACTTCTTGAAGATCCTGTAAGAATTTTGATTTAATTGATCAGATTAACATCCCTCGCAAGAGGGATTTTTAATTTTATATATTATGGAAAAAATACACGCGACCACCATACTTGCTGTGCTACACAAAGGAGAAGTTGCCATCGGCGGTGATGGCCAGGCAACAATGGGCAACACCATTGCAAAAAGCAACGTAAAGAAAATCCGTAAACTGCAGGATGGAAAAATTCTTGTGGGTTTTGCAGGATCAACTGCCGATGCATTCACTTTGCTTGATCGCTTTGAAGAAAAACTCAATGCCTACGGAGGTAACATGAAACGGGCTGCCATTGAACTAGCTAAAGACTGGCGCATGGATCGCTACTTACGCAAACTTGAAGCCATGCTGATCACAGCAAGCAAAGATGAAATTTTAGTGCTCTCTGGAACTGGCGACGTATTGGAACCCGATAATCAGGTTGCGGCCATCGGCTCAGGCTCCATGTATGCACAATCTGCAGCATTGGCATTAAAGAAACATGCACCTCATTTATCGGCAGAAGATATGGTGCGTGATAGTTTGCACATCGCTGCAGATATTTGTATTTACACAAACCATAATCTGGTGATCGAAAAAGTATCCTGATCGTTATCCTGAAATTTCAGTTTCCTTTTTGTCGATTGGCGCATCTTCGATGAGAATCACAAAAGGGCTTAAGTGTTTGGAATGAGAAAGCAGAATTTTAAAAATGCCCAGGCAGGGAACCGCTAAGATCATTCCGGCAATTCCTAAAATTTTTCCTCCAATTAACAAAGCAATGATCGCCGCCAATGCATTGATGCTGACTTTGGAACCAGTAATTCGGGGTGTAATAAAATTTCCTTCCAGAAACTGCACAAAAGAGAATAATCCGATTACGCCAACAGCATACCAGGCACTGTCTTTGGTGAGCAAGGCAATAATCACAGGCAGGGAAGCACCAATAAAAATACCTACATAGGGAATAATGGTTAACAACCCCGACAAAACACCAAAGAAGACCGCATGTTCAATGCCTAACACAAGTAATCCGATACTGTTCATCACGGCAATGATCAGGGTGACCAATAAAAGTCCAGAGATGTAACCCTGAACAACATTCTCCATATCTTTTTTCCAGGTGAGTTCTTCGTTGTTGGGAAGTAACCTGAGGAAAAACGCTTTGAAGCGATCACGATAGATCAGAAAAAGAAAAATATAAATGGGAATTTGAATGAACAACGAAATGATTTGGGTGGTGGCGGCCAGAAGTTCTGTAGCGTAAGAACTCATGGTGGTTAGTCCCTCCCGAAGCATTTCGGTTTGCTGTTCGATCGTGATACCGAAGTTGCTTTCAAGAAATGTATTGATGTTGGTAATGACATGGTCAAATTTTGATTCCAGGTCGGGAAGGTCACGCACCAGAGCGGTTACTTGCTTTACAATCAGCCAACCCGCAAGAAAAAAGAGAACCATGGTACAAATCAAAACCAACGTAATGGCAAGGGCAGAAGGTATTTTCTTCTCGAGTCGCTTTACGAGAGGTAGCAGCACTACAGCCAGAATGCCAGAAAACAAAATAGGGACTACAATATCTCTGGCCACTACCATCCCAATAATAGACAGGGTAGCAATGACCATTACCTTATAGGTATAATCCAGTTTGTTGAATTTAACTTTCTTTACCTCCTCTGTCATAAAATGATTTTAAGATTGTTCAATGGCGTCTACGATGACCTTGCAAGCTACTGTTATTTCTTCTTCGGTGATGGTAAGGGGAGGAGCAATACGGAAGCTATTGGGATGAGACAGAAACCAATAGCAGATCACGCCATGCTCTTTCGTATAATTGACGATGTTGTTCACGGTTTCGGGTGAATCAAAATCAAAGGCAAACATAAGCCCTGCCCTGCGCACTTCTTTTATTTTAGGATGGGTCAGGAGTTTTTGAATGAGTTTTCCTTTTGATTCAACCTGGTGTAAGAGTTTCTCTTCTTCAATCACCTCAAGCGTGGCAAGGGCAGAGGCACAGCACACAGGATTTCCGCCAAACGTAGTAATATGACCCAACGCAGGATTCTCTGTGAAGACCTGCATGATTTTTTTACTTGAAATGAATGCGCCGATGGGCAAGCCACCTCCAAATGCTTTCGCCAGTGTTAGGATATCAGGAACGATATCGAATTGTTCAAAAGCAAACAAGGTACCCGTTCTTCCCATCCCACATTGAATTTCGTCCAGGATCAGCAACGTGCCGGTTTCATCACAACGTTTCCTCACGGCTTTCATGTAGGTCTTCGAAGGAATCCTTACCCCGGCATCACCCTGAATGGTCTCCATGATCACGCAGGCAGTGCGTTCTGTGATTGCCAAAAGATCTTCGGGATTATTAAATTCAATAAAGCGTACATCAGGAAGGAGTGGACGGAATTTCTGTTTTTTTACTTCATTGCCAGACACACTCAATGAACCGTGGGTGCTTCCATGATAGGACTTTCGACATGAAATAATTTCTGTTCTGCCTGTATATCGTTTGGCCAGTTTCAATGCTCCTTCATTGGCTTCCGTCCCGGAATTGACAAAATACGAGCAGTCGAGCGAGGAGGGAAGAAGCGTGTTTAATTTTTTAGCCAGGAGATTGGGTGTACGCTGAATGTATTCTCCAAACACCATGACATGAAGGTGTTTATGAACCTGATCGGTAATGGCCTTGATCACTTTAGGATGACCATGGCCGATATTGCTCACGCCGATGCCTGAAATGAGATCCATGTATTTTTTTCCATCTGGCCCATACAGGTAAACTCCTTCGGCACGTTCAATAGAAATAAGAAAGGGAGAGCCGGTGGTTTGAGCGATATGCGAAAGGAAAATTTCCGGACTATATTCCATAACGGCAAAGCTAATGGAATTCGAAGAGGGTTAAAAACAGGAAAGGTTCACACAGTTTCCCGTGCGAACCTTGTTCCTAAACAACTCCCCTACTCGTTATCCCTTGTTCCTGGTGCATCCATTTCCGCTATGGCTTTTTTGGTTTTTCGTTGCAATTCAATGCAAGTCGGATGACCGGGCTCAGTATTTTCCTTTTCAGGATAGTGTATTTTTTACTTTTTGATTGAATTAATTTCTTTTTGAATGATATAGTTTTCTTTTTTATCGAGGTGCTCTTTTTCTTTATGAAACCAGCGCCGTCCGTTCATCGTTGTAGAAATAAACAATCCCATAAGAATGACGATCAATAAGAGGATAAAGTGGTTAATCCTTTCATTGATATTAATATTGGATACTCTGCGTGTATGACCCATAATCTTTATCCCTTTTTATTCGTCGTCCAGTTGGTCAACCATAACATCACAAACTTCCGTTAATTTTTACCGGAATTCTTATCAATAAAGCCCCAAACCTTACATCCGTAACCTTTATTTGAAGCTGAGAAATTGGAGTGGATTAGGTGTGGGAATGTCCATTAAAAACCAGATCCATCGTCTTTTAAGAATCTTGAAGGAACGATTATGCCCGAAAGTCGAGGGAATTGCAGGATTCTTACGTAAATAAAAAATCCGGGAAGAGCGTTAACCTCTTTCCCGGATTTTGTACAAGGAGGAACAGATATTACATGTGATCTTCAGCGGCTCAGTGTTCTATTTCACGTTCTTCTGCCGGTTCTCCAGGCCCACCGCCAGGACCTCCGCGTCTTCCTCGTGGACCACCAGGACCAAAACCCCGATGCCCCTCAATTGGTACTTCCACCATGCGGTTTTTTTCAAATTCCTCCAGGCGTTTCTTTTGATCGTCCCTAAGCAATCCTTTAAAGTTCGTAAGGTTTGTGATCAATGAATCCATGGCTAGTTTGATATCGTTATTGGCCTTTCGATGAATTGAAGCAATCCGTGTGGTTGTGTTATGTATCAAGGCGGAAGATTTCATCTTTTCTTCCTGAATGGAATCAGGGTTAATGATCCTGTAGATGGCCCGCTCAAAACGATCACCGGACGGGGGTAAGGCCCGAGGGATCGCATGTTCATGAAGTCGTTCATTCCATTCACTAAACTGCACCCTTCTTATCACGCCTGGAATAAAAATTCCGATCACAATGCCGATGAAAAAAGTTAACATCATAGCAAGTATTGCTTTTGTTCTTTCCGGAGTCATAATTGTTCATTTAAAGTTTTGTAAAAATCAAAGGTTATACTATCAGCATCGTTCACAACGTTGTTGATGTTTTTTTCGTCAATGCCCAACACAGATTGCACGCTGATATCTTTGGCGGAAATAATATTCACAGCAACGATGGCAATCAGGATACCCAATGCTGCCAGTTGATATTTTTTAAAAAAGAATAAGATCTGGTGATCGATCTCCTTTCTCATGTTTTGAATCCTGGTGGCAACACGTACGCTGAAATAAGGCCCAAAGGAAGTCTCGCGTTTTCTCCGCATCATTTCCCTGATTTTTAAATATTGATCATGTTGCTTGCGCACATCCTTGTCCAAAGCAAGCCTTTGATCCAACTGCTGTTTCTCCCCCTCATGAACCGGTTGATCCAGTGATTCAATCAATATATCCTCGATACTTTTCTTTGCCATGCTAGACATACTTTATCAATACTTCTCTCAATTTCTTCTGTGCCCGTGATAACCTCGACAACACCGTCCCCAGGGGTATGTCCAAAATATCAGCAGTTTCCTGCGTAGAATATCCTTCAATAAGCCTAAGTGTAACGACAGACTGAAAATCGGGATCCAGTTTGTTCAATTCGGCCTGAATTACATTTTGAATGTCCTGGTCATCCATCATTTTTACATTTTTTCCCTGATCGATGGATGTGAACAGGTTATTCTTTCTTTTTCGCTTTTTTACTTCATTCAGCGATTGATTTATGGCAATGCGAATGAGGTACGTTGCCGGCGCTGATTCTCCTTTGAATTTGCCCAGCGATTGATAAAATTTCACAAATACTTCCTGGCCAACATCTTCGGCTTCCATACCATCGCCTAGAATCGAGCAAATGACAGCGGCAACTTTCCCTTCGTGTCGCATTACGAACTCCTTGAAGGCCGTCATATTTCCAGCCTTTGAAAGCTCCACTAAATCCTGATCGGTTACTTGGTCCATATAATAGTGGGGCCTGTCTTTTTGCTTTCTGTACCTTAGACAATCGAAACCAAACCGATATTCCCCTGTTTGAATATTTATTTAATGTACAATTAAATGCCTGCCGGAAGGAATCCTGCGGATTGAGTGGTCCGAAGCTCCAATACCCTAAATAATTGAATTATCAACCCCGAAAATCACCTGATTAATCACAAATCGTGATAATTTTGCTGTTCCAACACCCACACGAGACATGATTCTTTTTTTCCGGGCGCAAACCAGCACTTTTTATGCGGTTGGGCACGCGCACCCCTTTTCTCCCGAGGATATTCAAAAGTTAATTTGGCTCTTTGGGAATGCCCATCCTCTTGATGAGAAATCGATAAAAGGCCATTTTGTCGGACCCCGGAAGGAGATGGTCACTCCCTGGAGCACCAACGCAGTGGAGATCACGCAGACAATGGGTGTGTCCGGAATCAACCGGATAGAAGAATTTAATGAAGTAGAAAACAACACAGCGACACACGATAAAATGCTGCAAAGGTTGTATGCTGTTTTGGATCAGGATCTCTTTACCATACATCACGCCCCGGAACCTATTCTCGAGGTGGAGGATATAAAAAAGTATAGCGAAAAAGAAGGGCTCGCGTTGAGTCATGAAGAAATAGAATACCTCAATGCGGTGAGCCTGAAACTCAACAGAAAATTAACCGACAGCGAAGTATTTGGATTTTCACAAGTGAATAGTGAGCACTGCCGCCATAAAATTTTTAACGGCACATTCATCATTGATGGTAAGGAAAAAGAATCGACACTCTTTCAACTCATAAAAAAAACATCAAAGCAAAATCCCAACTACATCGTCTCGGCGTATAAAGACAATGTTGCTTTTATTAAGGGTCCGAAGATTGAACAATTCGCACCCGTTCGTCAGGACATACCGGATTATTTTAAAATTCAGGACATCGATTCCGTTATTTCTGTAAAAGCGGAAACTCATAATTTCCCGACAACGGTTGAACCCTTTAATGGAGCAGCCACCGGAGGAGGCGGAGAAATTCGCGATCGCCTTGCGGGCGGTAAAGGTTCAATACCATTATCGGGAACAGCGGTTTACATCACATCCTATCCGCGACTTGAAGAAGGAAAACCCTGGGAAGAAAAAATTGAGGCGCGTCCCTGGCTCTATCAAACTCCTGCAGAAATTCTCATCAAGGCATCCGATGGAGCAAGTGATTTCGGGAATAAGTTTGGCCAACCGCTCATTGGCGGAAGTGTGCTTACGTTTGAGCATCAGGAGAACAATAAAACGTATGGCTTTGATAAAGTGATCATGTTGGCGGGTGGTGTGGGTTATGCAAAAGAAAAAGACAGCCAGAAGGAACATTTAAAAGAGGGAGATAAAATTGTGTTGCTGGGCGGAGACAATTATCGCATCGGTATGGGCGGTGCAGCTGTGTCATCGGTTGTAACAGGAGAGTTTGCCAATGCGCTGGAATTAAATGCCATTCAACGTTCTAACCCCGAAATGCAAAAGCGTGTGATGAATGCTATCCGTGCCATGGCGGAATCTTCAGAAAACCCCATTGTCTCCATACACGATCATGGAGCCGGGGGACATTTAAATTGTTTTTCAGAATTACTGGAAGAGACTGGTGGCACCATTGAAATTGATCAATTGCCAGTAGGAGATCCTACATTATCGGATAAAGAAATTATCAGCAACGAATCGCAGGAACGCATGGGTGTTGCCATTCATGCGAAGGATCTCGATACATTAAAACGCGTTTCCGATCGCGAGCGTGCGCCCATGTATGTAGTGGGTACGGCTACGGGAGATAAGCAATTCAAATTTATCGACAATGCGAAAAAGACCAGGCCTGTCGACCTGGAATTGAATCATCTGTTTGGATCTTCACCCAAAACGATCTTACAGGATAAAACGCCTTCGGGCGGATTTAAGGAAATTCGCTATGATGTAAATCATTTTCCGCAATACCTGGAGCAAATGCTTCAACTGGAAGCCGTCGCGTGTAAGGATTGGCTTACAAATAAAGTGGACCGTTCCGTAACAGGTCGCGTGGCGATGCAACAAACCTGCGGACCTATTCAGCTTCCGTTGAATAATGTGTCGGTGATGGCGCTGGATTTTACAAGTAATAAAGGAATTGCGACAGGAATAGGCCATGCATCTGCGGCAGCCCTGGTTGATGAAGTAGCAGGCAGTAAACTGGCGATCTCAGAAGCGTTACTGAATATTATCTGGGCACCATTAACGTACGGATTGAAAGGAGTTTCATTAAGTGCAAACTGGATGTGGCCGGCAAAGAACGAAGGAGAAAATGCACGCTTGTATAGAGCCGTGGAGGCCGTGAGTGATTTTGCCTGTAAGCTGGGCATCAACATTCCAACAGGAAAGGATTCCTTGTCGATGACACAAAAGTATCCGGATGGAAACGTGGTGTATTCGCCGGGAACCGTTATTATTTCTGCGGTTGCTGAGGTAAGTGATATTCGCAAGTCGATTTCGCCTGCGCTTGAACCTGTGGCGGGCACCAAACTTGTTTATATAGACTTCTCAAAGGATACGTTCAAACTGGGAGGCAGCAGCTTTGGGCAGGTGCTGAATCAATTAGGTACAGAAGCTCCTTCTGTTCTCGATGAAAATTATTTTGTAAATACGTTTACCTCGGTTCAGGAATTAATTCAGCAAGGCCTCGTGTTGGCTGGCCACGATGTGTCTTCAGGTGGCTTGATTACAACACTGTTGGAAATGTGTTTTCCTGTCCCCAACGCCGGCTTGAATGTGAATATTAAAGCATTAGGCGATGATGTGATTAAAGTTCTCTTCAGTGAAAAACCAGCTATCGTTATTCAGGTAAAGGATGAGAAGGTTGTTACAGCACTTTTAGAAAAAAATCAAATCAGGTTTGACGTTATAGGGGAAATCATTCAAGGTTCAAAATTCAAGATTCAAAATTTTGAACTTGGAATTTTGAATCTTGAATCCTTACGCGACACCTGGTTCCGCACTTCGTATTTATTAGATAGGATCCAGCGCCCCAAAGGCCACGCCGAAAAGCGGAAGGAGAATCTTTTCAAACAAGTGCTGCAGTATAAGTTCAAACCTTCTTTTAATGGAACGTTTTCATCCCTGGGCATCGATCCAAAGCGCAGAACACCTTCTGGGATCAAGGCGGCGATCATTCGTGACAAAGGTGTGAACGGCGATCGTGAAATGGCGTACGCACTTTACCTGGCTGGCTTTGATGTGAAAGATGTTCACATGACGGATCTGATGACCGGTCGTGAAGATCTTACCGAAGTTAATCTTATTGTTTTTGTTGGCGGATTTTCAAATTCAGACGTGTTGGGTTCTGCCAAAGGATGGGCTGGTGCATTTTTGTATAATCCGAAAGCCAAAGCGGCTCTCGATAATTTTTATAAACGTAAGGATACATTAAGTCTGGGTGTGTGTAATGGTTGTCAACTGATGATGGAAATGGGGTTGCTTTATCCCGAATGGAAAGAGAAAATGCATCACAACGATTCCGGAAAGTTTGAATCGATTTTTTTGACCGTCACCATTCCTGAAAATAATTCGGTCATGCTGAAGAGTTTTGCAGGCGCACAACTTGGCGTCTGGGTTGCCCATGGTGAGGGAAAGTTTGTTCTTCCCGCAGATGCGTCCCGTTACAACGTGGCCGCCAACTACACGCATACGGAATATCCGGGCAATCCCAATGATTCAAACTTATCAGTAGCAGCATTATGTTCAAAGGACGGACGGCATTTGGCAATCATGCCCCACATTGAACGCTCCTTGTTTCCATGGAACTGGGGCTATTATCCGAGTGAACGGAAGTCGGATGAGATTGGTCCCTGGATGGAAGTGTTTGTTAATGCGCGGGAGTGGGTGAAGTCAATTAAGTAATTTCTTGTTTCGAATTTCTCATTTTGAATTAGAAATCAGAAATTCCAAATCTTTACCCCAACGCATTAATCGTAACCCAATACCGGTAGGCCACGATGGCCTTATCCATCTTGGACAATTTCGTAACATCACGCTGACTATAGCGGGGAACAATAACTTTGTTGATCTTCGCCAGTGTCTTGAAAAATGATTTTTTCAACATACGCTTACTATTATGGTTCAGCAATTTACTAAAATAGAATAACTCTTGAATTTTATTGCCCTTAAATCTGAGTTGCACCAACGGTGTATGACCATCGTTACCGAGCGTATCGACACGATAAAAAAAGCGATTGCCGATGCTCAGGCTACTGCGAACAGTGATACAAAAAGCAGTGCTGGTGATAAGTACGAAACCACACGGTCGATGATGCAGATCGAGATCGAACAGAACTCCAGGCAACTTGCCGAAGCGATGAAGCTCAAAGATGCATTGGTGAAAATCAATCCCGAACAAAATACATCGGTGGCGCAGGCAGGAAGTTTGTTGATTACAAATCAGGGCGCTTTTTACTTAGCAACCAGTGTAGGGTTGGTTACTATCCAGGATAAAGAGTATATGGTGTTATCGCCAGCATCTCCGGTTGGCGCACTTATGATGGGAAGGAAAACCAACAGTGAATTTGTTTTTAATAAAAAGCAATTCAAGATTGAAAGGATTGTATAATGCCCGTCGCTTGATTTGATCTTGAGCTGTTCCACGGAATGTTATTCATGCGACTTCACATTATTGTATCAGGGTTTTCCCTGATGTAAACCCCTTAATGCAAAAAATATTGAAAAAAAGTTAAAATATTTTCAAGGGTATAAATCAATCCACCTTTATAAGAAACTCACTGAATCCGGAAACGACACCGTATCCACGGTATGCACCCTCTTGTTTAAACAATACTGGTTTTGAACCATTAAATTCGTTTTTGAAGTGCTTCGAGTAAGCCTTCAAGAGTAGCTGATTGCTGAAATACAATCAATTTATGAGTTTTTGCGTTAGTTCGCGTAGGAACAAACACGTAATACAATGTGGACAATAGAAGAGGATCAACTCAGTGCAGTACTGGAAGAAGGTAAATTCATACTGTCTTTTTATAATTATGGTAAACTCACAGCGCTCTACATGTGGGGAGGTCAGTATGTAGAAGTTTTCTACAACATGATTACTTCAGAGCCAGAACGGATGCACGTAGCCACCGATGCCGATATGAAAAAATATCTGGATCGGATGGAGTTGTCATTCTGATCACAATCAACGCTCAAGGATCATGGTGATGCCTTGTCCGCCGGCAGCACATACAGAAATAAATCCTTTTCCTGATCCCTTTTGTTGAAGTAATTTGGCCATCGTGGCAATGACGCGTCCGCCGGTTGCCGCAAAGGGATGACCCGCCGCAAGACTGCTACCCTTTACATTAAGTTTTGTTTTGTCAATACTTCCCAAGGGTTCTACTCCGAATCGTTTGCTGAGTTCCCCACTTTCCCAAATCTTCAGTGTGGTGAGTACTTGTGCAGCAAATGCTTCGTGAATTTCGTAGAAATCAAAATCCCGTAACGTCATCCCGGCTTTCTTCAGCATATGTGCAGCAGCCAATACAGGAGCCAATAATAAATTCTGTTGTTCTTGAATATATTCAACTGCGGCGAGTTCGGAAAACGTGATGAAGGCCAGCACGGGCAGTCCGTGAGTTTTAGCCCAATCTTCACTCGCCAGCAACAGGCATGAGGCGCCATCGGTTAATGGAGACGAGTTACCTGCAGTGAGCGAACCATTCACTTTATCAAATGCAGGTTTAAGTTTAGCGAGTTTTTCTATGCTGCTGTCACTGCGTAAATTGTTATCGCGGGACAAACCCAGATAAGGACTAAGCATGTCCTTAAAGAACCCTTCATCATATGCCTTTGTCATTTTTTGATGACTTAGTAATGCAAAGTTATCCTGCTCTTCACGTGAAATGCCATAGTGTTTTGCTGTTATCTCGGTATGTCCGCCCATCGACAAACCGGTGCGCGCTTCGATATTTGCCGGAGCTACAGGCGCCAGATCGTTAGGACGGACTTTTAAAAACTGAGCAATTTTGGAACTTATTGTTTTTGCACGGTTTGCAGCTAATAAAATTGTTCGAAGCTTCTCACTCAAGGCAAGAGGAACATTGCTCGTGGAGTCGACTCCACCGGCGATCCCTGCTTCCATTTGACCAAGTGCTATTTTATTTCCAATGTACACAGCCGTTTCAATTCCTGTGTCACAGGCTTGTTGAATATCGCAGGCAGGAGTACGTTGATCAAGCGATGTGCTCATCACCACTTCACGTGTGAGATTGATTTCCCAGCTGTGCTTGATTACGGCTCCGGCTGCCACCTCACCCAGGAGCAGCCCTTGTAATTTGTAGCGGTCAATCAATCCATCCAGAGCAGCTACGAGCATGTCTTTGTTGCTGGCATTCACGTAGGCTGTATTTTGTCTGGCAAAAGGAATGCGGTTGTATCCAACAATGGCTACTTTACGAATGTGTTGTGGTGCTAACATGGATGTAGGTTTGGTGTGAATCAGAAGTTCAAGACTTTAGTTTAAGGTCATGGTTTATAATTTCTTCGATCTTATCCGCGCAATGATTGAGATAGCTGCGGTCACCCGTTGATTTTGAAAGAAGTATTCCTCCTTCAAACAGAGCAATGATGATGGATGCGTAACGCGAAGGATCAATTTTTGATTTTATTTCTTTATCCTTTATTCCTTGTTGAATGGTGAGCTCAATGTTTTTCTTCCAGCTCTCTATGGTATGATTTACTTTCTTTTTTAGTACAGGTTGATTGTCATCGGCTTCGACTGCGGTGTTGAGTATGGCGCATCCTCCCCGGGAAGCGAGCTCAGTGAAACGCTCTCTGCAAAATGCCGGGATCGTCAAGAGCTTGGCAATGGCACTCTGCTGAGGAGCTGACCTGGCGTGAAGGGAATTTCGTACTGATGCAACATTAAAATCAAATGCGGCCGCTGCGATGGCCTCTTTGCTTTGAAAATTTCCGTAAAGCGCTCCTTTGGTCAGTCCCGTAGCTTGTGTCAAGTCACTTAGTGAAGTTCCTGCAAAACCTTTCTTGTTAAAGATGGGTGCCGTCTTCTCAATAATAAAAGCCCTTGTTCGTTCTGATTTGGAAGCTCCTTTCATGCGTCCATAAAAATATACCATTCGGTATTATTTTCAAAATATTGTTTACTTTTACGCATTAAAAAAATAGGATAGGCTTATGAAACAACGCAGGGTAGTGGTAACGGGACTTGGTGCATTGACACCGCTGGGAAATACCACCAATGAATTTTGGAATAATCTTATTGAAGGGAAAAGCGGAGCCGCACCCATTAAAAGTTTTGACGCCTCAAAATTCAAAACGAGGTTTGCCTGCGAACTGAAAGGATACGATCCCCTAAATTATTTTGAGAAATCGACCGTAAGAAAATACGATCCTTATACGCAATATGCATTGGTTACTGCAGAAGAGGCGATCAAGGATTCTGGATTAAATCTGGATACGATTGATAAAACCCGCGTGGGTGTGATTTGGGGATCAGGACAGGGAGGATTTTATACTTTCCAGCACGAAATGATGGAGTTTGCACGGGGGGATGGTACTCCGCGCATTAATCCTTTTTTTATTCCCAAGGTGATTGTCGACATCGCAGCCGGATGGATTTCGATCAAATACGGATTCATGGGACCCAACTTCTGTACGGTGTCAGCATGTGCTACATCCACGACTGCCATTATTGATGCTATGAATTATATCCGCTGGGGTAAGGCGGATGTGTTCGTTACAGGTGGATCGGAAGCTGCGATCAATGAAGCAGGCATTGGTGGATTCAATGCCTTGAAAGCTTTGTCAACACGTAATGATGATCCGTCATCAGCATCACGTCCTTTTGATACAGGCCGCGACGGGTTTGTCATGGGTGAAGGTGCGGGTGCATTAATTCTCGAAGAATATGAACATGCAAAAAAACGTGGAGCACGAATGTATGCAGAAGTTGTCGGTGGTGGTATGTCGGCCGATGCCTATCACATTACCGCGACACATCCGGAAGGAGCCGGTGCGCAGCTGGGTATGAAGTGGGCGTTGGAAGACGCAAACTTAAAACCGGAAGACGTTGATTATCTTAACCCGCATGCCACATCGACTCCTGTTGGTGATGAAAGTGAAATGAAGGCAGTGGCCAGGTTCTTTGGAGATCATGCATCCAAACTTCATGTCAGCGCTACAAAGTCTTCGATTGGGCATTTGTTGGGAGGAGCAGGAGCTGTTGAGGCTATCATCTGTATAAAAGCGATTCAATCGGGAATTATACCACCTACGATCAATACACAACACCTTGACCCTACGCTACCCCAGGGATTGAATATCGTTACAGGTACAAAACTGAAGAAAGATATTCGTGTGGCGATGAGCAATACCTTTGGTTTCGGAGGGCATAACGCTATTGCTGTGTTTAAGAAAATAGACTAACGTCTGTTGTAGAATGATTATCACAGCATGTGCCTAAAATCCCATGCTTCGCGAATCGAAATCCCCAACAATCAGCCTTGAGTAAGGATTTCAGACATGGCATAATTTTAGAACCATTATTGTCAACGAGGTGCTATGATCGAGATAATGAAGGGTGTTCCGAATAATGCAGTAGGCTTTCGTGCTTCTGGAATTATTATTCATGATGATTTTACAAGAATAGTTATTCCAGTCATAGAAAAGATTATTGAAAATCAGGGAACGTTAAATTACTTACTCGTACTGGATCCTTCCATAAAAAATAATTGCCTGGAGGCCTGGTGGGAAGAAACTTTATTGAATCTCAAAAATTTGCGTGAATGGCACCGTGTTGCTGTAGTATCAAATTCTGAAGAAATTAAAGATTTTACATATTTATTCAGCCTGGTATCTCCTGGCGAGTTTAAAGCATTTCTCCACGGGGAATTGCAAGAGGCGATTGACTGGGTATCTGAAAAAACAGGTCGTGCGAAGACGGCGTAGGATATGCAAAAAGGAGGAGAGGAAAAACAATTGCGTACGCCGCAGCATCAACGCCGCCCTGGTGCTGAAAGTAAAATGAGCCCCAAGCCGGTCTCACTCAATGACCATGTGGGAACAGGAAAACTTAAAAATAAAGTTGCATTAATAACAGGTGGTGATAGCGGCATAGGCCGGGCTGTTTCCCTTTTGTTTGCGCAAGAGGGAGCGAAGGTAGTGATTGCTTATCTCAACGAGCATCGCGATGCGAAGGAAACAAAACGCATGGTGGAGGAGTACAGTGAATGTATGATCATCCCTGGTGACCTCGGGAAGGAAACGCATTGTGAGCAGGTCGTTAAAAAGACAATCAGCAAGTTTAAAAAAATTGATATTGTAGTAAACAATTGTGCCCTTCACTACGAAACGAAAGGACTTGAAAATATTTCAACAAAACAACTTGTTAAAACATTTACAAACAATGTGTTTTCCTATTTCTGGGTGACGCGCGCAGCGTTGCCGTATATGCGAAAGGGAGGCAGTATTATCAATACGTCATCGGTTACCGCGTATCGGGGAAGTGCCTCGTTAATTGATTATGCTGCAACAAAAGGAGCCATTGTAAGTTTCACAAGAAGTTTGTCTTCAAGCCTGCTGAAAAGAGGAATTCGGGTTAACGGCGTAGCGCCTGGTCCCGTATGGACACCTCTGATTGCTTCATCATTCAAACCTAAAAAAGTGGCTAAGTTCGGTAGTGATGCTCCTATGGAACGGGCAGGTGAACCTGCTGAGGTAGCAACTGCATATTTATTCCTTGCATGCACCGATGGCACCTACTATACAGGCCAGTTTTTCCACCCGAACGGGGGAGAAATTATTAACGGATAATCCTTACGTTTGGATTATTCAATTCAAGAGTTGATGCCTAAATTTTTTACGCTGTATTCTTTTTATTTTTTTTCGGGTAATGTCAAGCGTCTTGCCTATGTGTATATCTGTTCCGGTTACCAGAATAGCCAAGTAACATGACAGGCTCCATTCATTTAGAAGACGTTCTCGTTGAAGTATTGCTTCGTGATCTTATTGACCTTTACGGCTACGACTTTACAAATTACTCACGTCCATCGTTAAAGAGACGTATTGCCCGCCTCATGCTACTAGATAACTTTTCTGATTTTAACAGGTTTGAATATCGCGTGAGAAACGACCCGCAGTATTTTGATCGGTTTGTGGAGCAGATTACAGTGAATGTTACCGAAATGTTTCGCGATCCTTTATTTTATAAAACCATTCGTGAACAGGTTCTACCGGCGTTAGCCCATCATGCTGGAATTCGTATCTGGCATGCAGGTTGTTCAACCGGGGAAGAAGTTTATTCGATGGCGATTTTATTACAAGAAGCGGGACTGCTTCATAAGTCGCTCTTGTTTGCTACTGACATCAATCCGGTTGTTCTTGAAAAAGTAAAAACAGGGATTTACCCGCTCAGTCACATTCGACAGGATACTGAAAATTATAAACAAAGTGGAGGTGCGCATGATTTCTCATCGTATTACTCTGTTCATGGTGATACTGTAAAATTTGAAGAGACCTTATGCAAGAAAATTATTTTATCAACACATAATTTGGCCTCCGGTCATGCCTTTAATAAATTTCACTTTATCCTGTGCAGAAACGTGATGATCTATTTTGATAAGCAACTTCAGGAACGGGCATTGAAACTGTTTGATGAAAGCCTGGAGTATTTGGGATTCTTTGCTTTAGGTTCGAAGGAAACGATGAAGTTTGCCACGATAAGGAACCGATTTAAACAAGTAGATGATAAAGAAAAAATCTGGAGAAAAATCAACGAACGATCCTGAGGGTTCTTAAAATAAAAATGGGCACCTCGCGAGAGATGCCCATGACAAACCTTTCACAAAAAAATCAATGCTCGTCTTCCTGGAAGCCAGTCCTGCGGTAGCCTGTATATTCATATACAGTTCCCGGATCATCGGAAAATTCAAACTTCACAGAGATCAGATCTGTTGTATTTTCACCCGGAGTAATGGCTCCGTCTTTTACAACTTTACCTTCAATGACAGAAACCTTGATGGTTGATGAACGCATGTTGTTCAGATTGGCGGCAGGTGTGAACGTGAGTCCGTTCATATCTACTTTGGCTACAATCTTCGCAGGCCATAGTCCTCCGTCATCCAATTGAAGATCGGTATCCGTGTTGGCGGCAGTATTGGCTGTGGTTATCAAATGATATCCACCTGCAACATCAGTGCTTCCCACCAGAACACGAATCCACCATTCACCTGTCATGGCCTGAACGTTTGTTCCACCTGGCTTCGGGTCGTTGCCGAGGTCGCAGCCAGACATCGAAATGCAAAAAGCAAGAATCGTTATATAGCTTAAAATCTTATTCATAATCTTTCCGTTTTAAATTGAAACTTGTTTTAGCGTAGCGACAAATGTGTAGATGGTTCCTGCACCATTGTCCCACTTGCTGGTCAGCACGAGGGTTTTGGTAGCTGCGTCCACGGTAAGTGATTGTGGTGCCACGGGACCGCCAAATGTTAATACGCGCGGATTCCCGCCGAAAGTAAAGCTGTTTGTTGCAATATTATTCGGTGTTATCTCAAGTCCGGGTGCTAAATAGGCATCACCCAAGGCTCTTCCAAGCTGATACCATCCGCCGATGCAATCTGAAATCTGATATACATTCGACGATCCCGGTTTCTTACGGATGAGGATATACTTCATATTCGTGTACTGAGCTCCTGAAACGCCATCTCTGAAAACCGTGGAGGTGTAGAGTCCTTCGATTGAAGTGACAAGATCTCCGGTACATGCTTCCCAGATAACACGTGATGTGTTGGCAGGATATCCATCCTGATTGGTAGCTGTGTACCCGATTGTATAACGATCAGATGTGCCTGGCACGGATGGAACAGTTCCTCCGCTGATCAGAGCAGAAATAGACGTTGTAACCTCGAGGGGAACGCCATTTTCTTTCGCTGTTACTCCCGGGTCTGCAACAGGAGTTCCACAAGGAGCGAGCATCACCGAAGAACCTTTGTAATCAAAGTCAGGAAAATAAGTAATCCTTGAAATTCCTTCGGTATCACCGCCATCCAGTTCACAAGACCAAAGTAACGTGAGCAAAGCGATGGCTATATATTTTTGTTGTCCTTTCATATGTTAATTATTTTATGATTCGATGTTCACTGAATTAAGGCATCCACCAAACTTTGTCTGTTACCAAGGCAGGCGGGGGCGTATTTGGATTTACATCACGTGATGCAGCCGTATACAAAACACGTTTTGGAAAACTGGTTGTAACGGCATTTTTGGCCATCGTCCACTGACCAGCAACATAACTTCCGCTCGTTGAAGGCACAGGAGAAATTCTTGGATATCCTGTTCTTGCCTGATCCCAGAACGACTCGGATCCCTGGCGGAACATCGCTACCCACTTTTGAATAATAATAGCTTCGAGTTGCTGCGCTGTAGTACCGGTGCTGGGATATTCATAAACACCTCCTGGTGCCGTTCTTGAAGCGGGCATTGTGAGTCCGAACTTTTGATATGCTGCAGCTACAGCCAAATCATAATTTGTCTTTGCTGCCACGCTGTTACCTGTTCTGAGATAAGCTTCGGCCAATAGAAAGTAAACTTCATCCAGGCTAAAGAAATAAAATGGATCGGTTGCCGACATATTCGCGAGGCTGACCTGCCCTCCAGGAATAACCGTAGAACTTGCGTTGAAATCTCCTTGCGCGAGACCATATTGCGTAGGAACACCACCCGTTGTTCCGGCCGTAAAATAGGCGTTCAAACGAAGCTGATCACTCTTTGATTCAAGATAACTTTGAAATGTTCTGCTCAATCTCAAGTTACCTGGGGTGTTCACTTGCCTGATGTTATTTTCATATAACGGATTACTGCGGTTTGCCTCGTTGATAAACTGGGTAATTGCTGCATGCGTTGTAAGAAATGGTGTATTCGCCGAAAGCATTGCGCTGATGGCAGCAAGCGCCTGCGCCGAATTCGAACTTGCTGTCTGACGCAGATACATTTTCAGTTTTAATGTATTCACAAAACGTTTCCATGCATCGACCTGACCTGCACCGGTGGCGAGACTACCAAACACTAAATCTGAAGGCACCTTAGCCGATGTTCCGTTGTTATAATTCAACGCAAGAGTTTCATCCAATCGACGCAACAATTCCGCATATACGTCGGGGCCATTGTCATAACGGGGTGATTGAACTTCAGAAACTTTGAGCGCCTCAGTCAATGGAATTTTATCAAACCAATCGGCCAACGTCAGGAACCCATACGTTTGCACCGCAGTGGCGATTAAAACCATATTGTTATTTTCTGCAGTAGTAGCCTTGATTTTGATATCTTCCAAATCATTCAAGCCTCCGGCATACAATTCGGTCCATGCGATATTGTATTTCTGTGCTGTAATATCATAAGCATCAATATCCTTGTACTGCGAACTCACATGCGATTGTGTCCAATGTTGTGACCAAAGGCCACCGATGATTGAAAAGTCGCCACCCACGATACCTGCTACTGATGCCTGAGCTGACGGAAGCACAAACTCCGGAGCCACATTCGTCGGATTGTTTGGATCGTCATTAACATCCAGCCAGTCTTCACACGAACTCAGCGAGAAGACTGTGAGGACAGTTGCTATACTATACTTTATTATGTTTTTCATGTCTTAATAAATTTAATTTTCAAATGATCACATGAATCTTCAGATCTTACTAGCTGAAGATCTATGATAATTATTTAGAATGATATACCTAATTGAACACCGTATGTTGCCGTTGACGGACCTGCTGAGAACTCACCGTATAGATTCTTCAACCCTGTACCAAATGTGTTTGCTTCCGGATCAACAATGTTGTTTCCTTTTGGTGTCCACAGAATAAGATTTCTTCCAAACACACCCACATTCGCACTGCGAATGGGTGTTTTGCTGAGCAATGTCTTAGGAAGCGTGTAGTTCAATGAAACATTTCTCAGTTTGAAGAATGTTTTTGGCAACACATGGTTGTATTGAAAAGAAGTAGTAGCTCCGTAATATGTAAATACATCGGAGCGGCTAATAGCCGTTGTGTTTTCCTGATACACACCGTCGGAGACTTTTACAACCGAACCGGGAATGATGAATGGTTCTCTGTCGTTGTATTGTGTGTTGTAATTATTTCCGTTGAAATAATTTAAGCGCGCAGTGTAGGAATAAAATACCCCACCCTGACGGTAGTCACCGTTGGCACTTAAGCGGAATGCTTTATACGAAACATACGTGCTGATTCCCATGGTCCAATCCGGGTTAATAGAACCACGATAGGCTTCATTCGGACTTTGCAAGGGCAATCCGGTAACAGGATTTACAACCGTGTTGCCTTCCGGGTCACGTTCTACATCAGGTGAGTAAATGGCACCGAGCGGTTTCCCTACTACGGCACGCATCTTCACATCATAGCTGCTGTTCAACAAGATATTTCCGGATCCGCCTTCTAGCCCCAATGATTCAACGTTGTTGACAATTTTGTTGAAGTTCGCAGAAACACCCCATTCGAAATTCTGCGTCTGAACAGGTATACCCGTCAGCATCAGTTCGATTCCCTTATTCCTTACACTTCCTAAGTTTACAGTCTGGAATGTGGCACCCGTTGCGGGTTCAAGATTAAGTGTGATGATCTGGTTCTTAGTGAGCTTATCATACATACTCATATCAAGGCTAAGTCTCCTTCTAAAGAAACCCATCTCCAGACCTGCTTCAAACTCCTGCGAAATCTCGGGTTTCAAATTCTGGTTTCCCACGGTGTTTGAAACCTCGTAGGAGTTGAAACCACCAAATGGGAAGTTGATATACCCAAACCCGATTTGTGTACGCGCAGGAATGTAAACGGAATTAACGCTGTAAGGTGCAGCATCATTACCGGCAGAGGCCGCAGCGAACCGAACTTTAAGAAAAGGAATTTGTGAAGGCAATGTAAACACATCCGAAAGCACAGCACTTATACTTGCACTGGGATAGAAATATGAATTTTTCCCTTTTGGAAGCGTACTTGACCAGTCATTTCGTGCGCCAACATTCAGATATAGCCAATGGTCAAAGCCGAACGTAGCTGCTCCGTAAACGCCTACCAATCTTCTCAGCGTTTCATTTTCAAAAACATCCGGAGTTACTGAACTATTATCAACATTATAGTATCCTGGTAAATCCAGATTTGTTACCCGGGCGTAGTCAGTATGTGTAGAACGTTCATTGAGGTTGTGTCCTAAGAAAGCCTGTACATCAACCCGGCTTCCGATCTGCTTTTTGTAATTCAGAATGAGATCGCTGTTTACCTGGCGGTTTCCTCTTGCAATGGTAGCCACGCTACCAGCCACATCATTCGCTGTTGCATTAGGAGAACCATCCGTAATTTTGCCAACATTACCCCAGTCTTTTTGAAATGCATCAGAGAAATCAACACCCATCCGCCATTGAACGCTGAGGTCATTGGTGAATTGATATCCAAGCTCAACATTTCCAAAAATACGATCCTCTTTGTATGAGTTGCCCTGGTTGGTCAATGTCCAGTATGGATTTTGAGCGTAAGGTGTGTGAAAATTATCCAATGTCATGAATTTATAATTGGGATCTTTCGGATCCAGAAGAGCACCATAGTCAACAATGGAATGGTCGCGTGGTACTTGAATAAGTTCCTGCCATAATACTGCACCACCTCCGGCGTCATCACCTTGCCCCGTTGCTACAGCGCTTTGATTTTTGTGAACATAATTGATGCTTGAGTTCACCGAAAACTTATTCATCTTAAGCCCGCCGTTGATTCCCATCGTGTGTCTCTTGTATGAATCTGCATCTGTGGGCACAACACCATCGGCATTAGCATATGCATAGGAAACTCTGTAATTGGCTACATCGGTTCCACCAGAGACAGCGAGACTGTTATTCCACTCATACCCATGATCAAGAAAATCCTTAATATTATTTTTTTGAGCAGCATAGGGTTTAAGCAATTGCGAGTTGTCTACAACGTTACCCCACAGCCTTTCTTTTCCATCCAGTTTAGGTCCCCATGATCCGTTTTCAAGACGGTCAAATAAACCGCTCCATCCTTGTCCGTAAGTATTTTGAAGATGCGGTATGCGCAGCACTTGCGTTTGAGCATATGAACTTGTAAAATCAACCGTAGGCACTCCGCTTTTTCCTCTTTTGGTTGTGATCAGGATGGCTCCGTTGGCGGCACGGCTTCCATAAAGTGCGGAAGCTGAAATTCCCTTGAGCACCGTAATGCTTTCCACTTCATTGGGGTTAATGTCATTCATTTGATTTCCAAAATCCATAGAACGGTTGAAATCATCATTGGCATTGTTGGCATTATTTGATGATGTATTCCCGCGATTGTTCATTGGCACACCATCAATAACATAGAGAGGTTGATTGTTTCCCGTTACCGATGTAAATCCACGGATGTTCAAGACGGTAGATGCACCGGGAGCACCGGATGCTGTAGAGACAGATAAACCGGGTACGCGGCCATTGAGCGCATCGAGAGGACTTGTATTTCTTCCTTCTGTGAGGGAGAGGCTCGATACCGTAGCTGTACTATACCCGAGTGATTTTTTTTCGCGGGAAATACCAAGGGCTGTTACCACCACTTCACTAAGCTGAGAAACATCGGAAGCCATGGATACATCAATAACCGTTTTGGATCCTATTTCAACTTCCTGGGTTTTAAGTCCGATGAAAGAGAATACCAAGGTTCCGCCAGATGACGGTACTCCAAGACTATAGGCACCATTCACATCGGTACCTGTACCTATCGTGGTGCCTTTCAGCAGAACACTGACGCCCGTCGCGGCAGTTCCATCGTCAGCGAGTACCTTACCCGTGACGGTCCGTTCCTGTGCCCATGCCATGCTGGTCAGGAGCAGCAAAAACAGAGGCAGCATTTTACGTTGTAAAAACTTCTTCATAGAGTTTGATTTGGTTAAATAGATTTAAACTCCATCCCATTACAGAAGTGTTATGGGGATGTTATTATCAAATCTCCTATATGAAGACGCCAATTAAACACCGTAAAAAGGTGTATCTATTTTCGATTCACTATCATTAATGGGGTATTCGGATCACCCTGTGTTTGAAGAAATTATAATTTATGATTGATTTTTTCAAACGATTTTCAAATCGCTGCGAGAATGTGAACATGTGTGAACGTACTACTAAATAGGGGAGAGATTTATCCCTAAAGAGTTTAATTGACCAGGTAGATCAAGGCACAGGAAGGCACGAAAACATTTCCTGATGTCATCGAGGCAAGGTGACTGCTGCTAGATGTATTTATTCTTGCTGGCGATTTCAATCGCTTCAGATTTTTTTGAAACATGAAGCTTTGAATAAATATTACGGATATGGGTCTTGGCGGTTTCCCGTGCAATGATCAGTGTGTCTGAAATCTGAGAATATGTTTTCCCTTCCGCAATCAGGTGAAGCACTTCCTTCTCCCGTGCCGTTAAGGGTGAGTTTGGATTCATATGAAAATTGTGAATGACCATCCTGGCGATCTTGGTGCTCATGGGCGCACCACCCCTCACGATTTCATCGAGCGCAGAAAGAAGTTCCAGGTAGTTTGCACTTTTTGTGATATATCCCGATGCGCCGGCCTTGAGCGAATTGAAAACCAGTTCATTGTCTTCATAAATCGTTACCATGACCACTTCGGTGTTGGAGTATTTCTCCCTGATGATTTCTGTAGCTGCAATACCACTCATCGCAGGAAGCTCAATGTCCATAAGAACAATGTCTACTTTCTTTCGTGCAATTTCGGCGAGTGCATCTTCGGCGTTGCTGTAGGTGCCTACCACAACGAATTTATCGGAGCTATTCACAATGTGTTCAAAACTTTCCAATAGTATTTTATCATCTTCAACGATAATCACTCTCTTTTTAAAAGCTGTATTCATATATATAAAGTTATAGCTATACAATTAGTTTTATCTCTGTGCCAGACGTCGTAGGTACAATAACGAGTTTCGCATGGATTCGGTTGGCTCTTGTTTTCATATTGCTGAGTCCACCAGAAGATTGGTTCACCTTTTCCTCAGGGAAACCCACACCATTGTCTTCAATCACGATCGTGAGCTTGAAAAGCACTTTTCTGAAATAGAGATTGACTTGCCTGGCCTGTGAGTACTTGAAGGCATTCGTCATCGCTTCCTTAAAAATCAAATTGATTTGACGCGTATGTCCAATGGGCAGGTCCATGTCTTCATCAATCTCATTGAATGCCCTGAACTCGATTCCTTTCTCGTCAAAGAGACGATCACCAAAATCTTTAAGGTGCACAAACAAACCGTTGGATGTATCGTTGGTGTGATCAAGGGCCCAAACGAAGTCCTTTGTCCCTCCAATCAATGCCTTAGCCGACTCCTCCACACGGGTGAGGGTCTCGTGGCTGTTGCCCTGATTCAATTTGATCATGCTTACATAGTTGACGATACGGGCTAATTGGTTTCCGATTTCATCATGAAAATCCCTGCCGATTTCTTTTCTCAACTTGATGTTTTCTTCCAGTCTTGTTTTTTCGAGTTGCATAATCCGGTTTATCCTGCGTTTGATGTTATAATAGTTAATGTAAATGATAAGCAACACAATGCTCAAAATATTCAAAACAATAAACCAGAGCTCCTTATAAAGAGGAGGTAGAATCGTAAAGGAGTATACCAATGGTGTTGACATCCATTTTCCATTCATGTTGCGGGCAAGTACTTTAAAGGTGTAGTCACCATGAGGTAAGTTTCTATAGATCACTTCCTCCGTACTTTGTCTCGACCAGTCCCGATCCAATCCTTCCAGTTGAAAGCGGAAATCGGTAGAGTTTGGATATTTCTTGGATACTTTAGAAAAAGAAAATTTTATGGAGTTCTCATTCCACGGGAGTCGCAGATTTGTTGGAATTTTGAAAAACCCGGTACCCTCATCGCCAAATTCAGAAAGATTACTTGTCGAATTGATTAAACTGATATCGGTAAAGTGAAGTGCAAAGTTTTTGATCGAGTCTTTTTCGTTACGTGCATATTTGTATAATCCGTCAACTAAGCCAAAATATTTTTTATCTCCGGAAAAATAATTGGCGTTGAGGTTGGTTTCCAATTCCGTCAGTCCGTTCGCCTCGGAAAAATGCAGGTACTCCAGGATGTCGAGGTTTTTATTAAATAATATTTTTTCAATACCTCGATTGCTGCCAATCCATACATACCCGGCATCATCAACGTTCAATGAATAAATGAGACCCGATGCCAGCCCTTCGTTTACTGAAAAATAACGGGCAACGTCTGTATCAAAATTATAGATGCAGATTCCCCTGCCTTCCGATCCGATAATGGCCATGTTCTTTTTATAAGGGACAGCACAATACATCGAGATTTGATCAAACTTCTCAATTTTTAATTTTGACACAGAACCATTGACGAACTGATCGACACCGTTTTCTGTGAGAAACAACATGCGGTCGCCGTAAGGAATGTATTTTGTGGTGATCACCACAGGAGAGGAAAGTTTTTTGTTAAATTCAAAATCGCGAATGGTAGCTCCATCGTAAATGGAGACCCCGGCACGACTCAGAAAATTGTATGAAATCCACACCTTATCATTTTTGTCAATTTCGATATCGTAGACAAAACTGGATTGCAGGCCATCATCGATGGTGTACTTTTTTAATGCGCCGGTACCCGGATCGATCCGGGTCATGATAAATCCACCCACTGCCCAGATGCTTCCGTGACTGTCTTTCTTGATCGCGTTGACCAGGTCAAGACCCTGATCATTCCTGATGGTGTATTGCTTCTTTAATTTTTTGTTCTCAAGAACTTTTAATCCGCGTGAACCCACCCAGAGTTCTTTTCCGTTTTCCATTACCGACATTCCAATGTCATTATAGACTTTTTCGAAATCAGCCGGGTGGCGTTTCAGCAGACCTTTGCCGTCCGTGCCAAACCAACTTGTTCCTTCGCTGTCGACAAACGCTGAGAATATGCGGGTGTTTTTTGCCAGCGTATCGTAGTGAATGGTCGAGCCAAATTGTATTTCAATCAAATCATCGCCATTCGATTTCCATACGGTGCTAAAATCATGATTCGCCGAGATGAAACTGAAGTTTATCCTTGCATCAACGAGTTCGACGTTGTTTTTTTTAATGCGATACGTTCCTGTCGATGTAATGAAGTAGGGTTGATTGTTGACCTTTCTGAGATTGTATAGAATTCCAAACCCGGAGATATCGATTGTCTGGCGTACGCCTTGTTCATTTTCATAAATGATCTGCTCGTTTTCCACTATGTAGAGTTGGTTGGGACTGATGGTCACGATCACGGGCGTGACTTTGCTCTCAAAGCCTTTTCCTTCTTTGAGCAGAGAATCGCCGATAATTTTTACCGTTCCAAAACTTCGTGTGATGGCGATGATCGTGTCGCGGTGTTCGAACAATGCTGAGAATCCCGCAAGCGGAAGCTCGAAATTCTTAAATTTTTTCCCATCGAATCGTGTTAGCCCCGTTGGTGTGGCAAACCAAACGTTGTCGTAGTGATCAATAAGGATTCTGTTGATCGTGTTGTCACTAAGTCCATCTTCAATGGTATAACTTTTAAATGCGTGACCATCAAACTGCGCAGCACCACCACCGTTGGTGCCTACCCACAGGTATCCGAATTTTCTATCCTCGACAATGGCGGTTACCTGCGATTGTGGTAACCCTGATTTTGTCGAAATGTATTCGCTCTGGAGATGTTGCGCAGAAGCGTTCCATATACATATAATATAGAGTAGGGGTAACAGGAATTTCATGATCGTATTAACCTCGTAAACTTAGAGGAATCGAATGGATTTAGTCTACCGTAATTTGCGTTACGATATTTTATTTATTGCGGTAGGGGCGTTATCAAGCCAACGTAATATACGGGCGGGATTGAAAAAAGGTGGTTAGAGATTGTCAGATTTTTTGAGATGAGAAATCAGAAAGGAGTGTAACGCAAAAAGGGCTCTCCGCCTGAGAACCCTTTTTGTTGGAAAATTAACTTAAACTAGTATTACTATGAAGAGTTCTACTAATTGGATATAAACCTACAGCAATGAATTTTATATAAATTCACTCAAACTGGTTGATTTGTTTCGAGGTTCGGTGCGTTACTTCGGTATATTCACTAACACTTAACGAATATCTTGAACAAGAATGCAGAATGAACGCTTCAGCGATTTACGATTGATGGAAGAGGAAGTTACCAAAGAGAAATTCAAAGATCTGTATTTTAAATATGCTACCGTACACAGTGGCTGGACTGAACAGTATTGGAATCAATTTCATGAAAGGGAGGAAGGGAGAAGATATTTCTACTCGGCACCGGCTACATCCGAGACAACCAGGATGTTTATTGTATCGGATAAGATTAACGTCCGGATGATTTTTTTGACAGAAGAGGCTGACGAATCTTTTTTTGATTTTCGCGGAGACGAGTAGGTCAGATTGAAAGCAACCTTAAGTACTTATTACTTAAAATTCACGTTCGCCAAATTCACTCTTGATAAATTTCGATCTGTTCTTGGCGTAATTGAAGGTGTACGATAAATTCAGCATCAGGATATCGACCTCATAAACGTAGTTTGTGGTCGTGTAAAATTCACCGGCACTTGAGGTTGTGATGCGTTGTTCGTTGCTGTTGAGCAAGCCCATGTCCATGTTTAACCATTGAATGCCCACGATAAGCCGGTTATCGATAAACGACTTGCGAAGCGTGAGGTTAGGTTGGTAAAAATTCGAATCTTCACCTTGTGCAGTGTTTCGTGGCGATAAATAGTTAAGTGTGAATTGCGCCGAGGCCGTCTTCCAGAACTTGAAGGATGTTGATGCATTGATCGAAAAAACGAATGATTGAGAATCGACCGGTTTGTTATCGAAACTGCCATGAATGGAATAGTGATACATATTTCCCCCTATAAAACTACTCCAGTTTTGCGTTAGCTTAAGATCGGCTCCCAGTTCCATGCCTACGGAAAGTCCGGTGCCCACATTACTGTAAATTCGATTCAATATAGTATCGTTATAAACGGTATTGACACGGTTAATCAGGTTTTTAACATTTCGCAAATAGCTGGTGGCATAGAGCGAATGACCTTTCTCAAAACTTTTTGTGATTCCCAATTCAACCAGGTCTATAAATTCAGGCAGGAGTTCAGGGTCACCCTGTTCGAGCGTCTCAGAATGTTCGCGCTCGGGAAATGGATTCATTTTAAAAGTAGTCGTGCGTTCAATTCTTCGGCTGTAGCTTGCTTTGAGTTGCACATCATCGTTAACCTGGTATTGAAAGGATGCGGAAGGGAATGGCTTCACAAACGAATAGAGGTACGTAGTATCGAGTGTGTTGCCTTTATCCTGAAGTGCAAATGATCTGTCCATAAATTCCAACCGAAGCCCGGCTGAATAATTCCACGTTTTAGTTTTACCCGACAGATTGGCATACCCTGAATGAATGAGTTGCTTCAAATCTACATGGCTTGAAAATTCCGGAATCAGTTCGAATTCACCGCTCGTGTTGTTTTTTCGTTCATACACGAAATCACCGATGTGCCTCAAGTAGCGATATTGATAGCCCGTCTCCACCGTTCCAAATGGAAACGGTTTCAACGCGTAGTCTACCTGATAACGTACTCCATTCAAGGGATTATTATTTGTATTGTAATCATCCTGGTACACTGTTTTCAGGTCAGGATATCCCAGGTTTTGATTGACGGTGGGTCCACCCAACAACGTATATTCATACAGCAATGATGTTGACAGTTTGGATTTATTCTGAAAGAGATGACTATAATCCATACTCCCCACAACAAAATCACCTGTGCGTGTTTGAAGATTGTGATTGAAATATTGAAGCCTATAAATGACGTTGCCATTTTCGGCCGGCGTCATGGCGTGGTTATCATAATAAAGAATGTCGGCCAGTCGTTGCTTGTTACGCTTCCCGGCATAAAGCCCTAATGAAAATGTATTCTTGTCATCGGGTGTAAAGTCAAGTGTAACGCGACCCGTGTAATTAGTTTCATCCGTGCTGCGTTCTCCATCCGAGGGAAATCTGGTTAGTGTGTCATTGACAATCGTGTAAGCATCTCCCTCACGTCTGCCGCCGAGGTCATTTCTTTGGTAACTTCCGCCAATGGAAACATTCCAATGGTCCTTGCGAATATTGTAGGTGCCATCAATGCCATAACGTTGGTGTGCTTTCTCATTGCCATACGTTTCAATTGATGGTAAACCGCCCTGTACATTAAGTTGTGCATAAACGCCATCTACGGCTCCTTTTTTTGTCAGAATATTGATGATGCCGCCTTTTCCTTCCGGATCATATTTTGCCGATGGCGAAGTGATAATTTCAATACGATCGATCGCATTGGCCGGAAGCTGTGACAGGAAATTGGCGGCATCGCCTTGCAAGGGTTTGCCATTCAGTAGTAATACAAATCCTGTTGAACCTCGTACACTGATCTCGCCTTCACTGTTTATACTCACAGCAGGAAGATTTCGAATGACGTCCGTCCCCATTCTTCCCTGGGCACTTTGAAAATCCGATGCGTTAAATACCTGCCGGTCAATTTTATTGATGACGGTAGCGCGATCGCCTTTGATCACCAATTCATCAAGAGCCGTGCTTCCCAGTTGCAAACGGATTTCTCCGATGTCGTGAACGTCTCTGTCAATGACGATGTTGCTGATGACTTTTGATTCATAGCCGATGAATGAGGCGATGACGTAATATGTTCCTTTCTTAATTTTATCCAATCTGAATTTTCCTGCCGCATCGGAGACCACGCCTGCAATTAATATACTATCCGGTTGTTGATGCAATGACACCGCTGCATACTCCAGGGGCTGACCACTTTGTTCAAGAATGATACCTGTTACCTGTGCTTTGGAGAAAATCGGCAATAAACCGGAGATAAGAATTGAAGAAATAAAAATTAATCGAAATCGGTGCATGATGTTCATCACTCAGGACAGCAAATATAGCATCAGTATGGTGTGATCAGGTTACGCATTCGTATAGACGGTCGGGGGCAAATGCTACAGCGCTCGTCAAACCCCCAGCATTCGAATTGTTTATAGATAAGACACCCACCATTCCTTGCTTTTTGATTTGTAACGGGCATACCAACGGCAAGGAAAATAGAGTATGGCAATGAGAGCTACCCATAGCAAATAGGTTCGCCACAAACTGGGTTCATATTCAACCGGCCAGTCTTTGGAAGATAGAAAGGCAAAATTGATCCCCTTTCCAAACGAGAAGTACGTCCAGAGCCAGGAAGTAAAACTGATCACGGCAAGATGTAAAATGAAAAAGAAGAAAGGCACACGGCCGTACGTGATAAAAAATTGTTTTATTCGAGTAGACAATCTGTTGGTAAAAACAAGGAGCAGGCATGCGATACCGAGTGTGACGCATAAAAATAAAAGAGAGGGTGGAGACTTTGTTACATTGAGAAAGGAAAGCCCTGTGTAGACGCTGCCACGTTCCTGAAAGGTCCAGGGTAATGGATCTCCGTAGATGTTTAAAAAGCGCATCATAACAAAAAACACAAGCGCAAAAACCCCACTTCGTAATAAAAGCGCATCTCTTTTTTGTGGTGGCTCCATCAATGCAGGGCCAATCACATAACCCAGAAGCATAACACCCACCCAGGGAACAAGGGTATAGGCGACAAGAATGGGAGGATGGTTGATAAAGAAAGGAGAATTATGCAGCAAGGCAAGCAACAGATTATCCGAAGTCACGTCACCAACAGGCGGCAGCGCATTGTGCCCGGCAATCATGATGAGCGAAAGCGCAAGTTGAGCCCAGCGAGGAAGCCATATCAATAAGGCAAGCAACACCATGGAACAGCCAATCGCCCAGATGACTTCAAACAACGTAAGTTCGTATCCCTGTGTCAGGATAAAACTGATCACCAAAATCTCTATTACAATGAGCCACAGCCCGCGCGTAATGAGATGAGCACTTGTTTTTTTAAAATCATTCACTTTTCGGAAGTAGAGAAAGACACTCACTCCGGAAAGGAAGATAAAGGTGGGAGCACAAAGGTGCGTAATCCAGCGTGTGATGAACAGCAATACGGATGCCTGCGTTACATCGGTGGCACGATAGGCAGTATTACTGAAAAATTCACGAACATGATCCAGAGCCATAATCACCATCACAAGACCTCGCACAATATCGATGGATTGGACACGATCATTTCCCTCTGTGATTTCGATTGATTTAAGCATGACCAAAAATAGAAAATCAATTTTGATATAAGAAGGCAGGTAAAACTATGTGGAACTCCTGACAGGTATAAATATTTTACTTAGCAGGAGATGGTGAAGAATCGCTTTTTGATTTTCCTGTAAGGTGAACGTGAGTTAATTTGTTGCTACATTGTCTCGGATTAAAAATTATACGGTATGCACATGAAAGGTAGAGGGATAAGGATCACCGGTGCCATGGTGTTAGTCCTTATGCTTTGGGCGGCAATTCAATTTTTTATTGGGCTTTCGGCACTTATTTTTTGGCCTGATGAATTTAATTTGGAAAAGACAAGTTTCTATTTTTTTCTTACGGTTGGTCTTGCCTTAGTTTTCTTTCTTCTCAACCGATTCAAGAAGTGGTTAGATCAGGAATGAGCTTTTGCATCGTGCAGGCATTACGAAATGCAGATTGTTAAAAGTATTTAATTCTGTGAAGTCATGTCATTACTTCTTTGGGGTCATGATGGTCAATGCACCCGGGTACACAAAAAACGAGATTTCAAGCAAAATGAAACAAACCCTAAGGGACAGCTTTTGATTTAGTCGGCCTGGAAACAGATTCATTGCGCCGCGATGTTGAATCGATCATCCACAATCTAGGGTATTGAAATAAATCCACCTGATGGGGCGTTTTGTATCCACACCACCTGTGCTTCTTTGCAAAATTTGGGACAGATCAAAAGGGTATAAAATCAAAGGCAGCCGTAGAACATGGTGCTCGCGCAGATTGACTATCTATTTACATCGAGGCATAATGTTAGCTTACTGGTATGTAAACCTTAAAATATGAGATTGACTAACGTTATTATTGGGCTTACGACAGCCGCCGTCGCCGGTGGCACTATTGGGTTACTAATTGCCCGCGATAGTGCGAAGGGAAAGAAAAAAAATTTAAAGGACAATCTTCTTGAAGTTCTTGAGGATGTCACGCTGATGGTTAGTAATGGAAAGCGTATCGTTACCAAGATGAAGGATCTGGCACTTACATCAGAAGAGAGAGAAGCGATCCAGGGGTTGTGAAAAAGTATTATGTATCGCATTGTCGCAGACTTGAGGTGTCGCAGTGAGATGTCTCGCATCGCTATGAATCCTCGGTCATTTGGCTTTATTGTTGGATGTCAGCAAATGAAAACCCTTGAGGGTGTGGTATCTTAAATGCTATATTATTATGAATAACTTATTTCGTGGCTTGCTGGCCGGGGCCGGAGCAAAATGGTTGGGCGGAGGTTTGCTCAGTACTGTTATTATATTCTTTATCCTTTGGGCGCTTTTGGGCCAGTGTCAATAAAATTGTTGAATTCGTTCTACATCAAATGGTAATCAGTGGATGGTCTGTAACGTGGATTGGAATTTCAAATCCCCAATGGTAGTGCTTATGAGGAGGGAAATGAAACGTATTTAGATGCCAGGTTCAATATGTTTTGAAGCATGTCAACCAGCATATGGAAATCGTGCGGTTTTGAAATAAACAGTGTTGCTCCTGATTGATAGCAGAGTTTAATATCAAACTCAGAACTTGATGTGGATAGAATAATGACGGGGATCAATTTAAATTGGTCGTCTGCTTTCAGGTCCCGCAGTGTTTCCCGGCCATCTTTAAGCGGCATATTTAAATCGAGAAATATGATGTCAGGATGCGCAGAGCGACTTCGTAAACAAGTAAACAATTCATTGCCATCGGAGACTTCGTGTAATTTCACTTCCAATTGAATTTGTGACAGGGCCTCAGCAAAAAGCTCCCGGTCTACAACATCATCGTCAGCCAACAGGATCTGAAGAATCTTCGCCGTTTTCATTAGAATAAAGGTCTAATAATAGTAGAAATTTATTTCTTTTTACGATAATTTTATTTACCAAAATTGATCGGGATGGAGGCAAGAGAAGGTAAGAAAGACGGCACCGGCAACAAGGAGATCGCTGTGCTGGAGTTGCTCGTAAAGACGAGTCGGGTAATCACCTCAGAGGTAGATCTGGAAAAGCTCGTTCAGAGGATCACCGATCTGGGAACTGAACTCACCAACGCCGCCTTTGGAGCTTTCTTCTATAATGTGGAAAACACCTCCGGCGAAAAATATGTTTTGTACACCATTTCGGGTGTACCCAAAGAGGCATTTTCAAAATTTCCAATGCCGAGAAATACGGCTATTTTCAACCCCACGTTTGTGGGCGCCGGCACGGTTAGGTATGATGATGTGACAGCCCAATCTCATTTTGGAAAGAACGAACCTTATTATGGTATGCCGAAAGGTCATCTACCCGTAAGAAGCTACCTGGCGGTGTCCGTGGTTTCATCTTTTACCAATGAAGTTTTTGGCGGCCTTTTCTTCGGACATCCGGATGTCGGCGTGTTTACTCATGAAAGCGAAAAACTTATAGAAGGTATTGCGGCACAAGCTGCCATTGCCATGGCGAACGCAAAGTTGTTTGAGGAAAAAAAGCAAACAGAACAAAAACTCATAGCACAAAATGCGATCGTTAAAACGATTGCCAGTAATGCGGGGCATGCTTTGTTCATGATGGATGATAAACATGTCTGCTCCTATATGAATCCTGCAGCAGAACAGATGACGGGATATACATTGGAAGAGGTTAAGGACAGGCCTTTACATTATTATATTCACGCTTCCTATGCCGATGGCCGAAGCTACCCGATGGAAGAATCACTTCTGGATCGCGCGCTTCCTTCCCGAAGTCAGACAAAAGGTGAAGATATCTTTACGCATAAAGACGGCCACTTTTATTCCGTTGCCTTTACGGCGAGTCCTATCCTTGAAGAAGGCGTTCCTAAAGCCACGGTGATTGAAGTAAGAGAAACTACCGAAGAGAAACGCATCGCGAACAAGCTTAAACAAAAGGAAACAACAGCAAAGCAGGTATTAGAGCAGCGGGTGAAAGAACGCACTGCCGAACTGGAGAAGATCAACTACGAACTTCTTCAGTTTACTTCGGTGGCAAGTCACGATCTGAAAGAGCCCTTGCGCAAAATCAGTATTTTTGGAAAACTGCTTCGCGAACGTTCTGACGGGCAACTGGATGGTTCATTGAAGAAGTACATTGATAGTATCCTGCAGTCGTCAGATCGAATGACCTCCCTAATTGACGACCTGTTGATGTTCTCGCGATACTCTCAGGAAAATTTAGTTTGGGAAGCGATCGACTTGAATGTTTTACTTTATCAGATTATCAACGACCTGGAAGTAACGATCCAGGAGAAAAATGCGCAAATTAATTTTGAATCACTTCCTGCCATCAGGGGTTTGAAATTACAACTGGGCCAGGTGTTTCAAAACCTGATCAGCAATTCTCTCAAATTTATTGACTCGGTTACAAAACCTGTGATTACGATAAAGGCAACCCGAATTGAAAAAGAAGGCAAGCCCTATCACTGCATTGAGTATTCTGATAATGGAATTGGTTTTGAGAATCAACATGCAGAAAAAATATTTGAGATTTTTCAGCGTCTTCATAGTAAAGACAAGTATGAAGGCACCGGAATTGGCCTGGCCATTGTAAAAAAAATCGTCACCATGCATCATGGAGAAATTACAGCGCATGGCAACCCGGGCAAAGGGTGTACATTCAGAATGCTCTTTCCTGTTACTGAATAATTTCCCCGAGGTAATGTGTTTCTGATTTCCTTTAGTGCAAAGGGGAGAAAAACATTATTCAACATCGTTGAATTTACCGGATTAATTTGAACAATTTACTTAGCAAAAGTGAAACATATTTATTTAATTCACGTTTGTTAAGTAAATCCCTCGGTTATGTCGCAGCACACACTCGGTGAATTTGAAGAATTGGTATTGCTCACAGTGGCAGCCCAGCACAATGAAGCGTATGGCGTTTCGATCCTGGAAAGCCTGGAAAAAGAGCTTGAGCGAAAAGTCAATGTGAGCGCGGTGCATGTAGCACTGAAGCGCATGGAGGAAAAAGGCTTCGTGGATTCCCGTTACGGAGGCATTACGGAAGACCGTGGCGGAAGACGTAAGAAGTTTTATATCATCACCGCATTAGGCAAGCGCATGCTCGATGAACAATATTCCTTGCGCAATGCGATCTACAAACGGATTCCTAAAATCTCATTCAACTGATGCACCCACCCAAACGAGCGATTCAATTCTTACGGTGGTTTTGCCGCGAAGATTATCTCGAAGAACTCGAAGGTGACCTGACCGAGCTATTCCGGAAAGAGTATGGACACTCGGTCATTAAAGCACGAGCAACTTTTTTATGGCGCGTTATCAAATATTTCAGACCGGGATTTATCCGGTCGTTCACTTCTTCAACGTATTCCAACGGTATGTATAACAATTATTTCAAGATTGCCTGGCGTAATCTGTTCAGCGGCAAGAGCTTTTCTTTTCTCAACATCATTGGACTTTCAATCGGCATGACCTGCTGCCTGATCATTTTTCAGTATGTAGCCTTTGAATCAGGCTTCGATCGTTTTCACGCACGCAAGGATAACCTGTACCGAGTATTACAGTCGTATGCGCAAGGCAACGATGCGATGGAAAACGGCCATGCTTATACCGCTCAAGCACTAACGCCAGCCTTACGTGAAGGCGTGCCGGAGATCGTCAGTATCACGCGCGTGCATTCTGAAAACGCAATCGTCTTTAACCCCACCACACCCTCACAAATCTTTGAAGAGGATGCTGCCTTATACGTGGATGATGATTTTATGAATATGTTTTCGTTCCCGATGGCAAGTGGTGCGAAGGCTTTAGCATCGGGTACTGTACTTGTATCAGAAGCTACTGCAAAGAAATATTTTGGTAACGGCCCAATCGAAGGCCAGACTTTGAATGTTACCGGTGACACGAATAAAATCTATACTGTTGTTGGTGTGTTCAAAAATATTCCTGAAAACTCACACCTGCAGTTCACCATGCTGCTGCCGATGGAGGATTTGCTGAAAGGCTCCGACTATTCTACCGAACCTGAAGGTGGCTGGAGCTGGAACAATTTTACTACATACCTTGAGCTTCGTCCCGATGCTGACCGGGCAGCGGTAACACGTAAGATGACTGATATCTTGTTAAAGTACCGTGGTGATGCCTTAAAAGAACGGGGTGCACGAGGTGCTCTTAATCTTCAACCCTTCTCAGACATTCATCTCAATTCGGACGTGGAGGGCGCGGGCAGTATTGTTAGCGGAAGTTATAAGACATTGTATTTTTTTCTTGTGATCGGAGTGATCACGCTGGTCATCGCGTTGGTAAATTACATCAATCTCGCTACGGCACGTGCACTGAACCGATCGCGGGAAGTAGGCGTGCGTAAAGCAGTGGGCGCAAACCGAACGCAGCTTGTTGCACAATTCCTGTATGAATCTGCGTTCACGAACATCAGCGCTATGATTCTGGCGCTGGGATTAACGTTCATACTTCTTCCGTTCGTGAATGATATCGCTGAAACAAAACTTTCGGTAGCACAATGGCTCGAACCGATGTTCCTGATGTCACTTGGCGTGACTCTTTTTGCGGGCACATTGCTTGCGGGGCTGTATCCGGCATTCGTGCTGTCATCTTTCAAGCCGGCTGTTGTATTGAAAGGAATCGCTTCTTCGGTGTCGGCCCACTTCGCACTTCGCAAAGGGTTGGTTGTGATTCAGTTTACAGCTTGCATTGTTTTGATTTCCGGTACGGTAATCGTGATGAACCAACTTCGTTACATGCGCACACTCGATTTAGGTCTTAACCTGGAGCATCTTGTCTCTGTGCAAGGACCGCGCTTGCTTCCCGACAATGCTGATCGCGCAACGCTGATGAATACATTCATGCATGAAGTGAGGCAACTTCCGGGTGTTCAGGGTGCGGCCACGTCGACTAGACTGCCAGGTCAGGGTTTTAACTGGAATGGTGCTGCTACCCGGAAGGTAACCGATGATAAATCAAAAGCGATTGTAGGTGTTGCGACCTACATCGACTCGGCCTTTGCGCCTCTTTATGGACTGGAACTCGTTGCCGGTAAAGAATTCAGAAGCATCACTCTGCCGGAGGACCCCAATGCAATCTGGCAAGTAATGGTGAATGAAACAGCCGCGAAAACGTTGGGCTTCCCTAAGGCTGATGACGCCGTTGATGAATTGTTAATGATTGGTGATTACAAGGCGAGCATACTGGGCGTGTATAAAGATTTCAAATGGTCTTCAGCGCATCAGCACCAGCAGAGTATTATTTTTGGCATGACGCGCACAGGCAACAATGTTTCAATACGACTCTCCTCTGAAGATATCCCGGGAACCATGAACAAAATTCAGAGCTTGTACGCGTCGTTGTTCCCGGGTAATTTATTTCACTATGCTTTTGTTGATCAGAACTTCGATCTGCAGTATCGTGATGATCAACGTTTCGCACGGTTGTTCGGCATCTTTGCCGGCATGAGTATTTTCATTGCCTGCCTCGGGTTGTTTGGCCTGGTTGCCTTTACCGCACAACAACGCACAAGGGAGATTGGCATCCGCAAAGTTCTTGGAGCCAGTGTAAACAGTGTGGTTGCGCTTCTATGCCGCGATTTTATTTTACTCATCGGGATTGCGATTGTCATTGCAACTCCGGTGGCGTGGTTGACGATGAGTCGATGGCTGAAGAGCTTTGCCTATCGTATTGATATACACATCGGGATCTTTCTGCTGGCGGGTTTACTTGCAGTTGTTGTTGCTGCTTTAACAATAAGCCTTCAGGCATTGAAAGCTGCACGGAGCAATCCTGTGAATTCACTTCGAAGTGAATGATAAACAGCATACTCCATATGCAATAAATATATTTTGATGTGAGATTTATTTTTAGCATTCGCTATATTCGTTTGAACAAAGGGAATAAGTTTCATAAAAATTTTTCTTTAAGCATGAGTCATTCCAATACCCACGATGAGCGTATAGCAAAAATGATCTTTGCCTCCGTCTATCCCATGTATCTCACAAAGGTTGAGAAGAAAGGCAGAACAAAGGAAGAGTTGCACCAGGTCATAACATGGTTGACAGGCTTCGATAACAAGAAACTACAGGAACTCATCAAAGAAAAGGTAACGTTTGAAACATTTTTTGAGCGTGCTTCACTAAACCCCAATGCACATCTCATCACGGGAGTAATCTGCGGGTATCGCGTCGAGGAAATCAAAAATACATTAACGCAACGCGCTAGGTACCTGGATAAGTTGGTGGATGAGCTGGCGAAGGGTAGGAAAATGGAAAAGATTTTGCGGGGAGCGTAGTGATTTAATGCCATGTTTAAATTAGTGACACTGAGTTAGATTCTACGGGAGGTAAACCTTACACGCGTCAGGTTTTCGGGATAAATGCAACAGTACACTTTACGCTTGATCTGAACTTGCGTTTGTGTTTAGACCCTTAATCGCATTGGGCGTCGGATCGACGGTTGCGAAATTCAGAATTATTAATTGTTGCGGTATTGAGGTTGAATGGAGTGTACAATAGATAAGCGGTGATGGACCGTTCATGAAACCGCTCGAGTGAACGTACTGCTGATGAATAGCGAATGATTTGATACCCAAGCGAAAGCAAAAAAGACCCGGATAATTTCGGAATACGAGTTGAAGAATTTCAATGGTACATGAATTCCTCGCCATGGCTGGTGCAGGAACTCCCGCAAGTTAGGTGAGTTATCTGGTAAGGCTTATCAGCAAAGAAAATAAAACATAACATTTTTACACCAGCTCGGTCGAAGCTGCTTTTTTTGAATTCTCCTTGCAGTAAGAAAGTCCACAATTCAGAGAAAATATTACATCAGCTAAGTAAAGCTTTCCATTCTTAGTACTTTAAATGCAACGGAAAGTAAGCAACTTTCTTAGGTTGAACTTTAAAGATGTTGATGATGCAGGAAGAAAAAGCACTAAAAATTCTCATGCTGGAAGACAATGAAAATGATGTCGTTCTTATTGAGCGCGTTCTCCGCAAAGATAATCTATCCTTTGTCTGTGAATGTGTTGATACTCGAGCCGAGTTTGACGCAGCGATTCGTAACTTCAAACCTGACGTGGTCTTGTCCGATCATGGATTACCCCAATTCAACTCGCACGAAGCGCTTAAGATTTGCATCAGGGAACGTGCATTCATTCCATTCATTTTGGTCACGGGTACAATGTCCGATGAATTTGCAATATCCATTCTTCGCGACGGTGCTGATGACTACATTCTCAAATCCAATTTGTCTCGCCTCCCGTCGGCCATTCGCAGAGCAGTCAAGGAACGTAAACTGGAGAGACTAAAACGGGAAGCACGACATGCCTTGCGAAAACAAAATAAAGAATTGCTAAAGGTAAATCATGAGCTTGATAATTTTGTCTACAGTGTTTCACACAACCTGAGAGGACCCCTGGCATCTGTGATGGGGCTTCTCAATATCGCAAAAGGTGTTGATACTCAGGGGCAGATGAAAGCGGTTCATGGTATGATGTCGGCAAGTATCAATAGACTGAACCAAACACTGTACGATATTCTGGAGTACTCCAAAAACTCCCGTAACGAAATTCAACTTTCTGAAATAAACTGGTCGGAGAGTATTCAAAGTAGCTTTGACAAGCTCGAATATATGGAGCAATATGCACGGATTCGAAAAGTCATTAAACTGGATATCCTCCAGCCCTTCTATTCCGACCGGGCAAGAATTGAGAACATGCTCACGAATTTATTTTCCAATTCGATTTCATATCTCGATAAAAACAAAGACAGTTTTATCGAGGTAAATGTTTCCTGCATGGACAATATTGCCACAATCACCATTCATGATAATGGTATCGGTATCCATCCGACCGTGATGCCAAAGGTATTTGATATGTTTTATCGTGGCACAGAAGAAAGCCTCGGCGCTGGATTGGGACTTTACATCGTCAAAGAAACGATCGCCAAACTGAGTGCTGAGATTCATCTCGAATCACAATATGGTGAGTCCACATCTGTCACGCTCACGCTGCCAAATCTGCATGAATGTGAGCTGGCATGATGCAAAAGAATATTCATCACTCTTTTGAAATCCAAGGATATCACACGTCAACATATCGTATCTCCAATGAATACAGGTAAATACATAATGCTCTTGATATTTCAAGCGATCCCTTTCTTGTCGCGTGGCCAGGAGGGTTTTGTCTCTTTGAAGAAATTAAGTATGGAAGAACTTTTGAATATGGAAGTGACTTCTGTTTCAAAACACCCGGAAAGACTTGCCGAAGTTGCTTCCGCGATCCAGGTAATTACCAGTGAGGATATTCGATATTCCGGAGCAACGAATGTCCCTGAAGCGTTGCGACTTGCTGCTAACCTTCAGGTCGCTCAGGTCAACAGCAGCCAATGGGCAATCAGCGCGCGTGGATTTAACAACGTACTTGCCAATAAATTGCTCGTGCTCATTGATGGAAGAACTGTTTACACACCCATGTATGCCGGGGTATATTGGGATGTGCAAAATGTACTACTGGAAGATGTAGACCGGATTGAAGTAATAAGCGGACCTGGCGGTACGCTCTGGGGCGCCAACGCAGTGAATGGAGTAATCAACATCATCACAAAAAAAACAAACGTGACGCAGGGAACTTATACGGAAGCAGGGGCCGGTAATCAATTGCTTGGTATGGGCAGTATCCGCCATGGGGGGAAGATTGCAAAAAATATTTCCTATCGCGCTTATGCGATGGGCTTTAAACGTGGAAGTACTGTGCTGGCAACGGACGAGTCAAAGGCGAACGACAGCTGGACAATGGGGCAGGGAGGTTTTCAGATGAACTGGACTCCTTCGGAGAAAAATGACGTGACGCTTCAGTCCAATGTTTATGATGGCCGACCCGACCCGGATGGCAATAATCCTGTCATCGCCAGAGGTAGCAACGTGATCACAAGATGGACTCACACTACTTCAGAAAAATCGGATTTCCAACTTCAACTCTATTATGATCAGACCTGGCGTGACTTTCGCAACGGCTTCACAGAACGATTAACAACATTTGATTTTGACGGGCAGCATCGTTTTAAGCTGGGTAACCGTAATGAAATTATCTGGGGATTGGGTGCGCGCTCCATGGATCATGACGTTCAGAATCTTGAATTGTTTGGCTTCAATCCGGCTCACAAGAATCTTCATATTTACAATGTCTTTGTGCAGGATGAGATTGTTGTAATACCAGAGCGCTTCCGTCTGGTGCTCGGTTCCAAATTTGAGCACAACGTATACACAGGGTGGCAACTTCAGCCAAACGCACGACTTGTCTGGTCACCTTCCAGCCGTAACATGCTCTGGACTGCAGTCTCCCGTTCTGTAAGAACTCCTTCCCGCCTTGAACGGGAGTTTAGTATATCATTAGCACCGGGGATTCCATTACTTGTTGGTAATCCCGATTTTACGAATGAGGAATTGCTTGCCTATGAATTAGGATGGCGCTTTCAACCCGACGAAAAACTTTCTTTTTCACTCTCATCATTCTACAATATCTACAGCAACATACGCAGCGCGGAACCAGGACCACCGCCCTTTGGAATTCCGATCATGATTGCGAATGGAGTTGAAGGTAACACCTATGGCATCGAACTCTCCGGGAATTATCGGATCAATGACTCCTGGAGAGTACGGGGTGGGTATACATTTTTAGAAAAGGAATTAAAAGTTAAGCCATCAAGCAACGACGCCAATGGAGGAACTGCTGAGAGCAATGATCCACAACATCAGATCCTGGTTCAAGCCATGACCGATATTTCCAGACGCATAGAATTGAGTGTCGTTAGCCGCTATACGTCTGCATTGCCCAAACCCGTAGTAGCCGAGTATGTTGCGCTGGATTTAAAAATTGCATGGCGAATTACGAATTTCCTCGAACTCAATGTAATAGGCCAGAATCTGTTGAGTGATTATCATGCGGAGTTTGTTCCTTCCTCACCGGCACCTCGTGAAATTCCCCGCAGTATATTCGGAAAGATTATTTGCCGGTTTTGAAACACATCGCCTACATACAGCTGAAATCGAAAGTCAAATTCATTGTCTTTGTTTTTGTATGCTCAGTACTCTTGTCGGCACAGATTCAACCTTCACGCGAATATCAGATCAAAGCCGTCTTCATACTTAACTTCGCCCAATTTATCGAATGGCCGGCAGATGCTTTCTCGAGTGCCAAAGCGCCATTGGTGATTGGTATATTGGGAAAAGATCCCTTTGGCCAGTTTCTGCAAGATGCCATTCAAGGTGAAAAGAGTAAGGGCCATCCATTACAGGTAAAACGTTTTTCACAGGTCAGCGAAGTCAAGCAATGCCATATTCTTTTCATCAATCAAACAAAATCTGATCAGGAGCTTGATGTGATTACCTCGTCCGATAACCAACACGTACTCACCATCAGCGATGCGACAGATTTTATACAACAAGGAGGCATCGTACGGTTTGTGACAGAAAATAATAAGATTCGGTTTCAAATCAATCTGAATGCTGCCAGACAAAATGAAATTACCATCAGCTCAAAACTTCTCAGACTCGCAGAAATAGTAAACAACTAATCGCTATGATGAGGGACATGGAAATTCGCAAAAAGCTCATGATGGTCATCCTGCTGACCTGCGGCGCGGTGTTGCTCCTCACAAGTCTCACGTTTGCAATTTCAGAATTCATCACCTTTCGCCAGACAGCGAAACGCCAGCTGGCAACGCTGGGAGAGGTGATCGCTGCCAATAGTACCGCCGCCCTGGCTTTTGATAGTAAAGAAGATGCTGCCGAAATATTATCAGCACTGAAAGCGGAAAAACATATCGTGGAAGCTTGTCTGTATGATGAAAATGGGAACGTGTTTTCACTTTACCAAACGGGCAGCGCATCTCCGGTTTTTCCGGCAATAGGGGCAGAGGGCTACTTGTTTGAAGATGCACACCTCGTGGGATTTCAAAAAGTTTTTCAAGACGAAAAATATCTTGGAATGCTTTATCTGAAATCGGATATGAACGCCATGTATGATCAACTTGTAGTGCATGGTGTAATCGCAAGTCTGGCCATTATCGTATCCCTGCTGATGGCATACCTGCTCTCAAAAAAAATGCAGCAAAGTATTTCCAAACCTATCCTCGCACTTGCTGAGGTTGCAAAAATAGTGTCACAGCAGAAAGATTATTCTGTGCGGGCAACAAAAGTGGGCCAGGATGAAATAGGCTTGCTCACCGATGCGTTCAACCAGATGCTCACTCAAATCCAGGAGCAAAACATTGAGATCACGTCATTCAATCAGAAGCTGGAGCAAAGTGTACAGGAACGAACCAATGACCTGAATCGTGTCAACAAGGAACTTGAAGCTTTCTCATACTCCGTTTCGCACGATCTCCGTGCGCCACTCCGATCGGTGAATGGCTATGCACAAATGCTCCAGGAAGATCACGCAGACAAACTTGACAAGGACGGCCTTCGCATCACCAATGTGATCATTGAAAGTGCAAAGCGAATGGGAAAGCTCATCGACGATTTGCTTGACTTCTCCCGCATGGGGCGCCAGGAGATTGTGAAGTCAACGATCAACATGGACACCTTTGTCAAGGGTGTGGTAGATGAACTGATGGAGGGTGAACAGGAACGGCATATCAATATTGTTGTACACCGCCTGGGAGTTGTATCCGTAGATCCGAATATGATCCGGCAAGTTTGGGTCAACCTGATTTCAAATGCACTAAAGTATTCACGAAAAAAAGAAAACGTCTACATTGAGATCGGCTCAACGGTTCAACCCGGGGAAATTATTTACTTCGTGAAAGACAATGGTGCAGGATTTAATATGGACTATGCGCACAAACTTTTTGGAGTATTTCAGCGACTGCATAAGGAATCGGAGTTTGAAGGAACAGGTGTCGGCCTGGCACTGTCTAAACGTATTATCGACCGTCATCGCGGGCGCATCTGGGTCGACTCAAAACTCAATGAGGGCACAACATTCTTTTTCTCAATACCTAATCAATAAACATTATGGAAACAGATGACAACATCGTAGAAATTCTATTTGTTGAAGATAACATGAACGATGCCGAAATGGGCATTCGTGCACTAAAGAAAAGTGCATTGGGAGCTCACGTACTCCACCTCCAGGATGGGGAAGAGGCCATTCAGTTTCTTTTTTCGGCTGATATTAAAAACTTGCCCAAGCTTATACTGCTCGATTTAAAAATGCCAAAGATTGACGGCATTGAAGTGCTGCGAAGAATAAAATCTGATCCCGCACGTAAAGTAATTCCTGTTGTTGTGATGACCTCTTCAAGGGAAGAGTGCGACATTGTGGATTCCTACAAGCTGGGTGTCAACGCCTACATTGTTAAGCCCGTCGATTTTGACAAGTTCACCAAAGTGATATCAGAGATAGGCTCATTTTGGATTTCTGTGAATCAAACTCCCTTACATAATAAAATCAAATAAAGCGTACGATGTCCTTACGTTATTTGTCTAGCCTGATTTATATACTTTGGCCCTACTTTGGAGGAAGCTTGCCCGCACCAAACAAGTAAGGATTGGTATTGCCATCAAGCCTTACTCGGTATCTCAAGCACGTATCGAGGAAATCAAAAATGAACTGACGCAAGGCGCGAGGTACGTGGATAAGGGCAGGAAAATGGAAAAGATTTTTACGGGAGGCAGTAGAATATAGGGCAGAAGCTACCTCACAGAAACTACTATTAAAATGACAAGACCTACCAACAAAGCAATATTTGCTGCTACGGGTACTTTCATTTTTTCTGGCTCGTACTTGTAAGCACCACCATATTTTTTCCTGCTCACGAATCCACCAACAAAGAACGTGAAGATGAAGATGTTAATAACTGTTAACAGGTGATTCAGTTTATGCCATAGCTTCATAATGATATCATAAGTTATATATGAAGGTACAAATTTTAGAATGATTAAATAATACTCATTTAAAATATCTTTTATAGGGAGAAGTGGGCGAATAACTCTTTTCTTTATGAGGCTCTTTAAGAGATGATAACAAGAAAATATGATTCCGCACGGTAGAATATCTTTTTATCACTTCCTACTGTCTGTTAAAATGAAGCTGGCTTATTATATATTCGCTTTCAACTTAATCAGGGAAACTTTATGTTAATGAAAAAAATAGTTTGCTCCGTCGTTTTCCTTTTTCTTTCGGCCGCGCTCTACGCCCAGATCAAGGTGGCCTGCATCGGCAACAGCATAACGTACGGGCATGGTTTGCAGCGTGATGAAACCTATCCTGTACAACTCCAGAATATTCTTGGAAACGATTGGGTAGTTCAGAATTTTGGTGTCAGCGGCCGTACGTTGCTGTCAAAAGGCAACCAGCCATATATTAAAGAAAAGGCATATGCCGATGCGAAAGCGTTCGCACCCGATGTGGCGATCATCAAACTGGGAACGAACGATGCGAAGCCGCAAAACTGGAAGTTCAAGGATGAATTTATTTCGGACTATACCGTGATGATCAACGAACTGCGTGCGCTGCCGACAAAGCCCCTTATTATCGTTTGCCTTCCGGTGCCGGCTTACGGCGTCAATTTCAACATCAATGACAGCGTCGTGAACTACCAGATCGTTCCGCTTGTCAGGGAAGTGGCCAGGAAAAATAAGACCATTCTCGCCGACCTCAATAAGCCGCTCTCGGACCATCCCGAATGGTTCCCCGACAAAATCCATCCTACGAAAGAGGGAGCAGGTGAGATAGCCAGGATATTATCTGGGGTCCTGATTAAAAATAAGAAAAAGATTGGGCGCAGAAAGTAGGATCTGGCCACGATACTCAACCCGTTGATGATATATGCAATACATGCCGTTACCTGCGTATCTACGTAACGAAATTTATTTAGCAATTCCTTGTTACCTTTGATATTATGCACAATCGGTTCGCTCCAATCTTATTTAAGAAATAAATCATTCTATCCATGATCAGGAAAATCTATTTGTTGTCAATTTCATTTTTTCTTGCAGCTGGTTCTTTGCTTGCGCAAACTGCTCAGCCGACAATTGAAATCAGTAAGGCAGATATTGAAAAGGCTGGAGTTTCTATTCCGCCATCCGCCATTGGAGAACCTGTCGGATCTGTAAAACTTTATACGCCTCGCTGGGTTGAAGCCACCACAACAATTCCCGCTCATGGCATCGTGGAAGGCTCGATCATGCCGGTCGATCCGAATAGCTGGCCCATTAATTTCAGGGTAATACTTCCTGCTACGTGGTCGCTTCGCGGCATGCAGCAAGGTGGAGGTGGAATGAATGGTACTATTTCAGTACGTGCCAGTGCAATACTCAACAGCGGGTTTGCGCTTTATGGAAGCGACGGAGGTCACCAGGCGCAAGGTATGGGTGGGCCACGTGGAGGAGCACAAAGCAACACATTAGCAACAGGGCCTGCCGGTGGAGATGAATGGTCGATGAATGAAGAGGCTATACGAAACCTTGGCTACATGCAATTAAAAAAGACACACGATGCAGCCGTTGTCATCATGGAAAGGATCTACGGAAAAAAACCTGCTTATAATTATTTTGTTGGAAACTCTCAGGGTGGTCGTGAAGCATTGACCGTTGCCCAGCGATATCCTGCGGACTATGACGGAATCGTCGCGGGTGTTCCTATTATTAACTTTTCAACATTGATGCTGGCACCTGAGTTAATCCGCATCCAGGAAAAACCTGTGGCAAACTGGGTTACGCCTGCCAAAATCAAAACGATCGCTGCAGAATTTTTACGTCAGAGCGATGCACTCGACGGAATTTCAGATGGTATCATCAATAACTATATGGCAGCCCGGGCCATCTTCAACGTGAAAGATAAATTTGGACCGAAGGACCCCTGGGCAAAGTTGAGAGCGCCTAACAATACCGACCCTAATCCAAGTGATACTTCGGCAAATGCAAAACTTACCGATGGACAGATCAAGACACTTGAATTTGTTTACAGCCCGTATGAATTCAAAACTCCCCTGGCGAATGGTGTTAAATCATTTGGCATGTGGCTTCCGAATACATCACCCAGTGATATGGGATTAATTGCAGGCAGTCGTTATAAAGGACAGGAAGGCGCGCCGGAAAATGCTTCTGTGCATAGTCACCTGGGTGTAGCGGGAGCTACAGGTTTTCTGATGCAGGACATTAAAGCCAATCCTCTTGATTATGTAGAAGGCGGTGCACTCAACAAACGCAGGGAAGAAATATCGGCGTGGCTTGATTCCACCAATCCGGACCTTTCAGCATTTTATAATCGCGGAGGAAAAATGATCGTCACCATGGGCACAATGGACAACCTGGCTTCATGCGGCGCGCAACTCGATTATTATCAATCGTTGATTGACAAAATGGGGCAGAAAAAAATTGATGACTTTGCACGATTGTTTGTCGTGCCACAAGGCGGACACGGCCTGTCGGGAAAAAGCTATAAGATCAATGGCGAAGGAAAATCAACTCCCGCAAGAAATATTCCCGGGCCAAGTCAAAATGATTACATCGATATCCTTACGTCCTGGGTTGAAAAAAAACAGGCTCCCGCCAAAACACTGGCTGTGGATGAAAAAGGTAAGGTTGGAGCAGACACAAATGTGAAAGGATATCTTCTCTGTTCGTATCCTAATTATCCAAAATATGTAAGTGGCTCTTCTGATATGGTATCATCCTATGTGAGTGCGGCACCTGACTTGAAAGGCCTGAAATAACTTTTCTGTTTCATCCCGAAACGCAAACTCTGCGGAGAAAAAAGAGAAAATGACCGCTCCACACAACGGGCCTTGGTGGCCTTTGGAAAAATTGTAAATTCGTTGCGTTGTGTCAACGCTTATTGTTTTCATTACCATATCCAATTCACATGAAAAAAATCTACATTCTGACCCTGATATTTGCTGTAACGACTACGTTGTTCGTATCGGCACAAAGACCTTCTGGTGGAGTTCCCCAATCAGGTGCTCTATCAGGACACTATTTATATGTAGCGACGCCTGGTATCCGCGATTATCTTGGCTATGGCGGGCATGGTATCCTGGTATTCGATATCGACAATAACCACCGGTTTGTAAAGCGGATCAAAACGCAGGGGCTTCATCCCAATACCAGCAAACCATCCAATGTAAAGGGAGTGGCGGTTAGTATTTCCCTCAACAGCATTTACATCACCACGCTCGAATCCGTTCAGCGCATCGATCTGGCTACTGAAAAAGTGGTATGGGAAAAATTTATCGAAGGTGGAGCTGACCGGTTAGCAGTATCTCCCGACGGAAAAACGATTTACGTGCCATCACTGGAGAAAGAATTCTGGAATGTCATGGATGCGCAAACAGGCGACATCATTAAAAAGGTCGTCACCAACTCGGGAGCACATAACACGATATACAGCTCTACAGGTAACTACGTTTATCTCGCCGGATTAAAATCGCCGATGCTGAATATTACAGAAACAAAAAATCACACCGTGAGCAAACAAGTGGGGCCATTTAGTGCGGCGATACGCCCCTTTACGATCAACGGCGCGGAGACGTTGGTATTTGTAAATGTAAATGACTTGCTTGGCTTTGAAGTAGGAGACCTGACTACAGGTAAGAAAATTGCACAGGTAGAAGTAGAAGGATGGAATAAAGGACCCGTAAGACGTCACGGAAATCCGGCTCATGGAATAGGATTAACACCGGATGAAAAAGAGCTCTGGGTTTGTGATGGATTTAATATGCGCATGCATATTTTCAGTGCTGTTGCGCCATTCCAGCAACTTACTACAATCCCGCTTCAGGATATGCCAGGGTGGATAACGTTTAGCCTGGATGGAAAATATGCGTACCCGTCGAGCGGTGAAGTCATTGATGTAAAAACCCGTAAGATCCTCTTCACCCTGCAGGATGATTCTTACAACACGGTGTCAAGTGAAAAGTTGATAGAAATTTATCTTGAAAACAGCAAAGCTGTAAAGATTGGAGACCAGTTTGGCATCGGTCGAGTGACCCGAAAATAATTCTATCGCGCATAAAATAAGCAGGTGTTCAAATACCAATATCATTTTGGAATTTTGATCCTGAATGCATGACGCCGAATCAAGTTCATTGCCGGGTGCGACGGCTTGTCATATAATTTTTTTTGCTGTCAGGCGAGATCGATATTCTCATATCTTTGGATCGTTCCATACCTGATGAAAAGCAAAATTAATATTCCGCCCGTTCCGGCAATTCTGCTGGCCATTGTCAGTGTTCAATGCGGAGCAGCAATTGCAAAAGGACTTTTTCCCGAAATTGGTGCGGCAGCCACAGCATCATTACGGATCGGGTTGTCGGCGATAATTCTCTTCATCGTTTTTCGCCCAAACGTATTCAAGCTCAATGCCAAACAATGGAAATACGTAATTCTCTACGGACTTTCACTCGGTGCCATGAACATGGTTTTTTACATGGCGATCGAACGTATTCCGATTGGTCTGGCTGTTACGTTGGAATTTGTCGGGCCGCTGTTGCTGGCCATTTTCAGTTCTAAGAAAACGGTAGATTTTATCTGGGTCATCCTGGCCGCAACGGGTATTGCTTTAATCGCACCCTGGACCGGTGATGGATTAAATCTCACAGGAGTTTTATTTGCATTGTTGGCGGGAGGATTTTGGGTAGCCTATATCATTCTTGGAGGCCGCATCTCGAAAATCATGAACGGAGGTGAAGCCGTTACTGTGGGAATGTTATTTGCAACACTGTTGATCTTACCATTCGGAATTTCAGGAGGAAGCTTTCATCATTTGAATCTAAAATTACTTGGCCTTGGAGCAGCCCTTGCCCTGCTTTCAAGTGCCATTCCATTTACGCTCGAAATCAATGCCCTTAAACAACTTCCCGCCAGAACCTTTAGCATTTTGATGAGCTTAGAACCAGCCATGGCATCTTTAGCAGGTTTTGTTTTTTTACGAGAGCATCTATCCATGACAGAAATTATCGCAGTGGCTTGTGTAATGATCGCCTCTGCGGGTTCTTCACTCACCACGAGGAAGACAGTGGTTTAAAAATTATTTGTTTGGACATCTGCGATGGAAATGCACAATGCCGGAAATGCCGCAGAGTCCCGGGACGGAGACTCTGCGGAGAAAAAAATGTTTATCTTAACTTCGGTACACTATTTATTTACTAACTGTAGTGTTGTTGGTTTGAGGTAACGCATACACGACATATCCCCTTGGAATTTTTTCCTCGCTTTGCTTTTCATCCTTCAATCTGCCCATCGAACAAACTACGAGATACTGCCGGCCGTTTGCTTCATACATGGCAGGAATCCCTGTGGGATTTTGACGCCCGAGATCACCGGCCCAAAGTACCTT